>MDTE01021984.1_pt1 | contig 61192 bp, 44 predicted proteins | sample 811231 | NCBI WGS metagenome assembly MDTE01 (sample SAMN05326651, study PRJNA326480) | marine metagenome | isolation source: seawater | place: Indian Ocean: Red Sea | collected 2010
AACGAGTCGCCGATGGGGACGTTCGTGCGAGGGACGCGGGACGAACGCGCGACGACGTGGGGACTGCGAGGGTTCGTCCCGCCCAAAAAGTTTCGAGTGGGCGCGTACGCGTACGCGCACTGCGAGGAGAGCGATGGAGAACGGGTGGAGACGAGGATGAATGGGGGGTGGATGTCTCGTCGAAGCGTCGATGGGACGCGAGAGATGACGTCGGGGAAGGAGGGGGACGGGGAGGAGGAGGACGCGGAGGCGCGCGAGAGGGGGGCGGGCGCGGCGAGACGCGAGGCGGAGACGCGGAGGAGACAGGTGGGAGGGATGACGAGTCGACCGAGTTGGGGGACGGGGATGATGACGAAAGCGGCGGCGTGTTGATCGGTGATGCGTCTCGTGTCGAGTCGAGTCGTGCGGAGGTTGGGGCGCGTCTTCGAGCGCCGCGAAAGTGTTCTACTACTGGTACGATGTTTATGTATTCAAATTCTTCATTCTTTCATTCTTCAACGAACGCTCTTCCTTCATCGCTCGCTGTTTCGACGCTCGAACGATCACGAGGAGACCCAGACGACGGTGAGGTTGCCGCATCGAGGGGGATCGACGATGACGTCGCGCGCAGCGGCGCAAAATTTACGTTGCGTCTCGGCGAGCGCGTCGACGGCGCGCCGTCGTCCGCCGGATGATTTCTTGGACGAGGAGGATTTCCCGGCGCACGCGTCCGGGCCGAAGAGCACGCGCTCGGTGGCCATGTACGCCTGAAACTCGTTCACGACGATCTCCTCCACGGAGACGTCGTAGCGAAGTTCGCGAAGGAATTCGACCCACGCGGCGCGTTCGGCGTCGTCGAGCGCGTCGCCGAGATAAAAATCGTAACACCATCTCGCAAAATCGTCCCTCGCGTACCACAGACCGTGCATCGCCTCGTGTAACAGCGCGTCTTGTACCTCTCTCGCGTCCCCGCTCGCGCACACGGCGATGACACACGCCTCCGGGACGACGTCTCTCCTCGTCGTCGACGGCTCGCCGTCCCCCCACTCGTCCCACCCTCGCCCTCTCGACCACTCCGCCGACACCGACACGCGTCCACACTTTTCCTTACGAACCACTCCGGCGTCCACCAACGCCTCCATCATCGCTCGTTCGTCCTCCCACGCCCCGCGTCCGTCGTCCCCTCGCGCGTCGTTATAAAACGCCACCAACTCGCGCACGCGCGCGTTGTGTCCACTGTAATTCGCCACCCCCCCCCTCGCCCCCGCGGGCAGCGCCTTCGCGACGCGACCGCGATGTTCGGGATCCTCCAGGTACATGGACGCCCGTCCCAGCGCGCGACGCTGCGTCGCCGCGTCCGGAAACGTCAACAGGAGCACTTTTTCATTCCCCATCCACCGCGCCACGCGCGGCGCCTTCCCATCGCCTCCGTTCGCGCCCGCCGCTCGCGAATCCCTCGACGCGACCTCCGTCGTCAATCCCGCGACGTACGCGTCGAGATCACGCACCGGAAGCGGACGCGGCCGATCCCTGCCCATTCGCGCGCGCGACGCGTTTTCCAGCCCACGATGGGCGCGCGTCACTCATCGTCGCTCGACGTCGTCCGGGACGCTCGATGACGACGCGCGCGACGACGATGACGTCGGTGACGACGTCGGCGACGCGCGCGGCGGGACGCGGACGCGCGCGAGGACGTCTCGCGCGATCGGTGCGGGTGCGTCGGTCGAGGTTTTCCCTCGACTTCGGCGCCCATCTTGAGACGCGAGGAGACGCGCGGAGACGCGAGGAGACGCGGAGACTGACGAGAAGACGCGCGCGGGTCGTGTGTTTCGCGCGAAGGGTGCGAGCATCGCGCGAAAGGCGGTGGTGGTGAGCGCGGAGGAGGAGGAAGAGAATCGCACGCGCGTCAAGGTGCTCTCCGAGGCGTTGCCGTATCTGCAGCGGTTCGCGGGACAGACGGTGGTGGTGAAATACGGTGGAGCGGCGATGAAGAGCGAGGAATTGAAAGCGGCGGTGATACGTGACGTGGTGTTGTTGTCGACGGTCGGGATTCGACCGGTGTTGGTGCACGGCGGGGGGCCGGAGATCAACGCGATGTTGGACAAGGTTGGCATCGAGCCTAAATTTTTGAACGGATTGCGCGTGACGGACGCGGCGACGATGGAGGTGGTGGAGCAAGTGCTCACCGGTAAGGTGAATAAGAGCATCGTCAGTCTCATCTCGTGCGCGGGAGGGAAGGCTGTGGGGATTTGTGGTAAGGATGGGAATTTATTGCGCGGGCAGGTGAAGAGCGAAGAGCTCGGATTCGTCGGCGACGTGACGCAAGTGAATACCTCTTTAATTCGTGAACTCGTGAGCGTCGGGTACATTCCCGTCGTCGCCACCGTCGCCATGGACGCGCGAGGTCAGGCGCTGAACGTGAACGCGGACACCGCGGCGGGCGCCATCGCCGCCAAGCTCGGCGCCGAAAAGCTCATCCTCATGACGGATGTCCCGGGCGTGTGCACCGACAAGGACGATCCGAACACGCTCATTCGCGAATTAACCATGGATGAGACCGAAAAGGCCATCTCGGACGGTGTCATCGCAGGTGGTATGATTCCCAAGGTGGAGTGCTGCATGAACAGCATCACGAACGGGGTCAAGAGCGCGCACATCATCGACGGCAGAGCCAAGCACAGCCTGTTGCTCGAAATTCTCACGGATTCCGGCGTCGGCACCGTGATCACGAGTCCCGTCGTCGCCGTGTAATTAATGACACACACACTATTGTCTACACCTAGCTAGAAACTAATACACACTCTACGCGTCGGCGGAACGTTTGCGCGCGCCGCCGAGAGACGCGTCGAGAGACGCGCCGACGTCGACGCTCGGCGCCGCGCACCGACGCTCGCGACTCTCGAAACAATCGCACTCGCACGGTCGTCGCTTAAACTTTTCCACGCCTCGGCTCTTCACCGTCTGTTCGCGACAGCCCTCGCAGCAGTACACGGTGTCGCCGCACGCGTCGCACGCGATCAAGACGACGTGACATCGAACGCCGACGCACTTGGACAATCTGCCAGACGGCGCGCGACACCCGTCGCACCACGACGTCTCCGGTAACTCGTTTTCGGGACCGACGGGCACGGATCCACGTGCGTCGAACACGAAATTCGATCCCTTGAACAACGATTCCTTCGCTCTTCCAAACTCTTTCGCGTATGCCACGACGCCGCCCGCGAGTTTCCGTACGCTTTTCGGTTTGGATTTCTCATCCAAACGCGTCGCGAGATACGTCGCCACTTTTTCACACCGCACGCCCCCGGTGCAATAAATGTACACATCTTTCCCGGCGACGTGCGCGTCCACGACGCCGTCGCGCTCGAGCCACTCCTTGAGCTGCGAAAACCGTCGAATGGGAGCCAAAACGCTCCCGTCAAACGCGCCGACGCGACTCTCGTAAAAATTCCGCGCGTCGATCACCGACATCTCCTCCTCGCGTCTCGTCATCAACGCCTCGTGCCACGCGCGCGGACTCACGCTCTGCACGTCCCCACCGCACGTCTCCGACGTCGATAATTCGCGTTCACCGAACGGACACAACTCCTCCACGACGCGCGCGCTCAGCGTCGGAAACGCGTGGCGGCACCCGGGTTCGGGTTTATAATCCACCCCACCGCCGCGTTCGCGCAGTTTGAGCTCGTCGATGGACTCGATGAATGAGGTGAACGACGACATGGTTTTCTCATCGTCCGCCGCGGCGGTGGCGTTGATGCCCTCGCGCGCGACGCGTATTTTCCCGGTGACGGCGCCTTTGGCTATCGATTCACCAAACTCGACGATGCGGGCGACGACGCTCGCGGGAGAGTCGATCTGGACGTATTTGTAGAAGAGGACGACGACGCCTTTGTTGTCGCACGCGCACGTGAGGCGCAGAGGGTCGGAGGCGCCGCGGGCGTTGCGTCGACTCGCGAGCATCGCCGAGTGATGTCCCGGGGATGAAAAAGCGAAAAAGCGCGCGCCTCTGCGACGGCGGGGTAATTTACAATTCCTCGACGTACGCGTCCGCGCCGAGGGTCATGGGTTCGATCGCGGTCGTCGGGACTATTCGGAGTTCGTCGGTCGAGGCGTCGTTCATGGCCTTGGCGGCGGCGAGACGACGAGCGGTGTGATCTTCGTCGTCGACGGCGCCGTCTTGGAATTCCTCGCGAAGACGCGCGCGCGTCCAAATCGCGCCGAGGAGAAGACGCCATCGAAGACAGGCGTCTCGAAATGCCTTTGCCTCGAGAGCGAGACGTCGCGCCTCCTCGAGCTCTTCGTGTTTGCGCAACAGCGCGTCTTTGAATTCTTCGCACACGACGACGCCGTTGAAAACGGGGAGCGTCTTTCCGCCCGCCTTGTATTCAAACCCCACGAGCGCGGGCGCGTAATCGATGTGCATCGATTTCGCCGTCTTGGACACGCGCGGGAGATTGACGTGCACGGTGCCGGGCGGCGGTAACGCGTTCCCGTACAGATCCACGTTCCCGTAATCATTCTTGGGCACGAGACCGCCGACGGCGGCGGGCGGCGTCCACGGCTCCGTCTGCCACTCGCCGTACAACGCGATATCCCCCGGGACACTCTGCGGATCCTCGGGACAATCTTCCCGCGCGAGCATGGTCAATCGCCACTCCTCGTTCTCTAATCGCTCCTTCGATCCCTCGGCCTGGGTCATCAGCCATCCCTCGCGCGCGCGCGCCAATCCTCGCACGCGCGCCTGCGACGCGCGACTGTGAATGGCGCGCACGGGGGCGCTCAACGACGCGTCCATCACCCGTCGTCGACACTCGCTCTTCCACCGCTCGGCGCTCTTCAATTCTTTCACGCACGATCGCGGGAACACGGGTTCACCGGCGATGAGACCCTTGACGGGATGTCTCGGATGCACGCACTGCGAACGCGTTAAAAAACGTTCCACCACCCAGAGTGGATGATTCTTAATCTCCGTCATCGTGCTCGGCACGCGCTCTCTCGAACTCCTCGCGTCCATCTCGAACATCTCCGTCGCGTCGGCACGCTCTAGCAGCGTTCGCATCTCTGGCGCGCAATCTCTCGCCACGGCGTCTCGACGCGCGCGCTCGGCGAACGTCGTAATTTTTTCCCACCACTTCCAATCCGGCGTTCGATGATGCAACGCCTGCGAAAACGCGAGCGCGTACTTGCGCGTGACGTCTCTCGCGCCGAGATCGTGGTAAAACGCGACGACGTACGGCATCGACGAGGATGCGTCCGCCGTGGTCGTGCGTTTTCGGTTCCCGAATATAATCTCCGGGGAGTCGCACGAGCCGCGCGTCGTCGGCGCCGCGCACACCCATCGCGGAATGGTCTCGCCGTTCTCCTCGCGTCTCGCGCAGAGCACTTCGCACCAGTGCCGCGCGTAGTCGCCCGCGTCTCGCACGTCGGCGTCGACAGAGGGTATCTTGGACGAACGCAACGCCCCGATGGATTCGAGTTTCGCCGCGCTCGCGCGAATCGGCGTCGGTTCCAACGACGACACCAATCGACACGACAGTCCCAATCCCTGACAGAGCGCCGCGAACAGCGCCGCGGAGGCCTCCTCGCTCATGCGCACGGTTCCACGTTTTGACCAGAGGTGCGCGAGTCGAGCCGCGAGACGCGCGGCGCCGCCGTCGACGCCTCGGCCCGCGCGACTGAGGGCGACGCCGAACGCGCGCCGCCGCCATCGCGCGTCCTTCACGCGCGTCTTCTTCTTCTTCTCGTCCTCCTCCTCCTCCTCCTCGTCGTCTAAACAAATCGGCGGCGCAATAACATCCGCGAACCAATCCACCAATCTCGCCAACGTCCCGACCTCTATCGTCGAACACGACGAAGACGACGCCGCGCCGACGCTTCTCGCCAATTCCGGCGGCGCGCACGACGACACCAACGCTCGCAACAAAGCGCTCGACGCCGCCGCTCGCACCAACATCCCTCGCGCGAATACACACATAACGTGCGTGTGATGCGTCGCCAACAGATTCGCGCGCTCTTCGTCCGTCAAACGTCTCGATTTCTTCCTCGCCGCCGTCTTTGATTTCTTCGCCTTTGTCGTCGTCGTCGTCTCCGCGGGATCTTCCTCCAGCGTCACCCGTTCCTCCGGCTCAACGTCCGGAACGCACGCGCCGTAATCCCGTCGTCTTCCATCCTCCACGTCGTTCCACTCCTCTTCGCTCTCGTCCGCGCGCGTCTTGGCCTCGGCGCCGCACGCGCCGACGCCGTCGTCCGCCGCCGCCGCCGCCGCCGAATCTCCCTCTCTGTGATCGAACGGAAGCGACACCCCCAGCGTCGCCGCGATCTCGCGCGCGGTGCGTCCGCGCGGCGCGCGCGACGCATCCCCACCGCGCGCCGACGACGCCGACGCCGACGCGACGTCGACGCCGAGGCTCGATGGATCGATGGAATCATCCATCCTCCGTCGTTTCGCCACCGTCGCGCGCACACCTCGCCTCGAGCGCGCGCGAAGAGACGCGTCATCACCGTCACCATCGTCCTCCATCGCCGCGCGCGCGAGAACACGCGCGAGACGCGCGGCGACGAACGCGCTCTGACGCACTCCCCCATCGCGAGCGCCCCCGGTTCGCGCGTCAGATGTCGCCGCATGTCCGCGCGACGCGATGCCATCTCACCCGCGCGTCGCGCGGACGAGTCTACGGCCGCGCGCGCGTCGGTCATCGTCATCGACGATGAGGAGACGGCGTGTCCCGTGTGCGGAATCAATCTTCGAGACGTCCCGGCGCTCGAGGCGGAGCGTCATGCGCGAGGCTGCGCGTTGGCTCTCTCGCAACTCGACGCCGAGACGCCCGAGGATGGGGACGACGATTTAGAGGCTGATGAGTTAGAGGACCAGTTCGCGGCCGTCGTGGACGCGATCGATAGGAAACGAGCGTTGGAGGCGGCGGCGCAATCTCTCCGAGAGACTACTCGACAGACGAACGCGGCGACGACCGATAGGGCGATCAAGTCCACCGAAACCGTCGAGATGTGGTTGCATAGAATCGGCATGAGCGCCTATTTCCAACCGCTCTACGTCAAGGAGGATCTCTTGGACGTCGTGGACGCGAGAGAGTGTTCGGCGGAGGACTTGGTCTCCGTCGGCGTCGACGCCGAAGACGCGCGCGCATTAGCCTTTTGCGGCGGGGCCCCGCCCAAGTGGTGCGCGAAACAGTCGTCTCCCGATCGCATCGTGACGCGCGCGCGATCAGCCATCGCTCGAGCGCGCGAGGCTGCGGCGTCCAACGTCGAACGGTTGTGGGACGTCGCGCGCGGTGCCGAAAACCGCGGACGCGGCGAATCGCTTCCATCCATGGACCGACTCAAACGACGATGAGCCGTCGAACGAGAGTAAGAGTAGCACGTTAGCGCGCGCACGTTATCCGCGCACATTTGTTGTAGGAATATTCTTTACGCCTAAACCAAAGTCCCGCGCCCGCGCTTTTCCACCTCAGTTCCCGACTCGACGCCGAAGAACCGCCCGCCATGGCGGCCGAGATGCGCGCCATGCTCGACGAGCTCATGGGCACCGAACGCGACGTCCCTCTCGATCAAAGAACGGGTCGAGGCAGACACTACTCGGTGCGCGCGACGCGACCGCGACCGCGATTCGAAATCTGTCCCCAATGCGCGCCCATCTCTTCGAGCGCGCGACTGACCGCGACCCTCTCGACGCAGGACCGCGAAGTGTGTAAATATTACCTGTGTGGTTTCGATGTGACGTGTTTCAAGAACACGCGCTCGGATACGGACGTCTTGCGCATCGTCGGTCCCGAACAACAAGACGCGCTTCGGGACGACGCGTTGCGCCGAGACTTCGCCGCCGCGCCCGCCGCCGAGCGCGCGCGCACGGGCTACGAGCGGGATACCAAGGCGGTTTTGGATAGGATGATACGCGAGTGCGATCGACGCATCGAGCGCGGGGCGGTGCGAGCGAAGGCGGAGCGAGACGAGGCGATGGCCAAGGCGGCGACGAGCGCGGACGCCGACGCGCTGAAACTTCTAGAGGCGAAGATGAAGACGAGCGCGGAAAAGGCGGAGCGATTGGGCGAGGACGGTGACGTGGACGGTGCGGAGGCTGAGTACGAGCACTGCGAGACGCTGAAGAAACGATACGTCGAGGTGAAGAAGAAGTTGGAGTCGTTGCACGAATATCGATTGACCGAGCCGTGTTTGGTGAGCGGGACGCTGTTGAGCTCGACGGACACGGAGGAGCGACGGGCGGATCACTTGGCGGGGAAACAGTATCAAGGATGGTTACAGATACGCAAACTGCGCGACGAGCTCGCGGAGACGTTGGCGCGGTACGAGCGGGACGGGTTACTCGACGGCGACGCGGATGGCGAGCGACGACGAAGCGGCGGACGCTCGAGGTCGCCCGATCGACGACGCGAGCGGCGGTCGCGCTCCCGAGACCGAGACCGAGACCGAGACCGAGACCGCGATCGCGACGGACGACGGGGTGGGTACGGTCGAGGACGGGACGACAGAGACGATCGAAGAGGCGGGAGTAGACGATACGAACCGTACCGCCGCGACGACCGACGGTACAGAGACGACAGAGACGACAGAAGACGCGATAGATACTAATAAATAATACAAACAATACACACGAGTTGATCAAACGATGCGCCGATGGACGTAAATCACCGGTTTCGTCTTCACGCGAAGCACCGCGGGTGCGGATTTGAGATCGAGACGTAAACCGGCGTACCCGTCGACCACGAACGCGACGTCGTACCCGGGGACGCGCTCGTGCGCGTTCAATAGGTACTCGAACCCGTGCTTCGCGAAATCCTCGACCCCTAGTCCTTCGATTTTACTATACGACCACCCGGAGTCCGCGTCTCGCGCCTCCCCGAAACGACTGACGCCCGTCATCGCCGCGGGGACGTCGACGTGCGCGCGTCCCGGCGTCTCCTCGGCGTGCAATCGACGAAACGCCTCACCTCCCGGGTAGTTCACCGAAGACGCCGCGGTGAAGACGGCAACGAGCGCGGCGCTCGCGACGAGCGCGACGAGCGCGCAGAAAGCGATGAATGGACGCTTACGCCGGTTATTCCAAAGTCTCGCCAACACCGTCGCCGCGCAGCAGTTGAAGAGCGGCAACGTCGGAAAGATGAAACGCAACTCCTTGTGCGGTAAAAAGCTATACAGACCGACGTAAAACACCACCGCGAACATCAACGGCCGCGCGCGTCGCTCGATGAAGACGGACGTCAACGCCAAGGGATACGCGCATAATAGACTCTTGGGTAACGCCGAGGAGGCGTACCAGTGCCACGGCGACGTCCCCCACTCCGAACTCTTATTCAACGCCGTGTTGAAGTACAACACCGCGCCCTCGGGCCAGACGAGCGCGTTCCAAAACCATGAATCCACCGCCGTGGACACCGCCACCGTCGCCGCCGCCGCACACCCGCCGAGGACGCACGCGCGCAGCGGAGATATTAAACCGCTCGCGAGCGCGTGTAAGCCCATCGGCGCGAGTAAAAGCGCGACGTCGCATCGCAATAAAAACGTCGAAACCGTTACCCAGACGACAGCCTCGTCCATGTCTCTCTGACGACGCGCGTGCGTCGCTCGAATCCACGCCCCGCATCCGCGAAGCGTCATTCCCAACGCGAAGACGTTCATGAGCGGCCGCGACGCGTAAAACCAAAAATGAAATTGACACAACGACGCGATCGCCGTGAACGCGCTCACGACGTCCCCGAACACCGAACGCACATCGTCTCTGAATCTCGCGTGCGACATCGCGACGTACGCCCCCAAGACGACGCGACAGATGACTTGCTCGAACGTCTTCGTCGTCGCTCGCGTAAACGCCGAGACGACGCCGACCGGTACCACCGACGCGAGCGCGAGCGCGAACGACGCCAGAGACGTCCTCGGAACGACACCGGGAAACTCTCGGTGATCGTACGCCCCGACGTCGACGCCGTGATGCAGCGCGTCGTGCGTCGCTTGTAACGCGAAAGACTCTTCAACTTTGCAATGGGGCGCCCACACCGCGTGCGCGACGACGACGACGACGACGAGGACGTCGAGACGACGCATGGCGACGATCCCTTCTCTCCACCGTCCCGTCGAGGGATCGCGTCGAGGGACGCGTCGGACGCGCCTCGAAGTGCCGACGCCCATCTCATCGTTACATTGTCCCCGGCGAACGCCAGACGGCGGCGACGACCTCGACGACGACGACGCGACCGACCGACCGACCGACCGCGTCGCCGAAACGACGAGCGCCTCGCGCGGCCGTCTCCTCGCGTCATGCCGCCCGAGGACGACGTCGAGACGCCGCGCGAACACGAGCCCGCGGATGCGCCGCCGCCCACGTTCGAGGACGCGCTCGAACTCTGCGCGTCGAGCTCGCGCGATAAGAAACTCGTCGGCGTCTTACTCATCACGCGCGTGTTTCGCCGAGACGGACCGGACGATGCGGCGTCGGACGCCGTCGCGCGCGCGCTCGGGGCGGAATTCATGGATTGGCTCATCGGCGGCGCGAAACCGCCGCCGGCGGGGACGCCCGCGAACGACGAGACGATCGCGCGGTACGCGAAAGACGGGAGGTTCGCGGCGCAATTGGGGTTCGATATCGTCTCCTTGCTCGCTCGGAGCAAAAAATTCGCGGCGTCGAAGACGATGCGGTACTGGATGAAGGATTTCGTCGAGGCGGCGGGACGAGAGACGGTTCGGTACCGGGACTGCGACGACGATACGGCGTCGTGCGCGTTCGAGTGCGTGTTGTTGTCGAGAAACGCGGACGCGAGGCGAGGGGAGGAGTATATCCCGGACGGTGTCTTCGAGGCGAGCTTGGCGGCGCTGCGACGGGCGGCGGAGAGCGGTCACGGCAGGTTGAGTAATCACGCCCTGTATTGGATCGAATCGGTCTTCGTCAGAGAGGCGCGGCGCTCGGAATCGATGAACGAACGCTATTTGAACGTTTTTGCCACCATTGTGCCGGAACTATGCGCCGTCATGCGCCATTCGGAGGGAGACGTGGTCTCGATCACGGCGGTGTCCTTGTTGGCGCAAATTCTGAGACTTAAGTTTCCGGCGGGCCTCGACGACGAGTGGCGAGCGCGCTATCTTCGAGAGCGTCCAACATGGCGCACGGATTGTGCAGTCGGGTTGTGGGTGGTTCTGAGCTCGAGAACGCCGAAAAGTGTGCGAATGGTGGCCATGAGGGTGGCGAAATGCATGGTGGACGAGGACGAGGAGTGCGCCGAAGACGCGCCGTTTCTCTTGGCCCGGGACGCCGAACCTCCCGCCGCCGTGTTGGCGGGCGCGGTGAGCTCGGGGGCGAAGAGAAAAGTGCCCTCCTTCTTAGCTCTCGTCATGCAGATCGTCAGATTGGAGCTTCAGGTGAATCTACACACGTTACTACGCGACGATGCGCCGAAGATCGACGACGCCGACCCGACGAAGTGGGCCGACGCCCACCACGGCACCAACGACGCGCTCGAGCTCTTCGAGCGCGTCGTCCGCTCCGTCGTCACCATCGCGGATCTCGAAGAGAAAGGAAAGATCGAATTCAGCGATCAAAAGGGTCGACTGAACGCGAGCGAACTCACCGGTGCGCTCGCGACGATGGACGACGTCACGTCGACGCTGCTCGACATCTTCGAAGACGAGACGGATAGGAACCGCCTCCACCCCACACTGTGCGGTTTCGCCGTCAGATCCATCTGTGTGCACGTCGAACAAGCGCCACACGTCGAGCGCGCGCGCGTGGAAAACCTCCTCTCGTACTGGTGCGGTCCATTAATCGATCGTTTCTCCGCCGACGCCGCGCTCCGCGCGCACCGCGACGAATTCGTCGTCGAAGTCGTTCGTCATCTCACCGGGTACACCATCGTCAGAATCCTCGAAGACGCCGATTTCGCGCGCATCATCTTCGAATGCGGCTGGTGGACGCGCTTCACGGAATCCATGCGCTACGCTCGAGCGAACGCGTCCCGTTCCGAGACCCTTCGCTATTGGCTCGTCGTCGGCGGCGCGACGTGGCGCGAGATACGCGACGCCGTGGAATCTCATCTCACCGACGCGTCCGACCTCCCCGACGACCGTCGACGCGAGATTCGCGCCGACGTGGACTCTTTGAAGGCCGTCATCACCGACGCCGCGCCCACCACCGCGCCCGCGACGTCCCTCGTCCCCGAGGACGTCGCCCTCGGCGCCGCCGTTTGAGAAAACCATTGTAATCTACGCGCACGCACGAATCATCGACACACGTCATCGCGCGCGTCTCGCGTCGACGCCTCGACGCGAGGACTCGTCGAGACGATGTCGCCGTCGACGGTGGTCGCCCCTCGCGCGTCTCGCGAGGCGTTCTCGCGCGCGCGCGGCGAGAAAGATGTCGACCTCGGCGGGGACGCCAACGACCGGGACGACGGAGAATCCGTCCGCGTCGCCGACGCCGCGGCGTCCACCGCGCGCGCGTTCGAGCGTCTCGGTGAGGCGTATCGTCGTCGCGCGAACGCGGCGCGATTGGCGCGAGTGGTGCGGGTGGAACGCGCGTGCGGAGGGGATGACGGGGACGGCGCGTCGGGACGGGACGCGAGAGACGCGACGGCGGAGATTTTAGCCACCTTCACGTCGAGCGAGGGTGATCGCGAGGGTAAAGAGGCGATCGAGAGGTGTGTAGAGACGGCGTCGGCGTGGTGCGACGCGTCCGAGGCGTGGACGCGGGCGGTGAAGACGGAGAGACGAGACGCGAGGGAGGCCGCGGCGGAGGCGGCGACGGCGACCGTGGACGAGGCGACGAAGAGCGGTGAATACGCGCGCGCGGTGGACGCGGTTCGAGAGATGTTGGCGATGGAGATCGCGGAGGATGATGACGAGGAGGATCGGCGACGCGCGGTGGAGATGCGAGAGGCGGTGGCGAAGAGATTGAGAGATTCCGTGGAGAAGGAGTTGAGACTCGCCGTCGACGCGGCGGAGGACGGGACGCGCGCGTCCATCGATGGCGCGCGCATCGCGCGCGCGTGCGCGCATTTGGGCGAGCTCAGTGAACACGAAACGCGCGATCGCATGGCGGGCGTCAGCGCGACGCTCGTGGATCGAGTGTTGACGCGCGTCGTCGAGGAGGGCGCGCGCGTCGACGTCGACGCCGACGGCGCGTTGCGCGTTCGATTCGGCGACGCGCCGACGACCGCGGACGATCCTCACGGCGCGCACGAAGCGTTTGAGACGTGTTTACGATGGATACGGGACGCGTTTCCGAACGATGACGTCGCCGAGGCGTTCGGGGCGAACGCGTGGGAACGACTCGCCGAGACGTGCGTGCGCGCGTGGTTATCCAATCACCCCACCGAACGGGAGATTGATCGCGCGTGCGCCGTGGAGAAAGTCGCCGCGACGTGCGCGTTCGTCCCACCGCCGTCGGACGGCGCTTCGGCGCACGCGGGCGGGGCGTTGGGACCGCTCGAGGCCAAGGCGCTCGCCGCGGAGATGCGCGAGACGGAGAAACGTCGCGCGATCGTCCTCGAGCGCGCGAGAGCGCTCGCGATGATGGACGACGCCGTCGTCGCCCGAACGTCCGGAAAAGCGGGCGTGCGTGGCGTCGGTCTCGGTGCGGGCGACGAGACGTCGACGTCTTCGGGGTGCGGTGCGCTGGACGAGGAGGCGTGCACGGTGAGCGCCGCGGCGGACGCGCTCGCCGTGCACGTCGACGACGTCATGCGAGACGCCACCGAATTGGATGAAAACGCCCATCGCGCGGCGGAGAATTTAGCCGCCGCCGCCGCGGATTGTTTGGACGTGTTTCGCGCGTGCGCGACCGCGACGCGCGGTGAGAGATTGAAATCGATACACGCCTCCGCCGTCGTGTTTCGAAACGATTGTCATCACCTGGCGAATCGATTCAACGCGAGCGTGTGCGCGCGACGCGCCGATCTAGAGCGACGCATCGGGCGCGCTCCCGCGTTATTTTGGCCCGTGGAACCTCTGCGAGCGCTCGGTGACGACGTGTGCACCGCGGCGAACCGTCGCGCGTCGGAGGAGCTCCGCGAGTCGCTCGACGTCGCCGGCGGTTTCGTGCGCTCGGGCGAGACGCGCGTCAAGGACACCATCCTGAAATCCATCGCGCGCGCCAGACGCGTCATCAATCGCGTCGGCACGACGAGCATGTTTCTACTTCCGCGTTCCGTCGGCGTGCGAGACGCCGCGGCGTTGGCGTCGGAGTACGCGCGCCGCGTGACGTCTGAGATTCTCGCGCTCGACGACATCTCCGTCGAGGAATCCGAAGCCCTCTCCGAGATTCTCACGACCGCCTTCGACGCCCGCGGTCTCATCGGCGCTCCATCCGACGTCTCCACCGACACCGACGCCACCACCACCCCCTCCGACCTCTCGAACGACCCCTCGCTCGCCCTCGTTGACGCCGTCGGCGTCGACTGGCGCCGTGCCTCCGCGCTCGCCTCCATGCTCGTCGTCCCTCTCCTCGATCTCGCCGCCGATTGGCGATCGGGCGCGTTATCCAGGCTCGGGTTCACCGCCATCGACGTTCGCGCCTTCATCACCGCCCTCTTCGCCGAATCCGAGCTCCGAGACCGCGCGCTCGCCGACGTCGGCGACTAGCGCGCCGCGCCGTCTCCGGCGATATCCGCGCCGCGCCCGCGTTCACACCTCGCGACCGTACCTCTCTCACCGGTCCACCCCTCCCGCGCGCATCGTAACACCACCATCGCGTCCTCCGCGTTCCTCTCGCGCCTCGCTCGCGCCTCCCGTCTCGTCCCCGCCGTCGTCCCCGCGTCCCGTCCCGGCGCGTCCCGTCCCGGGGACACAAAGGCCCCCATGTGGGAAAAAGATGACGGCATCACTCGACGTGCCGTGGAGACGCGATGCGCGCCGCGGCGACGATCGCGAGACGATGCGCGAGACGAAGCGCGAACAGAGCGAGACCGGCGACGGAGCTCGCGCGCGCGTTCGCGGTGCGTCGAGCGACGAATGGACGCGATTGATGCGCGCGTGACGTGAAATGATGACGAGAGAGTGAATGGACTGACGAACGCGCACGGCGTGAACGCAGGCGATGCCGCAGGGCGCGGGAGGAGTGGTGACGAACGCGGATGAGTACGCGAAGATTCGTGCGGTGAACGCGTCGGTGACGGTGCGTGTGAAGGATGCAGCGAGAGACGACGGAGAGACGACGGAGCGCGAGGGGGGCGGCGCGGAGCGCGACGCGATCGAATGGGAGAGGCGAACCGAAGTGGAGACGCGCGCGCGGTGTGAGATTTTATGAATCGTTTGACTGACGAGACGAGGACGCGCGCGGTGATTTTCGCGACGAGCGCAGTGGCCGGAGATCATCAACAAGGGGCTCGACGAGGTGGACCCCGAGATGGCGGAAATTATTGAGAGAGAAAAGGCGCGTCAGTGGAAGGGACTCGAGCTCATTCCGTCGGAGAACTTTGTGTCCAAGTCCGTGATGGACGCGGTGGGATCGGTGATGACGAACAAGTACTCCGAGGGGTACCCGGGGGCGCGATACTACGGCGGGAACGAGTTCATCGACATGGCGGAAAAGATGTGCCAAGAGCGTGCCTTGAAGGCGTTCAACTTGGATCCGGAGAAGTGGGGCGTCAATGTTCAATCGTTGTCCGGTTCTCCGGCCAACTTCCAAGTGTACACGGCGCTCTTGCAACCGCACGACAAGATTATGGCGCTCGACTTGCCGCACGGCGGTCACTTGTCGCACGGTTACCAAACCGACACGAAGAAGATTAGCGCGACGTCCATCTTTTTCACCTCGGTGCCGTACCGTTTGGACGAATCCACGGGTTTGATCGATTACGACGCGTGCGAAAAGACCGCGGCGCTCGTTCGCCCCAAGTTGATCGTCGCCGGCGCCTCGGCGTACGCGCGTCTGTACGACTACCCGCGCATGCGCGCCATCGCGGACAAGTCCAACGCCATCTTGCTCGCCGATATGGCCCACATCTCCGGTTTGGTCGCCGCGGGTGAAGTTCCGTCGCCGTTTGACTACGCCGACGTCGTCACCACGACCACGCACAAGTCTCTCCGCGGTCCGCGCGGCGCGATGATTTTCTTCCGCAAGGGCCAAAAGGGTACGGACAAGAAGGGTAACCCGATCATGTACGATTTCGAGGACAAGATCAACTTCGCCGTCTTCCCGGGTCTCCAGGGTGGTCCGCACAACCACACCATCTCTGGTCTCGCCGTCGCGCTGAAGCAAGCGGCGAGTCCGGAGTTCAAGGCGTACCAACAGCAAGTCATGAAGAACATGCAAGCCATGGCTAACCGACTCGTCGAGCACGGCGTCAAGCTCGTCTCCGGCGGTACGGACAACCATCTCGCGTTGCTCGACTTGCGACCGATGGGTGTCGACGGTTCCCGCGTCGAGCGTGTCTTGGAGCTCGCGCACATTGCGTGCAACAAGAACACCGTGCCGGGCGACGTCTCCGCCATGGTGCCGGGCGGTTTGCGCATCGGTACGCCGGCGCTCACCTCTCGCGGTTTCTTGGAGAAGGACTTCGAGGCCGTCGCTGACTTCATCGTCCGCGGCATCAAGATCGCCGTGGACGTCAAGTCCAAGTCTGAGGGTACCAAGCTCAAGGATTTCCGCGCCGCTCTCGATTCCAAGGAGTGGCCGGAGCTCACCAAGCTCACCAAGGACGTCGAGGAATTCGCCACGCAGTTCCCGACCGTCGGTTTCGAAAAGGGTGAGGGCAAGTACACGAAGTCTCTCTAAGCCGTCCTCGTCCCGTCTCTGACGAATACATACACGCTCGCGTTTACGACGGCTTCGAGTCTACGCCGCTCGCATTGATTGTTTCATTTTATAACATACAGTAATTCTGAGAAGAATTACGCACACTTGAAATGCTACATTACACTTCATTTCTCACTCACACTCGCGCGCGACGACGCCTCGCCGTCCCGCGTCCCGCGTCCCGCGTCCCGAGGCGCGTCACTCGTCGACGCCGGGACGAACGAGATGCCGTCCCCGTCGCCTCGCCATCGCGTCGGATGCGTCGATTACGAGTCCGCGCGCGGCGAGTGCGCGTATAAAATTTATTATCCCACCACCGCGGTCCCGTCCTCCCGTCCGTGGTCCCGTCCACCCAATGTCGAGACCTGGCGCGCGTATTACGGCATGGCCGTCTTCATGTTCGGCGTCGACGCGTGGCCTCTCCCTCTTCGCGCCCTCGTCGCCGTCCTCTGCCGCGGCGTGTGGATCGTCTTCAGACTCTTCGCCACGCTCGACGCCGTCGAACACGCGCCCTTGGCGCCGGGACGCTTCGACGTCGTCTTGTTTTCCCACGGGCTCGCCGGGTTCGCCACGTGCAACGCCGGCGTCGCGACGCAGTTGGCGTCGCGAGGATTCGTCGTGTTCGCCGTCCAACACAGAGACGGAAGCGCCGCGGTGAGTAAGGTGAGTGGCGCGCGATGGTGGACGTACGCGTCGAACGGGGGGGTGTTTTCAAAGCGACGCGCGCAGGCGGAGACGCGCGCGCGCGAGACGGAGCTGTGCGCGGAGACGGTGGACGAGCTGCACCGCGGGACCGCGGCGCCGAACGCGCTGCCGGAAAAGTCGCTCGACGTGTCGATGATGTTCGTCGGGAGGTTACGACCGCGCGACAAGACGCTCATGGGGTTTTCGTTCGGCGGCGGGACGTCGGTGAAGGTGTCCGCGAGGAGCGACGCCTTCGCGCGCGTCGTGCTTCAAGACGCGTGGTTGGAGTACGCGACGGACCGAGACGAGATCGCGCGGGCGTGCGCGATGCGTCCGACGCTGAGCATTAAATCCGAGAGATGGGGCGCGAACGCGAAGACGCCGAACGAGAGGATTTTGAAATCGCCCGGTCCGTCGGGCGCCGTCAAGCCGTTCGTCGAAGTCGAAGTCCCCGGTTCGCGACACCACTGTTTTTCCGACGTCTCCTTCTTTCTGGGAGTCGCGAAAAAAGCGCTCGGTATGATTGGTGACGTGGACACGCGCACGTTTCACGCCTTTAACGCCGAATTGATCGCGGCGTTCGTTCGTTCGGGAACCGATAGAGCGCTGCGTCGCGTCGTGAAAGATTTCGCCGACGACTTGCCCGGCGTCGCGCTCCGATTTCCGTCGCGACTCTAGAAGTAGAATTAGGAAAGTATTATGCTTTTTCAATACAAGTAGGTCACTCCAACCCGTGCTGTGCTGTGCTGTGCTGTGCTGTGCTGTGCTATCGTGTCGCTAAAGGTTTCGACGTCGTTTTAAATGTACTGCGACACCCATCTGAAACCTTCGGCGTAACCCATGCGTCGAACGACGGAGCACATGAACACCTCGATCGGTCGCATGTTCGTGTTCTCTAGGTTCACCTTACCCTTACCCGTGGTGTAATTCGTCAACCCGAGGCAGTGACGCAACTCTTCCTCGCTCGCCGCGTGCGGAACGTCAATCTTATTTCCCAAAATCAAAAACGGCACGTTCCCGAGGGAATCATCCCCGAGCAACGAATCAAGCTCCTTCTTACTCTCCATGAATCGCTCCTTATCCACCGCGTCGACGAGGAACACGATGGCGTCCACCTTGGCGTAGTAATCCTTCCACACGCGTCTCGCGACTTCGTGTCCGCCCAAATCAAACGCCTACGCGGGTTCGCGCGCGTCGTCGTCGTCAGTCAGTCATCCATCATCGATCGACCCGTTCCCACGCGCCCTCCCTCTCGCGTCCTTCGCTCGTCGTCTCGTCGTCTCGCGCGCGCCTCACCTTGAATCTGATCTGCCCGATCGACAACTCCTCGCTCGTCGGGTACTGCGTCGGTTGATGCTGCGCCAAACGCTCGTCCTTGAGCATGTGCATGAGCGTCGTTTTCCCCGCGTTATCCAATCCCTGCGTTCGCGTCGTCGTCAGTCATCGTTCGTCACGCACGCATTCATCCCATCCCATCCCATCCCATGCATTCGTTCGAGAATCTCAAACCGATTCGATTCGATTCCGTCGTCCGCGACGTCGACGCGCGCGCGAGCGCGAGAGATACGCACGAGGAATAATATTTTCGCGTTCTTCTGCCACAGCCCGAGGCTGGCGAGGACGTCGTAGAACCAATCGAGGATGAAAACCATCGGTCGGTCGAGGCGCGCACTGCCGCGTCGCGCGCGGTCATCGTGGGCGTCGGTGTCGTGTGTTTGACGGTCTCCGTGTGGTGTATATACGAGGGTTGTGGTGGGTTGGTGTTTTTATCTTTTTATCCACATCACACGACGCGCGACGCCACCATGTCCCGGGACGCGTCGCGCGCGAGGGGACGCGCGTGCGCGCGAGGGGAAGCGCGCGCGCGCGCGAGGAGGCGGCGCGCGCGAGGAGGCGGCGCGAGGGCGGCGGCGCGCGCGAGGAGGCGCGATGATGGTGATGATTATGATGAGGATGAGGATGTCGAGACGACGTCGGGACGCGGTGCGACGCGCGCCGTGGTCCTCGTTCCGGGGTTTTTGAGCGACTGGCGCGCGTACGCGGACGTCGCGGAGGCGCTCGAGCGGTCGTTGGCGCGCGCGACGGGGGGGGGCGTCGTCGTGGACGTCGCGCGGGTGGCGGGCGCGGATTGGTGGCCGACGCTCGCCGGCGGAGATTTTTCTGTCATCGTCGATGCGATCGACGCGTGCGTGCGAAAATGCTCGGCCGAGGTGAACGGTGCGAAGGTGTGCGTCGTTGCGCACAGCGCTGGGGGGTGGTTGACGCGATTGTATCTCGGTTCGGAGCCGTATTGCGGGAAAGCGTATCGCGGCGAGAAATTCGTCGACGCCGTCGTGACCCTCGGCGCGCCGCACGCGTCGATGGAGAGGTACCCGTTCGGTCGCGTTCCGGAGCGTCGTCGCGGTGAGGGCGAGGCGTCGTCCCTCCCCGAGGACGCGCGAGGGTCGTCGTTGGCGTACACGAATTTAAAGTATCCGGGCGCGTTTTACGAGAGCGTGCGATACGTCAACGTCGTCGGCGACGTCGTCGCGGGATCGCCATCCTTCGACGTCATCGGCGCTCTGTGCGACGACGACGATGAGAATACCGTCCTCGAACGGCTTCGCGAGCGATGGTCCGCGTACGTCGTCGGCGTGTCCTACGCCGCCAACTGCGGAGACGCGTCGGCTCGCGGCGACGGCGTCTGTCCCGTCGCCACCGCGCTCTCCCTGGACGGCGCCGAGAACGTCATCTTACCCGGCGTGTACCACGGCGCGAACATCGGCGATCCGTGGTACGGATCTCCCGACGTCATCGACGCCTGGTCGTCGCATTGCCTCCCGTAGCGCGTCGCTCGGCCGACGCTCGTCGCCCCGCCTCACTCCCCGCCGCCGCCGTCATGTCCCCCTCGCGTCCGCTCGCGCCCGCGAGTTCCCGCCAACTCGCGCGCGCGGCCGAGTCGTCGTCCCCGTCGACCGTTCGCGCGCGCGTCGAGGTGCGAGACGACGCCACCGCGTCGACGACGGCGCGTTTCATGTGGCCGATCGGCGCGCGGGACACCGTTCGGGACGTCCGCGAGCGCCTCGCGCGCGTCGTTCGCCGACTCGCGAACGGTGCGGGAGACGACGAGGACGACGAGCGTCGGTCGGAGGCGCGCGAGGTGACGCTGGACGTCGACGGGTACGCGCTCTTGGACGAGAGCTCGGCGAGGGACGTGGTGCGGGACGACGACGTCGTGCGCGCGCGATGGGGACGGGGAAGAGAGGGCGGGGAGGGGACGCGCGCGACGATCGGGGATGTGTTGAAACGACCGTTGGCGCCGCCGGTGAGCGATGAGGAGGGAGAGCCGAACGCGGGGGTCGAGGGGGAGCGTCGAGACGGCGGACGGAGTCGAAGCGCGAGGAGGAAGAGTAATAAGCGCGCGAGAAGGCGAGAGGAGTACCAAACGATAGAAGATTTACAGGTGATGAGCGAGGACGGGGAGGAGCGAGACGCCGAGGACGCGGGTCGGCGAGAAGAGGAGCGGTGGCCGTCGCCGCTGAAAATTTTACCGGGTGACCCGTGGAAGACGACGTACGCGCCGAAACCTCTGCCTGATTACGACGCTAAACCGAAACCGAAAGAGCTCGTGGACTATCGACACATCGGGGAATACGTGCGACCGGATCCCGAGAGCGAGCTGGGACGAGAAATGGAGCGAAGGGCTGAATTCGAGCGAAGCGTGCGCGAGAGCGGCGAAGACGTCTGGGTCGTCAAAGTCTTTCGATGCGAGATTCCAGACGAAGAGGTTGAGGAATTCCCGCTCGTGACGTCTCTGAAGAGATCGGACATCATCGCGTACAGGCTCATCGAACGGGGCGGCCGACGCACGCCCTATTACCAGGGAAGAGTGATGCACTACGATGACGACGCGAGGCTCGTTCGCCTGAAACCGTCGCGAGAAGAGCGAGCCACCGTGGCTGGAGAGTTGTTCTTCAAGATGAACAAGCCCGCGCCGAAGCCGTTCAGCAAGCTCGGTGAGCTCGAGACGACGTGGTTGCTCGACCCCGCGGATGATGGCGCCGACGCCTCTCAAACTGGCTGCGTGACGGAGGTGCGTCTCATCGGCGGTCGAAGCACGTGGGAAGGCGACGTGCCGCACAAGACGTGGTCAGCCGGTCGCGTGTACGCGAAACCGAAGAATTGGCAACCCGGTCAGCGAGAAACGACCGCGGAGCACGAAGCGTGGCTCACCGAACACATACGCATTCACGAGAGACAGATGGCGAACGCTCGCAAATGGGACGAGAGAATCGCGCGAGGCGCTCACGAGCACAGAAACGCCGGGGGTGGACGACGTCGACCGCATCGAGACGAACGCGAACAAAGACGACGAGACGAAGAAAAGGAAATCGAGGCGATGCACCGTTGGCCCACGTCTGCGGAGGAACTTCAGGCGAAATTGTTGGCGGATTGGCAGGCGCAGGAAGCCGCCGCAGCGGCGACAACGCTCGCCCCCGCCGCCGCCGCCCCCAAGCCCGGAGGTCTCCCACCGACGATTCCCGGCGTCGTCGTTCCATCGTCCACGAAAACCATCGACGACCAACCGCCACCGCCGCCCGGTTCACCGCCGTCCGAGCCCTCGACCGCCGCCGCGAGCGAAAAATCGAGCAAAGACGCGCGCGCGACTCGCCGACGCGCTCGAGCCTCGACCGCCGCCGCCATGGCGACCTTTCGCTCCTCTGGAGACATAGAGTAAAATTGTTAGAGAATTCTTAGCGCACAACACGCATTCCCGCGGACCGCGCGGCGTGGGCCCCATCCGTCGTCGCGGCACTCCTCGCCTCCCGAGCGAGCGAGTCACAACCTCGGTCGTCGTCGCGACGATCGAGCGCGCGGTCAGGGAATAGGTAGCCGATAGATAGATAGTCCTCGCCCGCGCGCGCTCTTCGTCGCCGTCTCGGACGATGGGAACGCTCAGTCGCGCGCGGGCGCGCGCGGGCGTTCGTCGGGACAACTCAGCCGTTGAGGCGGCATCTCGACTCGACGTTCGCCTGCGCCCGCCGACGGAGCCGGCGAGGGAGGACGAGGCGAGCGCGTTCGAGCAGACGAAGGGGTTTTCGCTCGAGTTGGAGCAGCGCAGGGCGGCGACGGCGGTGTTGGGAGACGAAGAGGTCGGGACATCGGGGACGAGGACGAGGGTTCCGCCGCGCGAGGTCGGCGAGGACTCGACGAGAGACAAGATTGAGGGTGAGACGCGGTGTGCGTGCGTGACGACGCGAGATGGATGTGTGTGGACGCCTTGCGTCGTGAACGCGGCGAGAGCGAAAGGCCGAGCGATTCTCGTGGCGAGAGGAGTCGTGTACGACGCGACGGATTTCGTCTCGATGCATCCGAGCGGCGAGGCGCCGATTTTGCGAGGAATGATGCGAGATAACACGGAGGATTACGAGATGCACAGCGCGCGGGCGAGGAAACACGTGTGGGAAAAGTATCGTGTGGGGGTTTTAGCGAGATGCGAGCGGGTGGGATTTGGTGCGTTCGAGCCTCCGGCGATGGGCTCGTCAAGTTGCGTCGTCATGTGAGGCTCGCATTGTGAGCGGCGCAACGATGACAATTGGGCTCGTGAAAATGTAGATTACAATACTAGTACACTTTGTTTGACATATTCTACGTAGGACAATAATACATCGACGGCGCACGAGCGACTCGGTGCCGTTCATTCGACTACACTCCCGCCAACGCTCCGCGCACGCGCGCTGGATCCTGTGTAAACGTCTTCGAACTCATCACGCGCGTCGTGAGTAACTTTTCAGCCAATCCGACACCAAACGCCGCCTGCGTTCCAGCCTTGATTTGTTCGTTATCTCTCATCAATCGTCTAAGTGCGGAGTCTTCCCAACAAAATATGCGCGCGGGTTCGGCGGCGATGACCGTCGCGCTCGCCAAACGCGGCTTCATCTGCTTCTTCTTCGCGTTTGAACCCGCGATGGAGCGCATCAACGACATCTCGCCCACGAACGACCCCGACCTCATCTTATTCACCGCGCGTCCGCCGACGAACACATCCGCCGAGCACTCGGCGAGGACGTACACGTGCGTGTTCGCTCGCCCCTCGCGCGTAAACTCAAACCCGCGCTCGACCTCTCTCCACTCCCCGTGTCGCATCAACGTCTTAAATTCGTGCATCGGCATGTGCGCAAAGTGTTTCGCGTACAACGCGCGCTCCTCCCCGCTCGACCACCGCCTCGCCGCCGTCTCGTCGTAATACAGCTTGGCCACCCAAAACACGTTGATGGCGACGAAGAGCGCGTTCCATCGAATCGGCAACCACAGCGGAACGTCGCGAAAGTACTGAAACACCACCGCCGCGCTCAGACCCCCGACCGCCAGCGCTCTGAGCGTCAACAGATCGCTCGTGAGGTAGGAGACACCGAGCAGGACGAACGAGACGTGCCCCGCCGCCTCCGCCGCGGTGAAACCACCTCCCGGAAGCGCGCGAAGCATCCGCGCGCGCGTCATGGCGGCGTTATCGTGTCGAAACATCTCCCTGATCCCCCCCTCCGTCGTCTCGGACGCGCGCGCGCTCGCGTCGCGACTCGTCGACGCCCCGCGGGCCCCGCCTCGCGCGCGCGCGCCCGGACGTGTCCCCATCGTTCGCGGCGCGACGACGGACGCGTTCGCCACCTCCGGTGCGACGAACGCGCGCGAGACGAACGCACGAAATTGCGTCGACGCATCCCGCGTCGCGCGACGCGCGAGCGCCATTCGCGCGCGCCGCACCGCGCGCGGTCGTGTCACGGAAACGGTCAATCGCATCTCGCGCATCATCCGCATGCGGTCGGTCGCCGGGCGGGCCCCCTTTTCACGTATACCGGCGCGTTTTACCCCATCAATCGTCACGGCACGACACGGCACGGCACGACACGGCACGGCACGGCACGGCGGTGTCGTCATCGTGGACACGAGGCGTCGCGGGGTGGGTCGTCATGAGTCATGATTCGTGTGTACCTCCGGTACACACACCACACACCCGCGAAAATTGGCGCGAAATTCGCGCCGCCTCGACGAATGTCTCGCGTCGACCGCGCGTCACGCGCCGACGCTCGTGAGCGCGCGCGCGGTCGAAGACATTCGTCGCGCTCGATCGCTCGTCGACGTGTGACGCGCGCGCGCGACCGAGAGAGAACCGAGAGGACCGAGGACGGGGAAGGGGACGATTCCGACGTTCCCGCGACGCCGCCATGACGACGATCGCGACCTTCGCGACGACGAGCGCGCGATCGATGACGCGGACGAGGGCGGGGAGAGGACGAATGAAATCGTGCGCGCGGTTTGGAGGCGTCGCGAGGGGTAGAGTCGCGAGGATGGGGATGGGGACGGGGAGAATGCCGACGACGCGGGCGGGACGGCGAGACGGCGAGACGGCGCCGACGCGACGGGAGAGGACGCGTGGACGCGAGCGAGGGTCGATGACGGCGCGTGCGTCGATGGGAACGGCATCGACGGATGGGAGTGAGGCGTCGAAGATGGAGTTGTGGTGGCGAGCGGTGAAGTTGCCGATGTATTCCGTCGCGTGGGTGCCGCTGCTCTGCGCGGCGGCGCTGACGTATTGTCAACACGGCGTCGTGCACGGTGCGCACGCGATGCGCGCGACCTTGGGGGCGACGTTGGTGATTGCGTGGTTGAATTTATCGAACGATGCGTTCGACGCGTCGACGAACGTTGACGCGCGTAAACCGGAATCGGTGGTTTCGTTGACGGGGGGGAAGACGACGGCGGCGCACGCGGCGGCGGTCGCGTGCTTGGCGAGCGGACTCGCGCTGTTGTGGCGAGCGTGCGCGGAGAGTGGGAACTCGGTGAGTTGGAAGGCGCTCTTGGGAGCGATCGCCATGGGGTACGCGTACCAAGGACCGCCGTTTAGGTTGTCGTATAAGGGATTAGGGGAGCCTCTGTGTTTCGTCGCCTTCGGCCCGCTGGCCACGGTGGCGTTTTACGTCGCCATGGCGGGGAAAGTGACGGGCGGTGCGGCCGTGTCGGTGCCACCGATCGTCGGCTCCGTGGCCGTGTTGATCGGATGCTCGACGGCGTTCATCCTATTCACCTCGCACTTTCACCAAGAGGAGGGCGACCGAGCCGCCGGGAAGCTCTCTCCCGTCGTTCGACTCGGACTTCCCGGCGCCCTCCTCGTCGCGGATAACCTCATCGGCGCCCACTACGCCACCATCGCCACCCTCGCCGCCGCGGGTTGGTTACCTTACACCGCCGTGTTCGGTCTCATCGTCACCTACCCGCTCGCCAGGCACATCGTCGATTTCGCGCAAAACCGCGTCGACGCCGGCGCCGTGAGCGACCTCTTCTTCACCAAGTACCTCGCCGTGCGATTTCACATCATTCACGGCATCTTACTCGCGATCGGGATCGTCGCTCAGCGATTACTCCTATCCACCGAGCTCTTCTTCCCGTGAACGCCGACCTCGCGCGGTTCGCCAACGCCGCTTCCCGCTCTTCCGACCGATGACGCGACCGACGCCTTTTTTCGGTCGCACTCGCGCGCCGATCGAACTCGGCGCGCGCGCCCGCACGCCTCGCGTTGTTAATGACGATACAAGCGCTCACTTCTCTCCGCCTCGCCCGCCCTCGCGTCCACGCGAGGGAGAACGGAACGCGCCCCGTCGCGTCACACCGCGACTCGGCGAAGAGACGTCACCCGCCCACCCATGTTTCGCGCGCTGTGTTGTTGTCTCGACGACGACGACGTCGTCACCGACGACGCGCCGCGAGAGAGAGACGCGAACGATCGACGACGACGCGACCGCGACGCGCGCGTCGGCGCGCTCGCGGATGAGAACCGCGTCGGGACGACGACCACCGCGGACGGTTCCCTGCGCGCGATGATCCTCGATGGGAACGACGACGGCGACGGCGACGGCGACACGGACGACGAGGACGGCGGGCGATTGTTACCTCACGCGTCGAGACGGAGCGACGGGGCGTTCTTCGGAGACGGGGGCGAGAACGAGAGGGAATGGGAGGCGAGACGGGTGCGCGCGGCGGCGCTCGAGAGGAGCGAGAGCGCGCCGCCGAGGGGTAAACTCACGCGGTCGGACGGTGATTTCGTGGGGGAAAACGGGAAAGAGGAGGCCATGCGTCGATGGATGAGCGAGACCGAGCGGCGGATGGAGAGGCACAGACGAGCGGCGAGCGTGGGTTTCGCGGTCGGCGGCGCGGCGAGAGACGGGACCGGGACGAAGAGGGACTTTTTGAGGACGGCGTCGCAAAGGAGCGAGACGGTGGATTACGATAACTCGTGTCCGACGTGTTTCGAGGCGTACGAGGAGGAAAATCCGAGGATCACGCTGGCGTGTGGGCATCATTTTCACCTGGCGTGTATTTTGTCGTGGCAAGAGTACTCGGCGGCGACTTCGCGAGAGCGCGGGTGTCCGGCGTGCGACGCGCCGATTGACTTCAATGAAATGTAGTGAATGGAATGTTTGTTGTACGATAAAACCGTAGCGCGTTCATGACGCGTGTAATATTTCAAACCGTATGCATGCTGTAACGCACGCGTGCACGCGAGGAGAGTGTTATGTCGAGATGCGGCGGCGCTATTACAGAATCTCCTCCTTAGTAAAGCTCAAAATCTTCATCTAATGGCTCTTCCGCGCCGCTTTCTTCCGTCTCTTTGATCATCATCTTACGTTCTCGCTCGCTCGGAAGCACGCCGTTGTACGCAGCCTTGATTTCATTCACTCGATTCGTCACCCTTCTGTCGGCGACGGCGAGAAAGCGATTGAGGAAGACTATGCTCGCGCAAATCAAGCCGACGGATACCCAACCCGTGGGAAGGATCACCTCCTTGACGGGGACGGGACACGACACAGAAAACGATTTAAACGAGCGCTGCGCGAGCACGACGCCGAGTTGAACGCTGAGCACGCCCGTCACGGCGGCGAGCGTGATCAACGCTCTCATCCGCTTGGTGAGGTTGGACCATCGCGTCACCGACTCGTACACCTCGTCTCTCGCCTTTTTATTCTTCTCCAATTCGAGCACCTCTTGGTCGATGGGCATGGCGTCGAGGATCTCCCTCTTCGTAGCGACGGTGTGTTCCATGAAGAAGAGCGCGCTGGAAGCCGTGAACATCATGGTGATAAAGGTGAGCGCCAGGGCGATGGAATTCAAGGCGCCCCAAAAGCCTTGATCCGCATCTCCGGTGGCGGCGGCGGTGGAATCGCCGCACGAGCCCACCTTGAGGAGAAGAGCGCCCGCGAGAGTGCACCACCCGAGGTATAAGAAGATGATCGGTGCGGCGCCGATGGCGCACTGAAACAAGGGCAGGCGTAAGATGCCGCAGAGCACCGAGGTGGGCCAGTCGGGACCTCCGCACAGGATGGCCACCTTCGCGAGCGTCAAACCTTTCTGTTCCAGGCAATAACGGATCGCTCGCATCTGCAAGGAGTTGATTCCCACTTGATATCGAATGGACACGTTCCCGCTGAGTCTCTCGCCGATGAGCTTTTGTTGAAGAGAGCTCGAAAACAACTTGGTAAACTCGTTTACGAAGATGGCGACGACGGCGGCGGACCAAAATCCGATATCCTTTTCCATTGCGCCGACAATCAAAAGACCGCCGGTGATGTACACCGGCGGTCCTGGGATCGGGGGAAGTAAGAACATGAAGACACCGATGGCGATGAAGACGAAGATGACGACCGCCACGTGTTGGCTCTTCATAACGCCGATCAACCAGGCTAAGAACAAGACGGCGGCTTTTCCGACGCCGATCGTGAAACAAAAGTAACCGATGCTTATGTACGACGCGTACTTGAAAATTTTTTGAGGATTCGAGAACCACCACGCCATGAAAGTGCTCGTCTCGGCAGTCAAGATGCCGTCTTTCGGGGCTTCGGGATCGTCGCTCGGTACGTGCCAACTGATGCCAAGTTTTCTTGCCGCGGATGAAAAGGCGGACAACGCGAGACCAAACGGAATGAACGTCATCGTGATGCAAAACAACAAAGCCTTGGCGAGATCTGAATGCGAGTATCCGATCACCTTCTTGGTGATGTCCAGCCGAAGAACTTGTTTGTAGATGCGTTCTGGACCGATGGCGAGAAAGCAGCCAAAGGCGAAGAGCGCGCACAAAAGGACGAGAAGCTGAATGATGTCATCCGCCACGCCCATTTGCACGCTCGCGAGGGAGATGGAGCTCCACGTACCCGCCGCGGCGATACCGACTAAGATCAAGATAAGTTGAAGAGCCCCACCTCTCTTCGCGAGCTGGTGACAGGACAAGCCGAAGAGCAAGTTGAGCACAGCGATGGCGAGCGGCACGGCGTACATGATGTACGCCACGTTGGCGCACGAACCGGGTCCATCGTTTCCGTTGACTAGAGAAAAGTAATCGACGCTGTTCGACCCTCCGCTTTCGGTGACGTTGCAACCAAGCTGCTTTTGATAGGAGAGGAACACGTCCGTCTTCCATTTCTTATCGTACGCTCCGACCCACACCGACCACGCAGTGGCGGCGGCGACCGTCGTAAAGTAACTCGCGATGGCGGCGTTTCGCAAAAACAGCCCGATGTGCATCCTCTTGAACACTTTCTGTTTCAAGAATCGCACCGTCCCGCACTTGGCGAGAATGTACAGCACCAACGGCAGCGTACTGAACTCCTCGACGCTCAACAAACCGGCGACGATGAAACCACCCAGCGCCAACGCGCTCAGCGCCAACGCCAACGATTTCCCGAACGCGCTCACCTTACCGCTCGCCAGCAGCGCTTGGTGTCCATCGAGTAAATACAAAACCAGCAGTATGAACGCCGACGAACCCGCAGCTATCCACGACCATTTATAATTCTGATCGTCCTCGCTCAATCCTCGATAGACATTCGCCCCGTAACCGACCATGGAATAACACAATATCATCACCATCGCGCACGAGACGTCCAACGCCGTGATCACCGTCACCGGTAAGATCCATTTCTTTCTCAACTGTCGCATCTCATTCGTCGATCCCGCCCAATCCTCGAAATAATCCAGCGTCGACCCCCACCAATCCTCGTCGTCGCCGTAGTCGCTCTCCGTCGTGTACTCACCCTCCCCATCCGCGTTTTCGTCCCCGTTCTCGTCCGCGGATCTCTTCGTCGACGTCGACCCGGCGCCCTTCGCGGACTTGGACCCCTCGCGCTTCGACGTCGCCCTCCGCGTCGACCCTCTCGCGACGTTCGCGTCGTCGCGCTCCGGCGCCGATTCCGAAATCGTTCGTCCGACGAACGCGTCGGGGACGTCCATCTCGGACGTCGGGGTGGATTTTTTGAAGATGCCCATGACGCGCGCGCGCGATTCCCCGCTCCCACGGGCGCGACCCGCGCGCGAGGCGACGCGAATTGGCGACGACGACGACGACGATGATTGATGATGATTATCAATTCCGTCCGCGCGCGGAAAGGTGTTGGTGGGTTTTCATATATAGGGGAATTGTGTATACAATACTGTAGGCGGTGCTCTACCGGGCGTGTTTTCAAAGTGATGGGTGAACATGGGGTAATATATGTGTATTGAGACAAGGGTTTAGGGTGAGCGAGGCGTCGGCGCGAGAGACGCGCGGTCACGCGCCGGCGCGGCGGTAGGCGGCCTCGGCGAGCTTTTCTTTGACGGTGAACATGAGCGCGGCGGCGAGAATGGTCTGCGCGAGCTTGGTCTCGATGCCGCGGAAAAACGCGGGGAGACCCTCGTCGCGAGCCATGACACGAAAGGCGTGCGCGGCGCCGCGATACCGCATGCGCTCGTCCGCCATGTCTTTGGAGACCACCTGGAGGCGAGATTTGATGACTTGGAGCGGGTAGGTGAGCACGGTGGCGCCAAATTTGGCGTACGCGCCGAGGCAGAAAACCTCGAGGGCGGAGAGGTTGGATTTGGCTTGGGATTTGAGGCGTCGGCGAGCGGCGGTTTCGTAAAAGGCGTATTGAAGCGCGGGATTGGACACCATGACCAACGACGGCGTCAATCCTTGCCAAAATCCCGTGATGCCGCCGTCGCGCGCGATTTCGGCGGCGACATCGAAGAAGGACGGTTTTACTCGACGCTTTGACTTGTCTCGTCTCTTCTTTTCCACTTCTCGCCTCACGTCCTCCGACTCCGACTCCGACTCCTCGTTCGCCCCCTCTCTCTTCTTCACGTTCGCTTGCATCCTCGTCACGATCGTCCATATAGGTAGCGTCATCAACACGTTCACGCACCCCGCGAAACTCGCGATCGCCAGGCTCGCCGCCCCCGTGGGCTCCCGTCCCCGTCGCCGCGCGTACGTCCCGTTGACGCGCGCGTACCAGTAGTTGTACACCGCCTGACTCGCCACCGTCCCCACGACGGCCGGTTCGATCCCATCGTACAGCGCCGCGAGAGAAGACGGTTTCACGGACGATGGACGCTCGTCATCGTCGCCCTCCGCGCGCGCGTCTCGTCTCGTCACGTGTTGTCTCGTGTTGAGCGTGATGAGAGGGTAGGTGACGAGGAGGGCGACGAGGGCGCCCGCGGCGCCGGCGCCGGCCTCGACGACGCTGTTTTTCGACGCGGACATGTCGATGTGGACGCGACGCGCTCGATCGGGGCGAACGACCGAGCGCGCGCGGGAATGTGGTCGAGCGAAGGCGTCGGGACGAATGGAGCTCGTTCGAATGCGGCGGACAGACGACGCGACGGGCGGAGGAATTCGGTTGTCTTTACAGGGTGAACCTCCTCTCGAGGGCGAGCGAAGGGGCGATGAACTATTTATGACGACGTCGAGGTGAGCGCTCCATGGGTGAATCGCTCTCGCTCTCGAGCGAGCTGGAGAGAGATCGATCTCGGCGCCGCCGACGACGACGACGTCGACGAGCGTCGTCCTCCGAACGAGAAATAGACCGAGAGCTCGAGAGCGAACGCGAGCGATGCCGACGACGTCGGTGTCGTCTGTCGCGATCGCGATCACGATCACGATCACGATCACGACTGCGACTGCGACTTCGACTGCGGCGACGACGATCGCGGCGAGACCGAGAGCGCGAGCGCGAACGCGAAGGAGAACGGCCGCGCGGCGAAAACGACCTCTCCCATCGTCTTTCGCCCGAATCGCGTCCTCGTCCAAACGCCTCCCCTCGACGTCTCCCGTCACCGCGATCGTCCCCGCCGCCGCGTCGTCCGCGCACGTACCGAGCGTCCCTGGACGCCGACCTCGAGCGCGACCTCGAGCGTTTCCCAAACCGCTGCGGCGCGCCCGCCTCTCGTCCTCTCCCCCCAATCTCCCGCCCGCGCCCTCTCACGTCACCGAACCCTCGTCGATCATCGCGCGCGTCGTCTCTTCGACCGAACCGCGCGCCCGAACCCCTCTCGTGATCTCTTCCCGACGCTCGTCCGCCTCGTCCCGCGCCGTCGCCGCCGCCGCGTCCTCGCGCGCGTTCGCACCGCACCTCCCGCTCATCGATCGTCCCACCGTCCATGGCTTCCACCGCTCGATCTCGCGCCTCTTCGCTCGCGAATCCGACGACCGCCGTGAACCTGCGCTCGGCGTTCGTCGTCGCGCTCGAGGCGGACCCGCGCGCGGTCACCGTCGCCTCGGTGGCGTCGCCGCCGAAGATTTCCTTCACGTGCGTCGCCGACGTCCTCGCGCTCAGCGGTCCCACCTCCAAGAAGAAAGACGTCCTCGCGCGCGCGCGTCCACCCTCGCGTTCGCGATCGTCGTCGCGTCGCGAGCGTCGCTCGCGGTCATCGAACGGGACGTCCGCATCCATGCGCGTCGCCATCTTTCGCGCCCGTCGTCCCCCCCGCACTCGTTCGCTAGCGACTCTCGCTCGCGACCGCTCGCGCGCGACGTCTTCCGTCTCTCCCTCGTCCGCCTCTCGTCCGAGTCGACTTCCCCGCGTCGTCGCGATGTGCCGCGCGTCGTTCTCGTTCGAATTCCAAACCACCGACCGCGCGCGCCCATCCCTCACACCGCCGCGCGCGGCGCCGTCGCGACCGCGCGGACGATGAAGAACGCGCGAACGAACGGCGCGCGCGCGTCCACGAGCGCCGCGCTCGAGGACGACATCGACGAGTGTCCGATCTCCACGCCCGTGGAGTCGGAGTGCTTCGACAGCGATTCCGACGTCGACGCGCGATACTCCGTCTACGCCGGCGCGAACGGCGTGTACGCCGACCTGCGGCATCGGCCGTCGATTTTTTTACGACGGAACCTGAGTTATCACGTCGAGCGCAGGAGCGCGAGCGGGAAGGATGCGAGAGGGACGACGAGGATGCGCGCCGCGCGCGAACGCGAGCGGGACGCGGCGGAGAGAGTGACGACGACGTACGAGTTACACGCGTGTGGAACGCAGGTTCGAACGCGGGGGTACGCGTGCGATAAGTGTGCGTGCGTGTGCGATGGTCTGAGAGGACTCATGACCCATCTCAGGGCGTCTCACGATTTGTTGCGGTACTCGGCGGAGCGCGAGGGCGGGGAGACGACGGTGCGGGTGTATCCAAAGGGGGAGAACTTTAACGAGCATAGAGTGTTTAAATTGCGCACCGAGGAGACGATAAGGAGCGCGAACGATAAGGAGTTTCAATTTTTTCGACGGAAAGACGGTCGGGAGGTGTTTTTGGAGCGCGTGCCGCAGTGCGAACTGGACGAAAAGCTCGAGACGAAGAGTGAGGGTACGCGCACCGCGCCGCTCAAGGCGGTGTGGAGAGCGATCGCGACGGATGATCACTACGAGCGAATCAAGAGATTGCGGCTGAAGAGAAAAGCGGAGAGGGAGGCGGGGGAGGAGGCGGCGCGAATCGCGGCGATGCCGTATAAGCCGTCGGTATGTAAAAAGACGGCTGTCGGATCGAGACTGAACGGGGCGCAGAAACCGAAACCTGCGAAACCGGACAAGCCGCTCGGACCGTTTTACAAATCGAGAGCGTTTATCGAGATGGCCACCGTGCCCGAGATTGATTCAGACGAAGAAGACAGAGTAACGGCGGAGATTTACGAAGGGAAACGGGCGATGCACGAGTTTGTAGACTTTAGCGCGCAGGAGATTTCCTTCATGGAGGCGTGGAACGAGGTGGCGATAAAATTTAAGCCCGTAGCGGAATACGACAGCACGTCCCTGTGCGAAGCCTTCGTGCGCACGTATACGGTGAGACTGAAGACGGATCACGCGTTCTTTCGACACTTTGTCCTCACAATCTTCAATCTTTTCGAACACGGCATTCTGAACCGTCGACAGGTGCAAGGCGTGCTCAGCGACTGTACAACCGTTCACGGCGCGCAGAAAATCATCACCGACCGCGACGGCATCGGCGCATGTCAGGTTGCCGTGTTTGAAGCGTTTCCAACGTTTGAAAGCACTCTAGAGAATCTTAGATACTAGTACAAACTAATTCATTACAAATTCCTACGCCGCCGCTATCGTAAAGTCGCAAAGACTTCGCTAACTCACACTCTCAATCTCCCCGAGTTTCGCCCCAACCTTGACGTTCAATCGCATCGGCGCCTTCCATTTACGCCGCGCGTACAGCGGCACGTCGTCCTCCTTCCCATCGCCCTCGCCGTCCGCGCTCGCGGCTCCCGACGAGAGCGACCTTCTCAAGCCGCCGTCGCTCGACGATGGCCCGCTCTCCTCCTCCTCCTCCACGCACCGCACGAGGCGCGGCAGGGCGCGATCGACGAGTTCACACTCCGCGATGACGGCGCCGTGCGCGCGCTCGATCGCCTCGAGTCGTCTCGCGCTGCACGTCACGCGAAGCGCGCCGAGGGGACGCTCGGAGATGGCCGCAGCCATCGCGAACGGGACCTCTCGCGCGGCGCGCGCGGACGACGCGCCGTGCGAGGTCCGACGCATGACGACGCTGAGGCCGTCGTCGAGCGCGAGGGGACCCGCGGGCGCGCGCGGACGCGGTACGGTGTGACGATGACCGGTCGGCTCGCCGCGGGATCTCGCGCGACGAGACGCGACGAGACGCGACGAGATGCGAAGCGAGACGCGTAGAGGCGCGGGGAACGAGTGATGTGTAACTTCGAGACTAACTCTCGATGATTAAAACAATTGTAACCGATGGATGAAGAAATTTAGTGCGCCTGTGGGAGGAGGAAAGGAGGGAAACCTTTGTCAGTCGCGCGTTCTCGAGTCGGCGAGGAGCGCGTTTGCGAGAGCAATCAAACGCGCGCGTCACACGGAAACGGCGAAATAGAAACGTACCTTTTCCGCAGCGGCGGCAGCGTGCTTCTTCTTCATCATCTTACGCTGGTAGAACGCAAGCTCCGGACCCTCCAAGACGTAGCCATCCGCACGACCGCACTGACCCGGGCGAGACGTGATGATCGCCAAGAGACGACCCGTCGCGAATTGCTCGTCAATCGCCTTGGCGATCTCGTGCTTGTTGTTGCGGTCACGAAGCTTCATCGTCACAGACTTGGATCGCTTCGCTTCGATGTCTTCGCTCTCAACTTTCTCGCCATTCTTAACCTTGATGCCAATCTTCTTGCCGTAGTGCTGCGCGTACCACGCGCGGAACGGCGCCGCGTCGATGACGACGACGGCGCTCTTCACGAGCGTGTTCGTACGCACAAGCTCGTTGTTGGACGCGTTATAGACGACGTCCAAGATACGAGTCTTACGAGTGCAGTTCTCCGTGCCCCAAGAAAAGTTACCGGTGTCCAAGCGCAAGGCGCGGTGCTTGATGTTGCCCCCGCGGCATCGCACTTGACGCACGGTCACGTTGGAAGAGAGCTTCGTGTTCGCCGGTTGACGGCCGAGCTCGTATCTGCGAGAAAGTAAAGCGACGATATTTCATCGTCAGTCTCCGCGTCGTTCGCGCGTCGTCAAAACCTCGCCGCATCCACCGCGCGCGCGCGATCCTCGCCCGATCGGTTCGGCGGGAAAAGCCCTAACCTACGCCTCATCGCCGCATCGCGTGCGGGCGTTCGCACCCATCCACGAACGCTCGCGCTCGCGCGCGCGCGCATCGAAAGAACACGCACTTTCTCTTCTTTCTCCACGGCTTCTGCTTACCACCGGTGGCCCGGCGCTTGTGCAGGCTGTCTCTAGAGATACCTGCGCATCGCGGTCGCGACCGACGTCGCGGCTGGGTCAGTCGTCTCGTTCATCGAATCGCCATCGCGCGCGCGCGAGTCGCACTCGCGCGACGCGACGAGACCACGCGACGAGAAAACGCGCGCGTTCGACGTCGCGCGTCCCGCGTCGATCGAGTTCGCTCGCGCTCGCGCTCCACGCACCCATCCCGAGCGTCCTTCAAAGGCGGATCGACGCGCGACGCGCGCGGGGTCGAGCCCGGGGGCGCGCGGGATGTGTGTGTGTCGTATTACCGGACTCGTGGTTGGTACTATAAAGTGTATTATACTAGTATTATATTTTTATTTGTAAAGGCAATGTGTGGGACGCCGGCGCGCGCGCGACGGGGTCGCGGTCGGCAGCGGCCGGCGGGCGTCGCTCGACGGCGCGCGCGCGATGGCGATTCGCGATAAGATCTTCAGAGCGGCCAAGGGCATGCGCGGTCGAGCCAAGTCGTGCGTTAAGATCGCGCGCAATCGCGTCGAAAAGGCGTGGCAGTACCAATACCGCGATCGACGCAACAAGAAGCGAGACTGGCGCGCGCTTTGGATCACGAGGATCAACGCGGCGACGAGAGAGCACGGGGTCAAGTACGGTGAGTTTATCAACGCGCTCGCGCGGGAGAACGTGTGCGTGGATAGGAAAATTTTGGCAGAGTTGGCGGTGAATGAACCGCACTCGTTCAAGGCGTTGGTGGACCGCGTGAGGTTTATGCGCGGGCACGACGCGTAGAGCATCGATTGTAAAGTGATTAGAACGATAGGTATCATCATGAACGTACGTGCGCGTCGTGGGAACCCGCGAACGGGCCGCATCGCGACCGCGCACGCCCTCTCGCGAGGACTCGCTCGAGACCGCCGCGCGGGTTTTCGCTCACTTCGGCGCGCGTTGCGCTCGCTCGCGTGAAAGCGATTATTGGAAAATTGATGATTACATCGCAGCGCAGCAAACGTATATCGCGTCTCTTCCGCATCGCTCGCGCTCGGTTCGTCGTCGATTCTCAACCGAGGCGAGGAGAAGCTCCGGACGCGACGAACGGCGTCCGCGGGCGCCCCTCGGTTAAAAATCCTCCGCGAACGGAGATCCGAACGAGTAATACGCGTTGATCGCCAACATCAATCGTTTAATCATAGCCTTCAACGCACTGTTCGCCGATTCATCCGCCGGCAACGGTCTCGACACGACAAAAAATCGTCCATCGATAAACTTATCCTTCCCGTCCCGATTCATCTTTTCGATGCCCCCATCCTTGGTCGGCACGATGGTGTCCCACACTTGCACCTTTTCCTTATCCATCTTCGCGATCAGCTGCGCGATTTCCACCTCCTTCCCATCTCTGAAATCATACAATCGCACCATCACCCCGTTCGTGTCCCCACCCTCGAACTCGTTGACGCACTCCACGCTCATGCGCTTCCCGTACCTCGACAGCCCACCCTCCTCGAACTCGCTCGTCGCCCATCGATACATTTGTTTGACGAAATCCGCGCGCGGAAGGTGCGTGGGGATCTCCGCTCGGCACAGTTCTTGCGAATTCGCCTCCTCGTCGCCCTCCGACGCGTTCGCGCGCGTCCCTCGAGCGCGTCTCGGGACGCGGCGGGACAGCGGGCGCGGGACGCCTCCACCCCGTCGCGCCGTCGCGCGCGTCGTCGAGAAGCGCGACGCCTCGCGCGATCGAACGCGCGCGGCGCTCGGTGCGTGCGTCATCGGTGACGTCATCGGTACGTATGATCACCCGCGTCGAGACGCGCGCGGAAGTGCGCGCGTCGTCCCGCGTCGTCCCGCGCGCGCGCCGCCGTCGCGAGGGATCGATGGATCGATGGATCCGCGCGCGAGGCGGTCGGTCGCCGAGGTGGTGTTTCTCGTATTGAGAGTACTACGTAAATACTGTTTTGTGCGTGACCCTCCTAAACCCTCGCCTAAACCCTTCTCGAACGATCGCGCGAACGGCACAGATCGGACGACGACGCGACGACGCGACGTCGACGACGAGGGACGACGGGTGGAGACGACGACGACGACGCGCGCGGTGCGATCGAGGACGCCGTCCGTCGACTCGACGGCGAGCGGTGAGGAGGGTCGGTGGTGGGAGACGGAGACGATTGCACCGCGCGCGGCGGAGGACGGCGGGGACGACGCGCGCGGACGCGCGATGGATGGAGAGAGGTGGATGAAAAAGATCGCGCCGGGGATGCGGGCGTATCTGTCGAGGCGGAGGAAGAATTTGAGCGCGAGTCAGCACCGGAGTTTGGTGTTGGCGTTGACGTTCGCGGCGTACGCGATGTATCACGCGTCGAGGAAACCGCCGAGCATCGTGAAGAGCGTGTTGAATCCGGACGAGGAGTCGAGGGCGAAGGGAGCGATGGGGTGGGCCCCGTTCGACGGTGAGGACGGGACGAGGGTGATCGGGACGTGTGATTTCGCGTTTTTGGCGAGCTATAGCGTCGGGATGTTTTTTAGCGGACACCTCGGAGACCGAATGGATTTGAGAAAGTTTTTAACGGTCGGGATGCTCATGAGTGGGTTGTGGGTGTCCATGTTTGGGATGGGATATTACGCCGACGTGCACAGCGTGTGGTATTACGTCGGCGTGCAAATGGTGGCGGGCGTGATGCAGTCCTCGGGATGGCCGTCGGTGGTGAGCGTCATGGGGAACTGGTTCGGCAAAGGTAAGCGAGGTCTCATCATGGGCATCTGGAACGCCCACACGTCGGTGGGTAACATGTTAGGGAGTATTATAGCCGCCTCGGCGCTTCGAAGCGCGAATTGGGGCATGAGTTTCATCGTACCGGGCGTGTTGACCATGCTCACGGGTGTCTTGATTTGGAACTTTCTCGTCGTCGCGCCGGAAGACGTCGGGTTGCCTCCGGCCAACTCTTCGCCCTCGAACTCGGTTCACGAGGATGCGGACGAAGAATCCGTCACGCGAAGAAGATTGCTCGAAAACGCGCAACCGCGCGGCGCCGAGCGCGAGAAACCGGTCGGCTTTGTCGCGGCTTTGAAAATTCCGGGCGTGATTACGTTCTCGCTCTGCCTCTTCTTCACCAAGCTCGTCGCGTACACCTTCCTGTACTGGTTGCCGTTTTACATCGAGCGCACTGAGATCGCTGGAAATTATCTCAGCGCCGCGAAAGCGGGCGAGTTAAGCGTCATCTTTGATCTCGGCGGTATCGTCGGAGGGATTTTGGCGGGTTACGTCAGCGACAAGTACAACGCGCGATCGATGACCGCCGCCGGTTTCGTCTACTTGTCCATCCCGGTCCTCTACATGTACCGCGAGTTCGGTTCGTACTCCATGTCCATGAACCTCGCCCTCATGGCGCTCAGCGGCATGTTGGTGAACGGACCGTACGCCCTCATCACGACCGCCGTCAGCGCGGATTTGGGCACGCACGAAAGCTTAAAAGGCAACTCCCGCGCCCTCGCCACGGTGACCGCGATCATCGACGGCACCGGTTCCATCGGTGCCGCGATCGGTCCCATGCTCACCGGTTTCATCACCTCCTTCTCCGACGATTGGAACCACGTCTTTTACATGCTCTACGTCGCCGATTTATTCGCCGGTTTGCTCTTGACGCGTCTCATCTTCAAGGAAGCGCGCGCCCTGTTCGCCGGTACCATCTAATTGTAGTCATAACGCATCCACGCGCGCATCACGCGTCACCATCGCCCTCGCACCATCGCTCTCCTCCCGCGCGCGCGCGTCCCGACCGCCGTCCCGTCCCGTCCCGCGCGTCTTCCCGCCTCGACCCCTCGCGAACCCTCGCCCGTGACTTCGCGTCCGTCGCGTCGCGTCACCATGTCCTCGGCGCGCGGCGCCCTTCTGCGCCTCGGCGCGAGAATGCGTCTGTCCGCGACACAGCGCTCCCATCGCGCCTCCGCGCGCGGATACGGTGCGTCGGCGCCTCGTCCCGCGACGACCGCGATCGGTCGATCGATCCGTCGCGCGCGCCTCGCGCGCCCGCGCCCGCGACGCTCGTCTCTCGCGCGACGAGACTCGATGGAACGAATGAATGATTGACGATGCGCGCGCGCGGGTTTTGCGTCCGCGCAGCGAGCGAGGGCGGCGGCGTGACGCACGAGGGCGTGACGCTGCACGACGCGTCCTTCGCGCACAAGGCGTTGGGCTCGGGTTTCGGCGCGGTGATGTGGTTTTGGGTGTTTTATCGATTCTATCACGACGGGGACGTGTTGCTGTATGGACACGCGCCGCACTTTGAGCACGATGACCACGACGACGAGCACTGATCGGTGCGGTCGGGCGTCGGCGAGGACCGAGGGCGACGCGCGGAGTCGACCGACGATGTAACATAAAGAAATTTCCATAGATTTTGCTATATACAAAGTGGTGCGTGTTTGTGCGCTTCTACCATCGCGAACTCGCGTCGTTCGTGGACGCTCGCGTGTTTCAATAGAAGTTGTTGTACGTGGACGTTCGGAACCACAAGAGGTCGGGTAAGAATTGCGTCGGGCCGATGGCGGCGACGGCGACTTCTTGGTCGCGAATGTACTTCCACGCCACGGATTTGATGGTTTCAATGTTCACGGCGTCGATGCGAGCGAACATTTCGGCGCGGGACATGCTTCTGCCGTACGTCAAGACTTGTCGGCCGAGTTCTTCCGCCGAGGCGCTCGTGCCGGATTCGGCGTGCAACAACAAGGACGACTTGAGCGACTCCTTGGCGCGCGCCAAGTCGTTCTCCTCGGGGCAGTAGATGAGGTTTTGGAACTCGCGCATGACGGCAAATGCGGTGTCGTCGAGACCTTCGAGGTTGTCGCTGGACACGTGCACGCCGAACAAACCGGTATCGGCGTAGTTGGTGTTGAAAGCCATGAAGGAGTTACCGAGCTCGTTGGAGGAGAAGACTTGCGCGAGCTGGGACATCATGTCGCCGGCGCCGATGGCGTGCTTGTCCCAGCTGCCAATCATGGCTTGCATCAACATGAGCGGCACGGCGTCCGGAGAGGTCCAGGACGCGCCCTTGAACGCCACGGCGAAGCTGCACGTCGTCATGTCGTCGTCACGAATGCGAACTTCGCTACCCGTAAAGTGACCCGGGTTCTTCGCCACCAACGCCTTGGTGCTCGCGCCCTCCGTCGGGAGGCCGGCGAACGCCTTTTCGGCGAGCTTGACGAGGTCATCGTGGTTCACCGCACCGGTACCGACGAGAACCATTCGCGGGGCGGTGTAGTGCGTCTTGATGTACGTTTGCAAGTCTTCTTGCGTCACGGACCGCACGCACGCGTCCGAACCGAGAATCGTCGTTCCGAGAGACGTTTGCTGAAACGCCGTCGCGTGCAAGTGATCGAAGAGCACTTCTTCCATGTCCTTCTCCACCTCTTCCATCTCGCGAAGGATCACACCTCTCTCACGCTCGATTTGCGATTTCTCCAACGCCGAGTTTTGCAAAATATCACTCAAAATATCCACCGCCGCGCCGACATCCTTCTTGAGCACCTTGGCGTAGTACGTCGTCTGCTCGCGGCTGGTGTACGCGTTGAGATGACCACCCATGTTTTCAATCTCCTCCTCCAACCCCGCAGCCGTGCGCGACTTGGTTCCCTTAAACGCCATGTGTTCGAGAAAGTGCGCCGTACCGTTCGTCTGCGCATCCTCGTACCTCGAACCGGCGTCGATCCACACGCCCACCGTCGCCGTCTCCGCCCCCGGGACGCGCTCCGTCGCCACGCGAAGTCCATTCGCGAGCGTCGTCACCTACACCCCGCGTTCGCGCACACACCATAACGTCAGTCACTCCCCACCATTTTCACATCATTTTCACATCCTCACGCGCGCGTCCACCTCCGTCTCGCCCCCCTCCCTGTCGCGCGTCGCCTCGAAACCCCTCTCCCCGCGCGCGCGTCCCCCGATCTCCCCCACCCGTTCCCGTCGCGCTCTTCTATCCACTTACCTCCGCCTCGACCCCGCTCGCGATCCCGCGATGCGCGAACGTCACCGCCTCCGGACTCCCGAATCTCGCGAAGACGTTCCTCGCGCGCGCGCCTCGGTCCTCGTCCGCCTCGTCCCCGGTCCACACGGGCGCCGCGTCTCGCGCCGCGTTCGCCGCCGTCGCGAAACGGTGGCGCACGACGGGCGACGACCGCGTCGACGCGCGCGCGAGAGAGGTCACTCGTCGCGTCAACGCGCGAAACATGGCGGGGACGGTTCGCGCGCGTGGGAAACTGACGATCGACACGATCGCTCGATCCATCCATCCATCCATCCATTCGATCCGTCGAGTCGACGCGATCGCTCGCGCGTGGGTTTGTTTATTTTTCTCGCCACACACCGTCCCGCGGGTGTTCTCTATGGGAAATACAGAGACGCCGTCGTCGAGGTACGCGGCGACCGACCTCTGCGAGAGAGATACACTGTGATGATCGTATACGTACTCCTCCAGTACGACGAATACTCGATCGTACACGGAAAATAAATACTACATAAAAAATAAATCGGACATTCGGAATCCAGTCGAGACGAGACGAGACGAGACGAGACGAATCGACGAAGAGAGAGCAAAGAGAGGAGGCCGAGGAGAGAGAGAGAGACGCGCGAGATACGGGGACGACCGAGGACGACCGACGACGACGACGACGACGATGACGATGGAGGCGGTGCGTGCGGTGACGCGCGCGATCGATGCGTTTCGAGACGAGGCGGTGGAGACGCTCGCGGGGTGCGAGACGCGCGCGGACGCCGCGCGCGGAGGCCGCCGCCGCGACGACGCGCGCGAACGCGAGGGAGAAAAAGTTGAGAGAGGAGATGGCGTGCATTCGAGAGAACGTGGAGGCGGTGATGGAGAAGGCGAGGGAATTGACGTCGGTCGGGGACGATGGGTGGAAGGGGACGTGAAAACGTAACGTGTGGAATGAAAACTAGTAGTGTCGTGTAGCGGAGACGGATCGCGCGATTCATCAATCGAGTAAGTTTCCGGCGCCGGGGTTGGTCGCGCGCGCGGCGACGGACTGCCACGGAAGATTGTGCGTGTCCACGCCGCTGTCTTGAATCGCCCCGATTTTCATCAGGGCGTCTCTCACCTCGAGGACGTCGTCGAACCAGTGTTTTTCGCGACCGACGACAAAGTAATCCTTGGCGCCTCGTCCGAGGACGACCACCACGTCGTTGGGCTCGGCGATGCCGATCGCGGCGCGAATCGCGTGGTAACGATCCACCATAACGTATCTACGAACTAAGTTTTGAAGCCGCATGCACTCGTACTGCGCGTTTTCGTGCACCTTGTACATATCCTTCAAGAAGGCGAACAACGCCTCGTCGCGCGTGCGGACGTCTCCGTCGTACACTTCGTCTCTAAATCCAATGCAAATGTCATCCAAAATCTTGTAGGGATCCTCAGATTTCGGAGAGTCGTTCGTGATGAACACGACGTCGGACATGTCGTGCACTGTCTTTCCGATGACGGCTCGCTGACCGCGATTTTCTGATTCGCCCTCGCAACCGATGAGGGTGATGACGCGTCTGCAATTGGTGGCTCGCACGCTTCTGAGCACTCGTTCGATGGATTCTGGCGTGTTGGCGCTGTCGACGAGAACGGAGAAGTCTTGTCCCGCGTCGACGAGCTCCATGCGCCCCGGAACCACCTCGACCGCTTCCAAACCGGCCGCGATGACGTCGAGCGGAATCTCCGCCGCGAGACCGATGGCGGTGGCGCAACAAACCGCGCCCACCATGTGCTCGCCGACGAGACCGACGACGACCTCCACGTTACCGGCCGGAGTGCTCAGTGAAATCGCGGTTTCAAAGAGAGACAAATCGACGCGCGCCGGGTACACGTCCGCCTTTGTGTTTCCAATCTCAGACGAGTACGTCACCACCGGAACGCCCGACGCGTTTTCTCGGCAGAGATCCGCGGCGTACGCCATCTCGCTGGGACCGACATCGAGTGAATCTACGTTGATCACCGCGCGCTGCGTCTCCGCGTCGGTGAGCGACTTGAACGGTTCGGCCACGTGCGCCGGGTACTCCGATTCCATGCCGTGATAGTTGGCCGGCTCGCCCTCAATGGAGGTGAGGGCGACGATGTCGAAACTCATCCCTCGCGTCGCCTTGCGTCTGATTTGCTCGGCGCTCACCTCGAGCACCGCCGCCTGTGCGCCGTTATCGGCCATTCCCGCGGTAATTTGTTGAAACTGAAGCGCATCCGAACCGAGCTCTTCGAATTCGTACTTGCCCCTGTACGGGGCCAACCACCCCGGCGCCGTGCACGCGCGATCGCGCGTCGTGTCCTCTTCGTCGCTCTCCCACACCCCACCCTGCGCGGTGAGCTTGAGATCCTCCTCGATGAAGTTACCGTTCGACCCCACCACCCCAATCCTGATGTTGGCCTCCTCAAACACCGATTTCACGAGATACGACGTCGTCGTCTTCCCCGCCGTCCCCGTCAGCGCGATGGCCGTCAGCGCCTCGGAGGGATCGCCGTAAAACACCCTCGCAATATCCGCCAACGCCTCGTCCACGTTCTCCACGACGACCACGGGCACGTCCGCCAACCCATCGATCGGTTCGCTCGACACCACCGCCACCGCTCCCGCCGCCACCGCCTCTCTCGCCGTCGCCGCGCCCGCCTCGCCGGTGTCCGCGCTCGCGAACGCATCCCCGCTCAGCAACGCGTTGATATCGTTCGCCACCCCCGATATCTCCACGTCCTCGTCTTCACCGAGCGCCATCCACGTCGCCTCCACGCCCGCCTCTTCGAATATCTCTCTCAACAGCGCGTCCGCCTCCTCCTCCTCCGCGTACGCGTCCTCCTCCTCCGCCGTCGCCTCGCGCGTCCCCGCGTCCCCGCGTCGCCCTCCACCCCCGCGCCCCCACCGCGACTTCCAGACCCTTTTCCCAGCGCTCCCGCGGCTCCACCGCCTCACATCGATCCCTTCTCTCCATCCCGCGCGCGAGTCCTCCGCGCTCGCGCGCGCGCGCTCCCACGCGCGCGCCGTCCCTCTCGAGTCGACCCTCGCGGCGGCGCGCGTCCCCGCGCGTCCGAATCGACGCGAATCCCTCCCGTCGCGTCGCGTCGTCACCACCGGCGACGGAGACGCGCGCATCGATCGCGTCGTCGTCGACGCCGTCGTCGACGCCGTCGTCGATGCCGCGCGCGCGTCGACGAACGTCGCGCCGATGCGAACGACACGAAGCGGTTGCGTCGGCCGCCTCAACCCTACCCTCGAGGTGGGGTGCGCTTTTGCTTTTGCTTTTGGTTTGGGTTTTATATGGGGGAAAATGTGGGTGTGTATGTATATGGAGGACAGACACAAGTACACGAGTCGTGAACGGTCAATGTAAAGGGGTCACCACGCCCCCGCGTCGACGACGCGACGGGAGACGACGACGACCGCGACGAACGCGACGAACGCGACGACGACCGGTGGACGATGACGACGACGACGACGACGACGATCGCGATCGCGCCCCGCGGGGCGCGAGACCGACGCGCGTCGTCGTCCGCGAGGTCGTCGTCGTCCGTCCCGTCGAACGCGCCGTGGTGGCGCGCGCGCGCGGGAGAGACGTCGCCGCGAGGACGACGACGACGCGCGCGCGTGCTCGCGCGCACGTTTTCGCCGAGTGAGAACGCGTCCGAATCGTCGGTCGTCGCGCCGGAGACGCGACGGCGGCGAGCGACGCTCGCGGAGGGGGCGAGGAGGCGGACGACGCGAGGCGCGCGCGCGCGGACGAGGACGACGACGACGACGCGCGCGGAGAAGACGAGCGCCGAGAGAGAGATCGACGAGGTGACGAAGAAGTGGGGACTCGAGGCGGGATTGTGGAGGGTGTTTAAGAGCGAGACCTCGTCCGAGGGCGCGACGGAGGAGGGTGAGGTCGGGGTGTCGAGGATGGACATGGCAAAGAAATTGCTCAAGCGCTACGGGTCGGCGTATCTCTTGACGTCCATTTCGCTGAGTTTGGTCTCCATCACGGTGTTTTATTTCCTCGTCGCCGGCGGTGTGGACGTGGGGGCTCTGTTGGAAAAAGTCGGTATCACGGTGAACGCGACGAGCGAACAGTTCGGGACGTTCGCGCTGGCGTACGCGGCGCACAAGGGGAGCTCGCCCATTCGGTTCGGGCCCACGGTGGCGCTCACGCCGCTCGTGGCCAAGTGGTTGGGGAAAGAGGCGAACGACGACGACGACGACGACGACGGAGGGTCGAACGAGGGAGGGTCGAACGACGGCGCGGATGACGGCGCGAAGGACGCGTGAGACGCGGTCGTCGGTTCGTTTCTTTCTGTTTTTTTTGTTTTGCATCATGACATCAAAAAATCACATCATCAATCGCGTCGCCCTCCGCGGATCCGCAGACGTCGACGCGCGCGCCGCGATCGATCGACGTCTCGAACGAACGCGCGAGTGATGTTCGCGCGCGCGCGCGCGCGTCCTCGTCGCGCGATCGCTCTCGCGCTCGTCTCGATCGTGCTCTTGGCCTCGGCGCTCGGGACGCGCGCGGTCGTCCCCTCGGTGGACGGATTACCGCGCCTGAACGACGAGACGTTCGAGCTCGAGACGCAGAGTTCGACCGGGCAGACGACGGGGACGTGGGTCGTGCTCTTCGAGCGCGGGGAGAGCGCGCGGAGCGCGAGGGCGAGGCGAGCGTTGACCGAGGCGAGGGAGGAGTTGTTGGCGTCGGGCGCGGTGGCGGCCTCGATCGATGCCGAGGAGTCGCCGGAGACGTTCGATCGATTCAGATTGGTGGTGAAGACGACGCCGAGCGTGGTGGTGCTGCGATCGGGGAGGGCGTACGCGCGAGAGGTGACGAGCGAGGACGACGGGACGTCGCTGGAACGGTTCGCGAGGACGACGTACGCCGAGGAGGGGGCGGAACACGACATTCCACCGCCGTTGACGTTCATACAGAAGAAATTCGCGCGCGTGACGACTGGGATAGCGGTTTCGATCGTTCGATTGTACGCGCGGACGGATGCGTTGGGACACACGCTCACGAAGGATTACCGGGAGGTGTCTCGCGCGTGGAGTCGAGGCGGGTACAAGGCGGCGCGAGACATCCTGGGGAGGGCGATGAAGACCAGCTCGAGCGAGTACGGACTCTTATTCATGCTCATTGGTGCCGTCTTCATCGTCACGGCGGGAGTTTTAGCCGTCGTGACGTTCCCGACGAATTCTTTGAACCAGGCGAAGATGAAAACGGAATAAGACTCTTCTTCTCTTTCATTTCTTCAATTCTACTATCATCTACGTCCTAGAACTACTTAAAATGTGTTGTGATATAGACATCATCATCGTCAGCATCCGCGCACCGCCGAACGCCATCACTCTTCACCCTTCTGAGGTCCGAGGTCTCCCACGTCAAGCTTGTGCAACTCGTAATAACTCGCCTTGATGACGCGTTTCCCAAAAAAGCGACCGTTGAGTGCCGCTCCCGCCCGTGCGGCCGCTTCTTCATCGACAAATTCCACGAAAACACGCACGGCTTCGTCGGCGGCGAAACTTTGTTCCGTCACCTCGAAAATGAGCACTTGCACGACGTTACCAAATTTTTCACACTCGTCGGCGATTTCATCCTCAAGCGTTTCCTCGACTTCGCCACGCAAGACGACGTTGCGCAAGAGCAACACGGTCGTCGGTTTCCCGTTTAAGGGTTTCGCAACCGACTTTTTCGGCGTCGATTTCGCGCCCAAACCACCGGACGGCGGCACTTCAAACATTACCGGCGCGGCGTTGACTATTTTACCAGTCGTCCCGCGAACTTCCAGAGGCGTCTTCATGCCTTGCTCAGTCTTACCGAGACCTCTGCCTTTCGTCCAGCCCATCTTGGCCATCATCTTTTCAGCCGCGCTGAGCTTCGGAGCGCTCGCGCTCGGTCGTTCCGGGGCCTCGCCCTTGTCGTTTTCGCTTCGAAGCGCGACGCGCCTCCTTCGCGCCTCTCTTCCACTCACGTTCAAAATCTCTTCCCGCCTCGCCGTGCGTTCCGACATCTTTTGAGCCTCCATCGCTTTCCTCCTCTCCTCGAGCGTCTTTCTCAGGTCTTCGTTCACGTCCAAATCCCTTTTCCGTCTCGCCCGTTCGCCGCGAGCGGCGAGCGTGCGCTCGTAATCGTTCGGCGCCGACGGATCGTACGCATCAGTGACGGGTTCCTCGGCCTCTTCTTCCCCCGACGAACACGGCGCGTGCACTTTATCACCGCTCTCGCCCGCCTCGGCCTCCGACGCGGGCGCCGTCGACTTCGACGCCGCGCGCTTCTTCTTCGCCGCCGATGCCGCCGCCGCCGCGCGCCGCGCCTCCGCCTCGCGCTTCGTGCGAGCCTGCGCCGCTCTCAGCGCGGTCGCCTGCGCTCGAAGCATCCCAGCCGCCGACGAAGACGATTTCTTCGTCTCCCCTCCGCTCCCACTCGCTCCCGCGCTCGCGTCGCGCTCGCTCGCCGTTCGATCGCCGACGCGGCCAGTCGGCCCGGTGCCGCCCCACCCCCGCCCCTCGTCGCCACCGCCCTCGGCGTCGCCCTTGGCCGCCGTCTTCGCCTCGGGAAGATCATCGTACAGCCGCATGCCGAGCGTCGCGCGCGGCGCGCCGCGCGCGGCCGTCTGCGGCGCCGCATCGTCGTCTCGATTGAAAATCGTTGACACCGCGCGCGACGCCCCTCAGTCGACCGCGCGCCGATCGACGACGGCGCTCGCGGCGAGCGTCGCGCGCGGCGAGCGGGAGCCTTTCGAACGCGCGATGGACGTCGACGGTGTCTCGCGAGGGGGCTTCGACGCGCGACGACGTCGCGCCAAGACGTCAGATGCGAAGAACGTTTGGATGAGCGCGCGCGCGTCCTCGGTGGACGGTGGAGACGCGATGGACGTCGTCGGGAGGGAGAACGGCGCGAACGATGCGTTTTGCGTCAAGACGTACGCGGGAGGAGACGGAGAGTCGCGATCGAGGACGTACGAGGCGGAGGGAGACCTGGGGCTGTCCTCGTGCGAGCACGCGGCGTTCGTCTCCGACGACGCGTGCGTGGTGTTTTCGGCCGACGGTAGGGGGGCGTGCGTGACGGATGTGTTTTCGACGACGTCGTCGTCGGTGAAGGCGATCGATTCGGCGTTCGTGGAGGTGAAGGGGGCGAACGCAAAGGTGACGACGTGCGCGTCGACGGAAGCCGCCGCGGACAGAGCGTGCGCGGTGGTGGGAGACTCGAATGGGAATCTGTACGCGATCGGGGGCGATGCGACGAGTGGGTCGATGTCGTGGACACCGTTTGATCGATCGAATAGAAGTCACTGGGTGGACGACATGCACTCAGAGGAAGCCGGCGGCGGACCGAGCGGACTCATGTCTCCGACGAAGACTCCGGGAAAGAATCCGTGGGGAGCGTTAAGATCGGCAACCAAGGCGGCGAGCATGATTTTGAGTCGAAAAGTGAACGCCGGCGGCGTTCGCTCTCTGAGCTTCGCCGAAGGTTCGAGCGATACGAAGAGACGGTTGCTCGTGTGCATAGCGGACGGCACTCTGGAAGAATGGTCCATCGACGTTTCAGACGAGGGACACGCACCCGTATTAGCGCATGCGCACAGAGTGAGTAAAGAAATTCAACGAGCTCTGCGTGTGACGTCCAACATCCGTTTCGTCTCCGCCGACTGGACGGTGACGGAGAGCGGCGTTGACATTACGCTGCTCGTGACCTGCGACGGTCAAGGCTCGTTCCATCGTTTTAAACGGGCCCACGGTACGGATCAGATGGAATTAGTTGCGTCTGGCGTTCCTCCCGCAGGTGCTCTGCCGAGGGATTTCGAACGCACTCGACTTCGCGTGGAAGAAGAGAGCACCTTTGTGCTCACGAACGACGGTTCCGCCATCATGTTCTCTGGGGTGGACTACTCCTCCATATCGGCTCGCATGGATGCTGCCAATCACGAAGCGATCATCGATGCCAAATGCGGTACCGGTGGTGAGTGGCTTCTGTTGTCGAATGAGAGCGGTGTGAGCGCGTTTACTCCGCAGAGCGGCGGTAGACAGACGACGCCTCGCCGCTCGGCCAGAGTCACTCCGAGTAAACGCGTGACTCGTTCTTCGACCAAGGTCGATAGCCCGAACGTCACCCAGGTGGATGATTCCGATGCCGCTGACTGCATTCGATCCGAGTTCGAGGATTATTTCGCGGGTCACGCCGGACCACCGGGACAAACGAAGTCGCGCTTACACGGGTCGGGCGCATTTGTGAGCGCATCGGCGCCGTTTGCGACCGTCAGCAAAGGCATGGTCGATGCGTTACCGAAGAAACTGTCCGGTAAATCTACTCGTGGCGGTCCCACGATTGAGGAAAATGGCACGGAAAAAATGAATCGTCATCTTCTGTTCTTGGAATTTTTGACGGAGAGCGGTGTCTGGAACGAAATCAATCCAGAGGAACGCTCTGAGATACTGATGCACGGTGAAATGATCGCTGCTCTTTTGCAGCTCCGTGGTTTGCAGAACACCGTCGATGATGATATCAGCAATATGCTTGAAGATATCGCCAACCACGCGGGCGCCGCGATCAAGGAGAACGATGATGCTTTGGAAGAAAGATCAGACGTAGAAGTGTTTTTCAGTCGTTCAAGCGAGGCGAGACTGTTATTCCCAGCCGTCAGCGCCATCCTGGAAGAAAAGCTTTCAAAGGGCAAGAAGTTAGAAAGTCGTGTCGTTGCCTTGGATACGTGCGCGCGTGGGCTTCTCGTCGCTTTGGAGGCAGCGAACGATTTCAGAAGGCGTCGCACTGGCATGTATCCTCCGGCTTCGTCAGTCGCCGGCGTGTCCTGGTCTTGCGACGTTGAAGCGCGTGAAACTCTTCGAGCTCTCGCGGATGTTTCCATCAAGCTACACGCTGAGGCTGTGTCTAGCACGACAGATGTCGGTCTTGCTCCAGTCATCGGGTCGCGGTTGATGGCCGCGGCGGGTCCTCTTCTGGACGCGTGCGCCGCAAACTTGAACGCCGCCCTGCTCGGATCCACAGCTCGCATCGATGCACACAAAGAGTACGTGGATGATCGTAACTTGGTCCTGCCGGCCCTACTGACGTGCGCAGAGCACGATCCCACGGTACCGTTGGGAGAGAGACCGCAGTACGGATCGTTGTCAGAAGGCGTCGACGTCTCCATAGAAGCGGTCGCCGCGGTCGCGGAAGCCCACTTTGGCTATGCGCAGCTCTTCGCCATTTGTGACACCAATGGTGGAACTGATCGACTTCATCATTACATGCGCACCCTTCTCGGCGCTCAAGAAGACGATGAAGAGAGCTTCTCGCACTTTGTGTACAGAAAGTTGGCCATCGAACAGGACCGCGACGCGGCGCTCCTGCGCGAGCTTCCTGCCGAGTTCCACGGCGACTTGGAACGATTCTTGGAGCCTCATCCCGAATTAAGATGGTTGATGGAGCTTCGTGTCGGTAAGTACGCGAAAGCAAGCGAAACGTTGACCGCCATCGGCAAGCGCAGCGGCTCAAACGCGGATGAAACGCGTCGAATGTTATCAATGGCAAAGTTGGCGGTCCTCGCAGCCGGAGGAAACGTCGACGAACGCATGAACGCCATCGACGCGAGTTTGTCCGCCTAAACGGACGAGTTTTGGCGTAGTCTAATTCCATAGCCATGTTAGATATACACTGATAAATTTCCTTCACAAGCTAGTCTATCTATTAGAGCACCTTCCCGGCCACTATACCCGCGAAAACGAGCGCCCCGTACGTCGAGTTGCTACGAAACTTGGCCGCGCAGTCTTCTCGATTATTCAAATCCACCGTCGCAATTTGCCAAGCTAAATGAGACGCCGCGGAGGCGACGCCAACATAAAATGGAAAATCTAATCCCACGTACGCTCCCGACGCGCACAGCGCAGACGTTCCGGCGAGGGCGAAACCACTCAAATATTTCTTTGTGTCGTCCCCAAAGTGCAAAGCGGTCGACTTGACGCCCACTTTCACGTCGTCGTGTTTGTCTTGATGCGCGTAAATGGTGTCGTACACCAAAGTCCACGCCACTCCGGACGCGTAGAGCGGCAACACCGCGCCCCAGTCGCACGATCCGTGCACCGCCGCCCAGCCGAGCAAGGCTCCCCAATTAAACGTCAAACCCAGAAACGCTTGCGGCCAATTCGTGATTCGTTTCATTCCTGGATACGCCGCGACGAGTGCGAGCGAACTCGCACCAAGAATTTTAGAATAATCATTCAACTGAACCAAAACGCCGAGACCGAGGAGCAGTTGCGCTCCCAGAAACGCCACCGCTTTCGGAACGCTTATTGCACCGCTCGCGATGGGGCGATTGCGCGTACGCGCCACCTTACCATCGAGGTCTTGATCCCACAGATCGTTCACCGTGCATCCCGCTCCACGCAGGAGAAAAGATCCCAAGCCGAACAACGCAAGCAGTTTCGCGTCCGGCAACGCGCCCGGGTCCGCCGCCAGCGCGATGGACCAGAAACACGGCCACGCCAACAGCGCGCTTCCGATTGGTCGATCGAGACGAACGAGTTTGGCGTACGGCACCACCGACGCCGGCATGGTGCGATCGACCCAGGTATCGCTCGCCTCCGGTTCCGGCGTCGCCGCTCTCGTCGCCTCGGTCGATCGTTTCTCCTCCTCCGTCGTCGAGGACGACGTCATAGGCGTCGCGGACGCAGCGAACGAACGCAAATATTCCCTTCGTCCGAACGAATCGCGCGCGGGCCCGACGAAGAGTCCGCGCGCGGCGCGAGACGCGGCCGAAGCTCGCGCGGACGATGACGCTTCCGCCCGGGTTCGGGACGTCGTCGGCGTCTCTGTCGACGTTTCTGTCGACATCGACGTTGGCGACGCGAGTGAGCGCGTGCATCGCTCCACCGCGCGACCGCTCGCGGTGGATCCACGACGCGAGGCGGCGAGCATTCCCCTCGCTCGGCGCCTTCGCGGCGCGCTGTGCGGACGCCGGCTCCTCGAAACGTCGAGAGATCGCGGTGCGCGTGGAGCCAACGGACGCGAATGTGATTAATTAAAAAAACATAACTACAGCGATATCGAACGAGAGGCTCACGACTCTTCGGCCGGAACGAAGGTGCGCGCCATGCGAATCGCGGCGCGAACCGCGTTGCCCGCGTACGCCACGCGTTGATCCGCCTGTTCCGCGGTCGCCCCCGGTCCGATGATCCCCATCCCCACCGGTTTACCGTACTCCAACTCTAACTGCTTGCCGATGATGGAAAACGTCGCGCCCATCTCTTGACCGTGAAGCGTCGAGCCCTTTTCGATGTATCCGATGACGACGCACGCGTCCAGCGTCGGGTCTTGCAACATATTCTCCACCACCAACGGCGCCTCGTACGTGCCCGGAACCCAAACCACCTTATCGATCGTGCTTCCCATCGCCTCCGCCGACACTCGAGCGTCCTCGAGCATGCGATCCATGAGCTTGTTATGAAACTCTCCGATGCACACCCCGAGTCGCACGCGCTCTCGACTCCCCTCGCCCACGTGCACGATGACGGTGTCTTTCCACTTGTCCGCCTCCTCCGGTCGTTCGTGCGCGAAGACGACGACATCATCCGTCTCTTGCACGCTTCCCGGGGTGTGATGGGCGTAGTCTCTCGGCAACGGCGCCTTGGTGGGCGCGTCCCCGTCGTCGGCGGCGCGTCGTCGCGTCCCCGCGCGTCTCACCCCGAACGCGCCTCGCCCGCGCGCGCGTCGTCCGATCCCCCACCGATCGCGCGTCGACATCGACGTCGACATCGACGCCGTCCTCGTCGTCGTCATCGTCGTCATCGTCGTCGTCACCGTCTCCCGCGAACGACCGCCGCGCGCATTCATTCATGCATGCATGCATGCATGCATGCGCGCCGTCGCTCCACTAAACCCTACCGAGATCGTCCCCACCCCCGTAGTCCACCCACCGCGAACACCAACACCGTCGAATAAAAAAAAACCCGCGCGCGGGCCCCCCTCGACCGTCGCACATCGAGTCTTCATTCGCTGTGATCGACCCGTAAGTGTTCCCACACCATGCCGTTTCGTGCGACGACATAAATGGTGACGCGTATTATAGTCACGATTGTACTAATACAGGATCGTATTCTACATTTCGTATACCTAATCAGTTTTCTCCAAATGAAAACAAGCTTCTTACCTCAGACGACGATGCACGAGGCCGCGCGCTCGAGCTCGAGAATCCGCTTCGCGTTTCGTCGGTCGCGCGCGTTTCGTCGCGCGCGACCGCGCGCGCTAGCTTGATGAAGGCCCTGTGTCACGCATTCCAAGTCACGGTGGACGGCGCGCGGTCGTTCCGATGAGTGCGAGAGACCCCCCACGATTTCTTTTGCTTTTTGCTTTTTTGCTTTTCGTGCTCGCGTCGAGTCGCACTTTTGTATGGGATGGGATGGCGTCCCGCGTGCCCGACTGACCTCGAGTCGTGACTCGCGCCCAAGTCCCCGGGGATCCCGAGACGACGAGACTCGAGTGGGCGCGAGACGGAGAGGTCGACGCGCGCGCGCGAGGAGGAGGAGACGCGCGCGCGCGGTGGGGGCGACGGTGATGTCGACGGTGATGTCGACGATGTCGACGGCGCCGCGCGCGGTGAAGACGGCGACGACGACGACGACGGACGCGCGTCGAGGAGGGACGGGGAAGATTCGAGCGCGAGGGAAGGGACGCGCGTTCTCGAGCGGGCGACCGCGCGCGATCGGGAAGGAGGGGGAGGATGGGGCGTCGGTGACGTCCGAGGGACGACGGGTGATGCGCGCGGGGAGAGCGGCGGAGACGACGAGGACGAGGACGATACCGAAACCGAAACCGAAACCGAAACCGGCGCGCGTCGCCGTGCCGGGGGTGTGCGAAGCGCCGATTCGAGGGAACGCGAGGGCGTTGGGGGCGACGCGAGTGCGAGGGGATGTAAATGATGCGGTGAACTTTGCCGTGTACTCGTCCGCGGCGACGGCGGTGAGTTTAGTGTTGTGGACGCCGGAGGATCTCGCGCTGGGGAAGATAACCGCCGAGATCGAACTCGACGAACGCGAGAATAAGACGGGGAGCGTGTGGCACATCGCCCTTCCGAAGTGTGCGGACGACGTTTTGTATGGGTACAGAGTGGACGGCCCGTATGAACCCGAGGCTGGACACAGATTCGACCGGAGCAAGGTGCTTTTGGATCCGTACGCCAAGGCGACGGTGAGTCGAGCTCGGTATGGCGAACCGGGGACGAAAGCCGACGGCAGCGAAGATTGTTGGCCGCAATACGCCGGTGCGGTACCGAAGAGAGGTACGACGGCGGGGCTGGAAGACTTTGATTGGGAAGGGGTGACGTCTCCGAAGAGACCAATGAGCGACCTCGTCGTGTACGAGGCGCACGTCCGCGGCATGACGATGGACTTGGAGACCAAGGCTGAGCCTGGAACCTACGCCGCTCTTGTGGAGACGTTTACTTATCTGAAAAGTTTAGGTGTCAACGCCATCGAATTGATGCCGTGTCACGAGTTCAACGAGATGGAATATCACGGCGTGAATCCAGCCACGGGGGAGTTTCGACGCAACTTTTGGGGTTACAGCACCGTCAACTTTTTCAGTCCAATGTCTCGCTACGCCGAGGCCGGCGATCGAGATTGCGGACGAGCGGCCGCTCAGGAATTCAAATATATGGTTCGAGAGGCGCACAGAGCGGGCATAGAGGTCATCATGGATGTTGTTTTCAATCACACCGCCGAAGGGAACGAGGAAGGTTTGACGCTGTCTTTCCGCGGGCTCGACAACCGCGTGTACTATATGGTGGCACCCGAGGGGCAATTTTATAATTATAGTGGATGCGGTAACACGATGAATTGTAACCACGCGGTCGTGCGGAAGTTCATCGTCGAGTGCCTGCGTTACTGGGTACTCGAGTATCACATCGACGGTTTCAGATTTGACTTGGCGAGCATTCTCACTCGCGCTTCGAGTATGTGGGATAGTGCAGACATTTTCGGTGAACCGACCGCGGCGACCCCGTCGCTCGAAGAAGTACCGATTGGTATGCCTCTTCAGGATCCTCCACTGATCGATGCCATCAGTAACGATCCCGTCCTGTCCGGCACGAAGCTCATCGCGGAAGCTTGGGACGCCGGCGGATTGTACCAAGTCGGCTCGTTTCCGCACTACAGTTTGTGGTCGGAATGGAACGGTAAATTCCGAGATGAGGTTCGAAACTTCATCCGAGGTGTGGACGGCCACGCTGGGTTGTTCGCTGAGAGGCTGTGTGGCAGCCCTGGGCTTTACGCGGACGGTAGAACGCCGAGCGCGAGCATCAATTTCATCACCGCTCACGACGGATTCACGTTGCGCGACTGCGTGACGTACAACAACAAGAACAACATCGCCAACGGAGAAGAAAATAGGGACGGAGAAGAGCATAACTCATCTTGGAACTGCGGTATCGGCTGCGAAGATGACGGTGAGTCGTGTGATCCCGAGATTGTTTCCCTTCGTGACCGTCAAATGCGCAACTTCATGGTCGCTCTCTTCGTCGCCCAGGGCGTGCCAATGTTATACATGGGTGACGAGTACGGTCACACCAAGTGTGGTAACAACAACACATATTGCCACGATAACTGGATGAATTGGATGAACTGGGACGAGGCGAATGATCCGCTCGCCGGAGAAGGACTCACTCGCTTCACTCGACGGGTGATAAAGCTTCGCGAGGAGAACAGCGCCTTCCGCCTACCCTCGTTTCCGACCGCGGAAAACATCCAATGGCACGGGCACGAGCCTGACACTCCGTTGTGGGAAGAAGATTCGAGATTTGTGGCGTTCACGCTTCAGGATAAGCCCGAGTCTCCGCGTTTTTACGTCGCGTTCAACGCGCACCACGAACCGGCGCTCATCAACCTTCCGCCCCCTCCGGAAGGGCACGAGTGGAAACTCATCCTCGACACCGCTCTGGAATCACCCTTTGACTTTTTCTCCGCCGACGACATCGCTGACGCCGACGCATACACCGCCGAAGCGATGATTCGTCCTTCGCTTCGTCGAAACGCCTACGTCGCCGTCGACCGCTCCGCCGTCGTCCTCCGCGCCGATCCCATTCCTTTTTAGGAACCCACGCCCTCTCACGCGTCGCGCACGAATCCCGCTCCATCCACCCATCCACATCGCATCTACGCATTAGTTTCACCATTCTTATCGTTGTATTCTTCGCGCCGCGAAATTCGCGCGCTCATTCATCTTTCGCCTCAACCACCCCCCCCACACATCCACGCGCGCCACCGTCCGTCCGTCTCTCCGAACCGCGTCATCGCGCGTCGTTCGTCTCCCCGATCCGTCCGTCCGCGCTCGAATCGTTCGGCGACGCGGCCTCGTTTTCCTCGTCCTCCTCCTCGTCGTCGGCGTCGGCGTCATCGTCGTCGTCCGCACTCGTCGACGTCATCGCGGCGGCGGTGCGGTGGGACGCGCGGTGCGGTGCGGTGGGCGAGAGCGCGGTCGCGAACGCGCGCCCGACCGAGTCGGGATGTCCGTGTCCACGTTCGATGTCCTCGTCGAGCTCATCGAACCGAGGTGTGGGTGCGAGAGGCGCGTGGCGCGCGCGCTCGCGCGGGACCTCGTCGTCGTCGGCGCGGGCGGGCGCGCGAGCTTTATGAACGATTACGCGCGAGGAGTGAGCGCGAGTACGCTGGCGAGGGCGCTGAGTGACGTGTCGAGGGTGTGTCGAGTGGCGGCGGGGACGTTGCGGGTGGTGGTGATGCGAGAGACGACGTTCGTGGTGAACGGGAGAGTGTTGCAGTCGAGGGAGGGGCGAAACCGCGCGCTGGTGAGTCTCGAGGGGGACGCGCCCGAGGCGGCGGGAAAGGGGCTCGAGGAGAAGGTGTGGAGGGATTGGGAGCGCATACGAGAGGCGGTGGTGGCGAAGATGGGGGAGAATGAGGGGGACACGATCGATTTAGACGAGATCATCGAGACGAATGGGATTGAGATTTCACCTCCGACCATCGCGGGATTATTTCTCGACTTTCCGGTGGTGTACGCATTCGAGAACGAGGCAATGTCTCACGCCGCCTCCGTCTTGTCGCGGTCCGATCTCACGGTACATTCAATCTCGTGTCATAAAGTAGACGAGGGAGAAGAGACTATGCGGGACGAGAACGTCTACGGTTGGAGCATACCGACGCAGTTTGCTGAAAAGATGGAAAAGAGTACCGAAGACACGGGAGTCTCGCGGTGGTATTCGAAGAGCGCAGAAATTTTAAGCGCGTACAACTTTATGGTTTCCCACAACATCCATCGTCAAAGTGCGGGAAGTTCGAAAATAGTTTTTTAGAGGGTTAGGCAGACAACATCCATGGTAGATAGCCCTAGCCCATCTACGTTAGACCGACACCATCCATCTACGTTAGGCCGACACCATCCATCTCTGGGATGTCAACATCATCTGATTGCGTGAAACGACTCAAATATACTGATCCTCTAGTATTGACAATAAAGACGGTTTTTACTCACTATCACTATCATCGTCGTCGTCGCTAGCTTCGGACAACCACTGAATGAATGGTTTCACTTTCGCAAAGAATCGCGCGTCGCCATCGGTTTCAGCCAGAAGCTCCTTGCGCTTGGCGTTCGCCCACGCAAAGAGCGCCTCTTCAGCGAGAATGTCAAGGTCATACATCATCTTCAACACTTTAGCGGCGATGCCGAGCACTCGTGCACCTCCGGTTCGCCCCACGAAAGGTTGCGCAGAGAGCGCGATGGCCTCCAAAGCATTCACAGCACGAATTTGCTCAGACATTTTCTTCAACACGCTCTCCAATGAATCCGAGTAAGCTTCGATATTCTTGGTAATTGCCTCCAAAAGAGCAGAGTCCGTCTCTGGAACAGTCATCGGATACACGCCGGTGCCATCAAGATGTGAAGGAGCGGGCAATGAGAACGACGTCACAGCGACGAGAGCGTAAGCGGCAACCTCTCCAGGTGTTCTTCCAGAAGAGGCTGAGAGAGAATTCACGAGTCCGGCAAAATCAGTCGCGCCCCGTTTCTGTGCCTTCTCCAGATCCAACACTCCTTGCTCAACCGTCTTCTGGAATTCAATGAGGGCTTTCGTTTCCTCTTCCTCGACCGCCGCTCCGAGTGTCGCTCGACGAAGCGTCTGCTTTGAATAGAACACAGCCGTACCGTCTCTTCTGAGGCGACCAAGGAACTGTTGAAGATCTTCCCAGGCCAAGAGCCGACCCAAATCCTCTTGCAAAAGGAGTGTATCAACAGCAGGACAATCTGTACCATAAATCGAAGAATAGTCGACAACTAAAACATTGAGTGGTGGAGAACGACCACGTAGAGAATCTGGCACCGTGAGAAGTGCTTGGTTGTACAAGCGCTTCACCATCGGTTCAGTTCCAGAACCACATGCGTAGGCAATTCCCTTCGAAAGCATGACAAGTGTGTTGATATCAGCGTCAAGGGCCTCGGCGAGGGAGATCTTCAACATGGGCCTTAAAGTGACAATACCTACAGATCCCTCATCGCCTCCGTCCTTCGCTTCGTCTTCATCATCTTTCTTCTTGCGTTTTTCAGCCTTCGCATTTTCCTTGACGAGTCTTTCTGCTTCCTTGAGCTTGTTATTCAATTTATGCACGTCTTGAATCCAAGCCTCCTGATCGCCAAAGCCGGCTAATTCAAATGCAACCTTGCGCGGATCCAAGCAGCCAACCATGGTGACACCTTCCTTCGACAACGCGCCACGAATACCATCCACCTTTACGGGAGCGTCTTCACCACTCTTCCATCTGTTCTGCAACGTATCGAATTCCTTCTGTTCGAGCTCTGTAAAAAGCGGTTCAACAGTCAAACGTAAAGATTTGACATCCCCTTGAACCTTGTCCCAATCTCCGCCCGGAGGTTGGATCTTCATCAAATCATTGCCATTTCTAGCCGTTAAGTGACGGAGCAAGAGGGTGGGTAAACGGTAATCCTCCATGATGCGTTGATATTCTGCGTAGTTTTCAAACAGGTTCAGAGGGCTCATCGGAGCGACCTCACTGGACCCCTCGTTGAAAACAGCGAGCTTCGCCATTGGTAACTCGTACGGTTCCAAGCTGATCGTGATTTGATTGGCGTCGACAGGGCCTCTCCACCAAGGTTCAAGTCCTTCCCAGGCGCCGAGGGTTGCTGACGCCAACACGGCGGTGTGGGGCATGTTGGACTGGATGGTTGAAACCACGCCGAGAACGTTCGGATCGAGGTGAATACCCATATTCGGCTCATCAAAGTACAAAAGAATCTTGGAAGAGTGATAAAACGAACTTTCGTTTTCCAGTGCGGCAGCTTTCAAAAGCGATGCAGTCGTGTTAAGATCTGCGATGATGATATCTGGCTTCCCCGCTCCATGATCCTTGAGCTTGTAACCAACGTCCGCCGCATATTCGAGCTGCTGCTGAATTGTACCAGATCCGGCGCTGACCTTTTCACCGATCGCTCGAGCAGCCCGAAGCGCTTTCTTGTTTCGCGCCTTGTCCCGGATGGAATACGGACGACGCACTTGATGAAGAGTGCCGTCGCCCGAGTGGTCGCGCGCCGCCGTCCAGTACGGTACCGCGTGCGCTTCACACTCTTGACCGACACGCTTCAAGACTTGCTTCGTCGGCACAGAGTATAACAAAATCGTGTCTGGATACTTGATCTTCAAGAGACGCAAGTGTACGAGGATGGCCGTAAAGGTTTTACCGGATCCTGTTGGAGTTGATAAAATGACGTGCAGCGGCTTTGGAAGGGGTTGGTTCGCCTCTTTCTTCTTCATCGTTAGATCGTAATGCTTATCCAACTGATCGATGAGTTCGTGCTGATGCCTGTACATGCGCGCGACTCCGCCAGATTGCGCTCCAGATTTGTTGGTCCACGCGTGCATGGCGGCAAAGGTTTGATCTTTGATGCGATTACTCACGTTGTCCCAAACAATCTTCCCCGCGATCGCCTGAACGCTTCCCGGGCCGTGATTGAGCGCCTCTCTCTTCAAGAAGAGCAAATCACCCGCTTGCGCCTCTTTGATCGCGCTGATCCATCGCAGCGTGTGCTTCGCGATGTCTCTCATCGCCTTGAGTTCGTCCAATACGGCCCCAGCCCACAGGTTTGACAACCGCTTCTTTTCCGACTTATTCGCCCCCGCTTCTTCGTACTCGGTCGGAAAGCACTCCTTGGCGAGCTTTTTATAAAAATCACTATCCTTTCGCTGCACATAAAAGTATTCAAACACTTGTTTCTTGATCAAGTCCGGCGGCGCGTCCAACGCTCCGTCCCAAGGTTGAATCTCTCTCATGATCCGAAACCCCGCGCTCCCTCGCACCTTGGCCACGAGATCACTGTTATCGATGTCCGCCCAATCCGCGCTCGTGAGCGACGACCCGACGTCCACGTTCAGCGACGCCTCTCCCGGGACGTACGTCTCGTCCAGATCCCCGCCGCCGATGTGCGCATCGTCGTCGCTGTAGTCGCTCTCGCTGTCTGACATCTTCGCCTCGCTCCCTCGCTCGCGCTCGACTTCTCCTTCTCCGCGCTCGATCGTCGAGCGATCGTCGAGCGACTCCTCGTCCACTCCTCGCGCGCAAAGTCGCCCTCTCGAGCTCGCCCGACGACGCCGCCCGCGAAGGAGAACGACGCGAGGTCCCCTGGGTCGGCCCGGGGTCGGGTCGGGATCGGATCGGGATCGATGTGTTCGCATCGATCGATGTGTATCGCATCGATGTATCGCATCGATCGATCGATCGATGTGTATCGCATCGATGTATCGCATCGATCGATCGATCGATGTGTATCGCATCGATGTATCGCATCGATCGA
>MDTE01021947.1_pt1 | contig 61142 bp, 55 predicted proteins | sample 811231 | NCBI WGS metagenome assembly MDTE01 (sample SAMN05326651, study PRJNA326480) | marine metagenome | isolation source: seawater | place: Indian Ocean: Red Sea | collected 2010
AGAAGTTGAAGCAGAAGCAGAAGTTGAAGCAGAAGTTGAAGCAGAAGCAGAAGTTGAAGCAGAAGCAGAAGCAGAAGTAGAAGTTGAAGCAGAAGCAGAAGTAGAAGTTGAAGCAGAAGCAGAAGCAGAAGCAGAAGTAGAAGTTGAAGTTGAAGTTGAAGCAGAAGTTGAAGCAGAAGCAGAAGTTGAAGTGAAAACTCCATCATGGGAACCACCATTTGTTCTTACGATTGGTTTTGTAAGAGGTTTGATAGGACAGTTTTTAGGTACCGTAATGGGTATGTTATTAGTAACAGGCATTAGGTTTATGATGGGATTGGATAATGCCTGGGCTGCGGAGCCAGCTTGGGTGATTGGTGCAATTACAGGTACTATAGGTTTTATGGTGGGCGTTGGAGCATTGACTGATTGGGGTAAATGGATGATTGGTTTAGAAACTCCAATGGTACATGGAGCTCCAGTTGGTAAACCAGCATGGTTCCGATATTTCAGTGTCGATTACAATCATAAAGTTATTGGTATTCAATATGCTGTAACTGGGATATTAGTCCTTCTAATAGGTGGTATTTTGGCAATTGTCTTCAGGTTAGAGCTGGTTGTGACTGGTATGCAATATATATCGTATGAGACCTATAACTCTTTTATTAGTGCTCATGGCATTATTATGATAGTCAGTATTTTATTAGGTGTGGGAGCAATGATCAATTATTTGGTACCTTTGATGATTGGTGCATCTGATATGGCTTTTCCAAGACTCAATGCCTTTGGATTTTGGATTAATGTTCCTGGTGCTATTTTGTTAGTTACTGCTCTATTTGTCGGTGGATGGGATACTGGATGGACTGGATATCCTCCATTAAGTGCTCGTGCTCCTATTGGTGTTCAACTATTCTTTTTAGGTGTGTATATGGTTGGATTAAGTTCTATTGTGGGTTCGTTGAATCTAATAGTAACAGTGGCTCGAATGAGAGCACCTGGGATGACATTATTTAGAATGCCTATTTTTGTATGGTCTTCTTTGTCAACTGCTATTTTGCAATTGACTGCTACTCAGTTTATTGGTTTAGCATTTTTGATGGTGGTCACTGAAAGAGTGTTAGGCATGGGGTTTTTTGATCCTTTTATATCAGAAGCTGCTCGTATGGCAGGCATACCTCCTGGTGATCCTGTTCTATTTCAACATTTGTTTTGGTTCTACTCACATCCAGCCGTGTATGTGTTTATTCTGCCAGGACTTGGCATTATTAGTGAATTACTACCTGTATTTGCACGTAAACCGTTATTTGGTTATAAGTGGATTGCTATATCTAGTATGACTATAGCTTTGTTGGGATTTTTAGTATGGGCACATCACATGTTTGTATCAGGTATGAGTGACTTTTTAAGAATACCGTTTATGTTAGCTACTTTATTGGTCGCTGTTCCAACCGGGATTAAATTTTTCAGCTGGCTAGGTACGTTGTGGCAAGGTAAACTTACTTTTCCAACACCTATGCTTTTCGTCATGGGAGCTATATCAGTATTTTTGATTGGTGGACTAACTGGTCCTCCTGCAGGTACTGTTGCAACTGATTTGTTTTTGCATGATACTTATTGGGTTGTTGGTCATTTTCATGCAACGATGTTTGGAGGATTTGTTTTTCCATTTTTTGCAGCTCTATATTATTGGTTTCCTAAGGCTACAGGTAGAATGTACAATGAGAAACTAGGTAAGTTACATTTTTGGTTAATGACTCCAGCATTTTGGGTACAAAGCATTGGCCAGGCTGCAGTTGGATTGAAAGGTATGAGGAGAAGAATTGCTGATTATGATCCAGCTTTAGGTGTTGAAGACTATCATTTGGCCATTACAATAGCTGGAATAATAATTGCGGTTTCAGTTTTAATATGTATATATAATCTTTGGTATAGCACTAATAAAGGTGAAATTGCAAAAGCTAATCCTTGGCGCTCGCGTTCTCCGGAATTTCAGATACCGTCTCCCATTCCGGAACATAGCTATGAAGTACCATTTGTTATTACAGCTGAGCCATATGATTATGGACTAGAAAATTCTGTTTATGTAAGTATGGAGAATGAAGACTCAGAAATAGAGAATGTCGAACATGATTTGGATGGAGGTAAGTAATTTTGATGGATAGTTCTATGATTTTTGGTGCTGTAATAGCATTTATCATTATTAATATATTGGGTATAGCGGTAACACTTGCTGTTGTGTTGTATCAACTTAATGTTTTGATTGCAGGTGGTTCGTTAGTAGTACCTCCTGATACTGGTCCTGAAGATGCATTAGAACGAATGTTATGGCAAAAGGAACGTGATGAGAGCTTATCTAATAAAGCTAGATTATCTGGAGCATATCGTACAGGTGTAATGGTATTGATATGGTTATCAGTGTTGACTATTGTGGAATTTCTTGCAAGTTCTATTGGTGTTTCTAACATAGCAATGATCTTGATTGCTTTAATGAAGGCAGTAGTCATTTTGCAATTTTTTATGCATGTTTCTAGTATATGGTTAGAAGGGGAGAATCATTAATGAGTACATTAAATAATTCAATACAAGAAGCTCGTTTCCAGTTGAAAAATAATCGTTTGGGTTTGTGGTTGTTTTTTGTTTCTGAGGCTTTTTTATTTATTGGATTATTGGCAGCTCGTTTTTATTTATGGGGAGATACTCGACCAGACTTAGATCAGAATCTGGGTTTAATAGTTACTGTAATACTGTTGATAAGTAGTTTTTATATGAATAGAGCTGAAACCGCTATAGTTCATGATGATAGACAAACTTTCTTAACTAGTTTGTTAGTTACTGCTGGACTTGGTGTAGTGTTTTTAGTTGGTGTAGTTGGTTTCGAATGGCAGGGTCATATTGGACCTCAGGATGGTGCTTATGGAGCAATTTTGTATGGTATGACGGGTATGCATGCTCTTCATGTGTTAAGTGGTATTGTTTTCATTTTGATAGTTTGGAACAATGGTAGAAATGGTCATTATGATAGTGAGAGTCATTGGGGAGTGGAGGCTTGTGCTATATACTGGCATTACGTAGATTTGGTTTGGGTGTTCTTCTATCCTGCAATCTATTTGATGGGTACTGTAGTACATGTAGCACATTAATTTTCTGATCAGAAAATCCTTATTAACTAATTTATTATAAGATGAATGCTGAATTAAATGCGCTACTTCGATCTTGGGAGTGGCGTTTTGATGTTGTATTAATTGTAGCTATTATGTGCTATGTTTATGTTTGTGGGTTTATTCGTATAAGTTCGTTAAGTAATGCTAGAAATTTATCTACTAAGAAAGATAGTTTGTTGTATTGGCGTTTGATTTCTTACCTTATTGGTTTGCTATGTATAGTTGTTGCATTAGTTTCACCATTAGAAGTCCTGGCAGGACAGTTATTTTTTATGCATATGATTCAACATATGTTATTAGTGATGTTTGCAGCACCTTTGTTGTTGATTGCTAATCCGTTCCCTGTATTTTTGTGGGGTTTACCAGTAATGTTAAGACGAAAAGTATCTAGGCTATTTGTTACCGATTCGCAGTTCCGGAAACTACTTGCTAAAATCACTAGCCCGGGTGTTACTTGGATAATTTTTGTGGTTATCTACATAGGTTGGCATGATCCCGGACTTTATGATCTAGCTTTAACATATTCTGTTGTACATGACATTGAACATATAAGTTTTTTTGTTGCATCTTTATTATTTTGGTGGCACGTTACAGCTGCCGCTCCTCGTATTCATCATACATTAAAATATAGTAGAAGAGTTGTGTACTTACTTGTTACTGTGCCAGTAAATATGATTGCTGGTGTTTTTATAACATTTTCCAGGAAACCTATATATCAACATTATGTAGATGTACAAAGGCCTTGGAGTCTTACTGTGATGCAGGATCAGATGATTGGAGGAATTATCATGTGGATACCAGGTAGTATGATGTTAATAATTGGTGTTATAGTGTTGGTAATAAGAATGATGAATTCCGATGAAGGTAGTATTAATAAGATATGAGTATTTTGTAATAATGTATTATGTGAGTTACTAATGAGTTGGAAATGAACAAAATTATTAAATGCATTTTTAATCGAGATTGGTGGTGGCGTACTTTGATTGTGTTATGTTCTATGGGAGTAATGATGAGACTAGGATTTTGGCAATTAGATCGTCATTATCAAAAGAGTAATAGAAATATTTTCGTATTGAAACAATTGCAAATGGATCCAATACCAATTGAAGAAATTAATTTATATAGTGCTGTAGAAAATTTAGAAATGCGTACGGTGATTGCAACTGGTAGTTATGATTACAAAAATGAATTCGTTCTACAGGGACAGAATTTACGAGGTCGTGCTGGTGTAAATTTAATTACTCCATTGAGGTTAGCAGATAGTGATGAAGCTATTATGGTCAATAGAGGTTGGATACCTTACCATTATGTTGATTTAGGTAAGTTAGATGAGTTTCATAAAATTGGTAAAGTAGAAGTGGTTGGACGGATACGAAAATATGTTTCGTCTGTTAATAACGACATGACTTTACGCAAACAATCTAAGAGTATTTATGATATGAATTTACAGAATTTACAGAGGCATTTGCATTATCCATTGTTTGCTGTATATTTGGAAGCGGAAGTTCATCATGATAGTTATGAGGACTTACCGCAGACTATGACAGTTGATTTAGCGATTAACAATGGACCGCATTTAGGTTATGCTTTACAATGGTGGTTTTTTGTAATAGTGTTGGGTTGTGTTTATGTTAGTTTGGTAAGAAAGTCATTTATCAATTGATAAATAGTAGGAAGAATATCTGAGAGGATTAAAAATAATGAATGAAGGTGTAGAGAATATGAAGGATAGTTTAGATAAATCTTCTTCTATTTCGTTGGGATGGAAAGAATTTTCCATATTATTTAAGTCCAGAGTTGTAGGTTTGTTGTTATTAGCTTCTATTGGGGGTGCTTTTTTAGCTGAGAATGGTGTTCCTGATTGGAAGCTTATTTTGATTTTAGTAGTTGTTGGGGGTCTTTCAGCATCTGGTTCTGGAGCATTAAACGAGTATCTAGAAAAGGATTCGGATGCGCTTATGACACGTACTAAACTTAGGCCTTTAGTGGTTGGGAGCTTTGAGCATCCTATATGGGTTCCATATGTATCGATATTAATGATTTTGGTACCCTCTTTAGTGGTTATGTTTTTTAACATTGAATTGGCTGTTTTTTTGTTGAGTGGTGCATTTATATATGTAATTGTATATACTTTGTGGTTAAAGCCAAGGACTATATTGAATATTGTCATTGGAGGTGCATCAGGGAGTGCTGCAGTGCTCAGTGGTAGTGCAGTAGTGGGTATTTGGAATGATCCAGGAGCTATTGTGTTGGCAGCTTTGTTGTTTTCTTGGACTCCTATGCATTTTTGGAGTTTGGCAGTTGTGTGTAGGGACGATTATTTTTCAAGCAATACTCCTATGTTACCTGTCTATTTGAGTATACGACAGAGTTCTTGGTGGATTATGATACATACATTAGTCACTGTATTTGCTGCTCTTTGTCTTAGTATTTTGCCTGGATTAGGAGTATTTTATTTCTATCCTATATTGGTTGTTAGTATTGCTGTTCTGTATCAGAATATCAGGTTGATTATGTATCCTACTGTTAATGAAGCAAGAAGATTGTTTCATGGATCTAATATATATTTGGCATTAGTTATCTTATTAGTATGTTTAAATATAGCATTTTAGAATAGACTACAAATAATACTTTGAGGTATTGATGCTGTTTCTAAATTTTATTAAATGGGATGCATCTAAGTTGTCAGGATTGACTTTGTTTTCCTTGTTCACAACTATTATAATGATTGCTGTTGGTAGTATTGTTCGAGTTACTGGTCACGGTTTAGGATGTCCTGACTGGCCTTTATGTTATGGTCAGGCAATTCCTCCTTTAGCAGACTATAGTGCATGGATAGAATTTTCTCATAGAGCCATTGGAGTAATTGTAGGTATCGAATTTGTACTTATATTACTGTTAGTGATTAAGTACTATAGTCATATAAAAATCTTATTATTTGTTGCCGTTTTAGCTAATGTATTGTTTGTAGTTCAGGTAGTTTTAGGTGGTATACATGTAATTTTAGAGATTCCGCCTGTTACTGGTTGGATTCATACAGGTAATGCATTACTATTAGTTGGACTTGTTTCTGTTATTTTTAGTTTAGCAAATTCAATTACACCTGTAAATTTATTGATTATATCTAAATTTGTATCTAAGAGATTGTTTGTATTTTTTGCAGGTGTGACTTTGATTGGTTTGATCTTTCATATGTACCTTACAGAAATACTTAGAGCAAGTAATAGTGGTATTTGTGAATCGTTAAATTGCGATAATATATTGAGATGGACATCTATTTTTGTTCCTAGTTCTGTTAGTCTTTTGTTACTAATATCTTTAACTTATGTAATTGTTGGAATGGTGAATCGACCAAGAGATTTATATTTTGTGTTTGACAACTCTGTTTTTTATTGGTTGGTAAGCATTGCCGTTGTTTCGCTATATAGCTTGTTATTGTCAGGATCATTTGTTACTAGAAGTGGTGCATCACTTGCATGTTTAGGTTTTCCATTATGCGGATCGGAATCTCATGGAATTAGATATTTAGTGGATATACAGTTGCTACATAGGTATTTGGCGCTTGTTGTTGGACTTATATTATTGTGGATTGTATGGTTATGTCGTGTAGTCTTAAATGGTACGTTTGATTATATAGGATTTAGTATTGTCGTGTTACTTGTTATGCAAGGTGCATTAGGAGCTGCTAATGTTATTCTTAGGATTCCAATGTGGTCTAGGGTATTGCATTTAACTGTTGGAACTTCTTTGTGGGTATGTGTTTGTATGTTATGGACTCTCTTAACACTTATACAATACAAGAGGAATGGAATATATAACTATTAGAAGCATTGTGTTATGAAAATATCAAGAGTTTGGTTTTTGAGAGTTGTGCTATTCTTTTTTTGCTGGGTTTCTGTACAAAATATAACTTTAGCACATGGTGGGGGAGAAGAGCAGATTAAATTGCGGGAAGCAGGACCGTATATTTTGACAGTTTGGACTAGTTCTCAGGATCTGTCAGGTGATCTGCACGTTACTGTAGCAGTTAGTGATTTAGAAAATAATTTGATTTTAGATGCATCTGTGATTGTTACTATTGGTTTTGAAAATGGTGATATTTTGTCAATCAGAGAGGCTACTACATTACAGTCAAGTAACAAATTTAGATATGAAACAGATTTTAAAGATGTTGAGTCAGGTGTATATCAAGTGACGGTTATAGTTGATCGTACTGATCAGAAAGGGGTTGTTAGCTTTAAAATGGAACATGACTATGAAGAGAATGTTAGTTATAACATTACTTATCCTCTAATTGTTTCACTAGTTTTATTGTCGCTTTTTGGATTGTTTGTTTATAGAAGACGATTGACATTGAATCAATAGAAGTTATTGTTGATTTAATGTATGCTATAGTACTTCATAATATGCTATAAAAACGGTATAATGACTTACTTTTGAAATTCGGACCACTAGTATATTGCTAGTGCTGTTATGGAAGTTTTTTGATAAGAGAAATTGGGAAATTATTTAAATGTCATATAAGTCAAATAGAATGCTGGTATTGGTGGGATGTATCTTTGGATTGGCAGTCTGGATTGCATCTCCTTTTTCGGAATTGTATTTTCAAATTGGAGATACTTCAGTAGATTGGGAAGTAGAGGTTCGTCAGGGATTAGACTTGCAAGGGGGGTTGCAAGTGTTATTAGAGGCTGACGTACCATCAGATGAGCAGATTTCTCGGGATGCTATGACTGCTACTCGTGCTATTGTCGAACAAAGAGTTAATGGTTTAGGTGTTGCTGAACCAATAGTACAGAGTCAGGGAGATAGGCGTATTTCTGTTGAGTTACCTGGTATAGATAATCCTGAGGATGCGATTGAATTGTTAAAGGAAACAGGACTATTGGAGTTTGTTGATATGAAAACCAGTCCGTTACCTCCAGGAACTATTGTCCGTACAGATGCAAATACTGGATATGAAGCAAATGTTGATAATTTGGCCAGTTTTGTAGCGGATGACGATCAGATAGATTCAGACGAATTGATTTTTAAAACTATAATGACAGGTGCTGATTTAAGGAGTGCTACTGTTGGTAGAGATCAGATGACAGCTGCTTATCAGATTAATTTTAATTTGAATGATGAGGGAAGTGCTGTTTTTGCAGATCATACCGCAAATAATGTGGGTTCATATATGGCTATAGTTTTAGACGGCAAAGTGCTTTCAAGTCCAGTTATTCGTGATGCAATTACTAGTGGAAGTGGTGTTATAAGTGGTGATTTTAGTGCAGAGACAGCTAATAAATTAGCAGTACAACTACGTTATGGATCGTTGCCGATTCCTTTATCTGTAGTAAATAGTCGGACAATTGGACCAACATTAGGTCAGGATTCAGTCAGGCTTAGTATGTTGGCAGGTGCAATTGGATTTGCGACTGTTGCCGTTTTTATGTTGATGTATTACAGATTATTTGGTTTAGTTGCTGTTTTGGCTTTGACAATGTATTCCGCTATTACATTTGCTTTATTTAAGATTATTCCAGTTACTTTAACTTTACCTGGTATAGCAGGATTTGTTCTGTCAGTTGGTGTAGCTGTTGATGCAAATATTTTGATTTTTGAACGAATTAAGGAAGAGTTGCGGGAAGGAAGACAAATAGAGTTTGCTATAGATGCAGGATTTAGGCGTGCATGGCCTTCTATACGTGATTCCAATATTTCCACTATTATTACTTGTACAATTTTATTTTGGTTTGGTAGTACATTTGGTGCTAGTATTGTGAAAGGTTTTGCGTTGACACTAGTGATTGGTGTATGTGTTAGCATGTTTACTGCTATTGTTGCTACTCGTACGTTTATATATGTTTTATCGAAGAGGATTGATCTTTCTAAACGCAAAAGTTGGATAGGAGTGTAGAATTACTGCCATGTTACAAATAATTCAGAAAAGATATTGGTTTTTTGCATTCTCGTTGTTAATTATTATTCCTGGTATTGTGTCTTTGTCGTTGTGGGGATTGCCATTGGCAATTGATTTTACAGGCGGTAGTAAGCTGGAGGTAGGTGTTTATGGAGCTGATGAATTAAGTACAAGTCGCATAACTGATTTGTTAGATTCACAAGGTTTTCGTGACAATGTTGTACAAATTGCAGATAGTGAAGTAATTGTAATTAGAACCAAGTCAATGGATGATACTCAGAAATCGGATGTAATCTTGGCTTTAGAAGATGAGTTTGATGTTAATGTGGAATTGCTTAGTTTTGAGAGTGTTGGTCCGGTTATTGGAGGAGAGGTTGCTAGTAGAGCAATTCAAGCAGTATTAATTGCAGCAGTGGGAATTTTAGTTTATATCTCTTATGCTTTTAGGGGTGTAAAGAAATCATTTAGATATGGTGTATGTGCTATTTTTGCATTGTTTCATGACACCATTATTGTATTAGGTGTGGCATCTATTTTTGGTAGGATTTTTAATTGGGAAATAGATGCTTTATTCTTGACTGCTTTGCTAACGGTAATTGGTTTTTCAGTTCATGATTCTATTGTAGTTTTTGATAGAATTAGGGAGAATTTATTGAAATATAGAAGGGCAGATTATGAAGAGGTAGTAAATTTGTCTGTCTTGCAAACCGTTGATCGCTCTATAAATACACAATTAACTGCTTTATTTACTTTGTTAGCTTTGGCGTTGTTTGGTGGGTCAAGTATTTTTCATTTTGTAGTGACTATGATGATAGGATTAGTAAGTGGTACTTATTCTTCTTTGTTTAACGCAGCTCCAATATTAGTAGTATGGGAAAAGAGGGAATGGCAGCGTTGGTTTGGAACCTGATAGTTGGTAAAAATTAGTATGAATTCTCCAATATTATTAGCAATAATTAGTCTTATTGCAGGTGGATTAGTTGGGTTTACTTCTCAGTACGGTGTGCGTAATGGTGCTAATGTTGTTGATTTTATTTTGGTTGATGCTATAACATTTTTGTTTTTAGCAGTTGTAGTTAGTCTAATTACTAAGACATCATTTTCTTTGAGTGGAAGAATGACAGTGTGGGCAATAATGAGTGGAGTGTTTGCTTCGTTATCAGTGTTTACAGTCTTGTATGCGTTAAAAATGGGTGGCGATGGTAGTATTGTGTTTCCTATACAATCTCTTCAGGTTGTTGTCGCTGTTGTCCTAGCGTTTGTGGTATTTCGTGAACCAGTTACTGTAAATAAATTGATGGGACTTTGTCTAGGTATTGGTTCACTTATTATTTTGTCGAGATAGTTATATACATTAATTAGAAGAGTTTTGCATAACTATTTGTTATTTTGTATTGTATCCTGAGAAATGTTTAATAAACTGGTTTTTGTTGTCCAGGTTGTTTGTCTAATCCTTTGCAATTTCTTTATTCTTGATACGGTTTTTGCCGATGGTGTTCAGGATGAGGATATTGTTCATAATGTGGTTTCAGGTGATAGTCTTAATGAAATATCCGATGTTTATAATATTAGTATTGGAGCAATTGCATACGCGAATAGTTTAGTCAGTGACATTATATACAAAGGTCAGAGGTTGATTATTCCTACGATTGATAGTCCTATTAATCCGTATCCGGGTGACAATATTAGTAGTAATTTAACTTATGTGGTTGAAACAGGTGATACTTTAGGTGATATAGCACGTACATATGGTAGTACAGTGGATGATATAGTAAGGTCTTCTGAATTGCTATCAACAGTTATTAAGATTGATCAATTTTTGACTATACCATTTATGGAAGGTGATTTTGATTTCAGTACAACAGATGCGGAAGATGAGCAAGTTCTTACAGATGATTTGGATATATTAACAAATGTTGTTGGTGATGGGCAAATGAATGAGGTTGGTGATTTATATATTTCTTTGAATCATCCAAAAATTGTGGAGCCTGTGTATGATATTGATTTAGATATAAATAGCGAACATATAGAGAGTATGTATGGACGCACTTTTTTTGATTCATACGAAAAACCTGTTGATTTTGTGGAACGGTATTGGAATAATATCGGTTCCGGAAATTATAGTGTTGGATGGAAAATGCTAAGCGACGATTTCCGTCAGAGTGTTCATCAGAATGAATTTGAAGGATACTTGAATGGATATATGAATCTGAATCTTTGTAATGTTGTTACTAATCAAATTAAAGAAATTGAATCTGATATTGAAAGGTCTCTAGTACAATTAAGAATAACTTATTTGACTGGTGAGGAATGTGCTCCTAGTGATTTTGTTATGACATTAGGTCTTACTAAGCAAATTATTGGAGGATTTTGGAGGATTGATAGTGTAACTGTTAGTATTGAAGATAATGATGTATTGATTGATATAAGTTCTAATGATGAGGATGTACTTTGGATAGATGTCAATATTGGTCAGCAGAAGGTATATGCTATGCAGGGGGATCGGAAAGTACGTGAATTTGTTGTTTCAACTGGCACTGACAAATACCCGACTGTTACTGGCAATTATAATATCTATGTTAAATATTTAAAGGCTAATATGAGTGGTGTTGATAATGGAATCCCATGGTTTTTGGCAGATGTACCTTATGTGATGTATTTTTATAGTGGATATGGTCTGCATGGTACTTATTGGCATGATAATTTTGGGACTCCTATGAGTCATGGATGCATAAATTTGAATATTGAAGATGCGGAATGGTTATATGATTTCGCAGGAATAGGAACACTAGTTTATATACATTACTAGTGTAATATTAGATCTGATGTGAAATTTTATGAAGTGGTTTGAGGAACTATTATATTCACTGCATTGTGTAAAATGCTGTACTTAATGTGATTAGTTGGGCATTCAGATATTTCTCCGTCGGTTTGTATGTAGGAGGAGGGTGTACAATTAATTTCAATTGATTTGCTTCTATGTTCTTGTATTGATTGCTCATATATATGTTTTCCTGTTAATGTAAGTGGTAGTATTTTGAACATATGTAGTCTACTTAATTTTGGTGCATATATAAAATCAAGTTTGCCGTCATCAGGTAGTGCATTAGGTGTCATATAAAATATGCCTCCTGTTCTATTTGAGTTTCCTACAGATACTAATGTTAGCGAACCAGTATATCGTTGATTATTCCAAGTGATTGTAGCATTCCATGTAGGTTTTTTTATTATTGTTAATATAGCAGCTAACATATATCTTATAGTTCCTTTTACAAAACGCATTTTTTCATTTGTAACGGTTACTGTAGTTTCTAATCCAATAGCAGAATTGTTTATGAAATATCGATCATTTACTTTACCAATATCTATGGTTTTTGTATAACCATTGGTTATTGTTTGAATCGCATCATTAATATCTGTTGGAATATTGATTTGACTTGCAAGATCATTTGCTGTGCCAAGTGGTATTATGCCTATATTACATGCTTTTGAAGATTGGCCGTGAGTTACTTTATGCATAATTCCATTGATAACTTCGTTGACTGTACCATCTCCACCAACTGCTATTATGTTTGATGTACCTAATTGGAATTCTCTGTGAGCTATTTGTAGTGCATCACCTTTTTGCTGGGTAGTATATATTTTATAGTTTAAATTCTTTTGGTCTATGATGTTTTGTATTTTATTTAAATGATGTCCACATTGCCAGCGATTTGCATATGGATTGATTATGAGTGTAGTTGACATAGTTTTGTTATATATAAATAAATATTGTAATTACTTATAGATATGATATGTATAAAGTTGCTAGACTTAGAAATAAGGCGAATCCGATTATATCAGTTATTCCTGTTACTAGTGCACTTGAGGCAAGTGCTGGATCCTGGCGAAAATACTTTAATGTTAAAGGTATTATGGTACCCAATAATCCAGCAATTAATAGATTTCCGAATGTAGCAATTCCTATAATTAATCCAAGGGCGGTATTGCCTCTCCAAAAGTATACTAATATTGCACAACTTATTCCTACAGCTAGTCCATTGAGGGAGCCAATCACTAATTCTCTACCTAAAGCTTTCCATACTTGTCGAAATGTTAATTGTTTTAGAGCTAAAGCTCTTACCATAATGGCTAGAGATTGAGTTCCAGCATTTCCTCCTAGTCCTGCGACGATTGATTGAAATATTGCTAGGAATGCTATTTTTGCTATTGTTGGTTCAAATTTACTAATTACATATGCGGATATGAATGCTCCGAATAAATTTACATATAACCATGGTAATCTTTTACTTATCATCATTTTGACTGGGCTAAATACGTCTAAATCACTATCGGCTGATAAGTTTGATAGTGCATAGATGTCTTCAGTAGCTTCGTCTTCAATTACTTCAACAATATCGTCATATGTTATGACACCTAATAACTGTGTTTGATCATTTACTATTGGTAAACTCATAAGGTTGTAGTGTGATATTAATCTTGCACATTTTTCTTGATCATCATCTACTGATGCAGAAATAAAGTCATTATTCATAATGTCTTTTATTTGTGTATTTGGTGGATTGGTAATTAATTCTCGTAATCCTAATATGCCTAGTAGAGTATTGTTTTGGTCTATTACATAAAGGTAGTAGTGATGTTCTTTATCAGGTTTAGATTTACGTAAATATGTGATACAGTGACTGGTAGTCATTTCAGGATATAGAGTTGGTATTTGCGTTGTCATTCTGCCACCAGCAGTATCATCTCGATGTTTGAGTAAAGGTAGTATTATTTCGGAAGATGACATTTGTTTTAATACTTGTGATGCTTTATCTTCATAGAGATCAAGTAGTATATCTGCTGCTTCGTCTGGTTCCATTTTATCTAGTAGGTTTGCTAAAATATCTAAAGGTAATTCTGAGGCTATGTTAGCTGCTTCATCTTCATCTAGATGTTCTAGAACATCAGCAGCATTGTCCGCAGTCAAGTGAGGTAGCATTTTAGATTGTTCTTGTAGGGTACGATCACTAATTGCATCTGCCTGATCAGCAGGGTGGAGTGTGTTAAGTAGTTGTTGGGCTAAATCAATATCTGAGTTATCTAGAGCATTTTGGATATTATTTAGTGTTGATTCAAGATTAGTCTTCATTGTGCATAATTAGTTTGGTTATGCTGATTCAAATTGATATAGTTATTATTTTTGATCCTCAAACAGTGGAATTTGTTTCTTTTTCTTGTTTTTTTTGAGTTTTGACCTTTTTGTGGTCTGAGTTGGTGTGGTATCTGATGAATCGTATTGTTTGTTGTTAGATCTAGAATATAATATCAATTCATCTATAACCTCTTTTTTTCCAAGTGACACGAGTTGCGACCCTGATGCAGCTCTAGTCCTTAGAGGTACCTCAGTAATATTGATGATGTAAGATTTTTTGCGTGATGAAATAAGTACTATTTGTTCAGTATTGGTTTTTATAATAGTAGCTTTTGATATGGTTTGTTTTTCATCTAACTTGCATGCTTGTACTCCTGATCCGCCACGTCCTTGAATGGGATAGTCATCTAATTTTGTTCTTTTTATTTTACCAGTGTTGGAAACTATGCATATTTGATCATTTTTTTCTAACTTTAAACAAGTAATGGCATGGTCTGATTTGTGTTTAAGTTTTATGCCATTTATTGTTCCGGCTGTTAAACCAGTATTGCGTACTGTATTACTTTTAAATCTTATTGCTTTTCCTTGAGATGAAAATATCATTATGTCGTTGTTGTCTTTTGTCCAACATGCATCTGTAATTTGATCATTTTTGTTTATTTTGGCTATTGTAAATAATGATGCTGATGGTCCTGGTAGATTTTGAAGTAGTAGTTTTTTGATGGAGCCATTGCGAGTAATTATAAGAAGGGATGATTGATGATTGGAGTCACCTTCATGAGTTGAGTTTGTACTCATCATAGTAACTACTGTGGAAGGATCTTTGATAGCACTTATTGAGTCTACAGGTACTGATGATTGTGGTTTGTCGGATAATGGTATTGAGCCTACTGTTATTGATGAAGCAGTACCATTGTTTGCTATAAGATATAGAATGTCATTGCTATTGACTTTCATTATTGATATTGGATGATAGCCATTCATTGATGGTTTTTTGTTTGAATTTATTCTTGTAATATTTCCTTCTTTTGTTAAGATTACCCATGAATTTTCATCTGGTGCTAATATGTTATTGCTTGTATTTGTAGATTTAAGTATATGAGTGCGCCTATGGTCTGAGTATTTCTTGCTGACCTTCTTTAGCTCTATCGATACTTGCTCACGGATTTTCTTTGGAGATTTTATCAATGATTTAAGAATATCTATTTTTTGATCAAGTTCTTGGTATTCTTCCTTTAGTAGAGAGCTTTGTAGTCGGGATAGTTGTTTTAGTGGCATGTTGAGTATTGCATGTGCTTGTATCGTACTTAGATCATAAGTGTCCATGAGGCTTTTACGGGCTATTATTACTGTTTTTGATTTTCGTATTAATGTTATAACCTGATCTATATTATCTAGGGCTATTAATAATCCTGATATTATGTGAGCACGATCTTTTGCTTTGTTTAATTCGTATTTTGATCTTCTTTGTATAATTTCTATGCGGTGTTCTATAAATACTTTTAGCAACTGCTTGAGAGTTAATAGCCTTGGTTCACCATTTACAAGTGCTAATAGAATGATAGAAAATGTTGTTTGTAGTGGTGTGTATTTGAACAATTGATCTACCATTTTTTCAGCGGAAACTGTTTTATTTAAATCAATTACTATTCTTAGTCCTTGTCTATCAGATTCATCTCTCAGATCAGTTATCCCTTGTATTCGGTTATCACGGACCAGATTGGCTATTCTACTTATTAGTGATGATTTGTTTGTTTGGTAAGGTAGTTCTGTTACTATAACACGTTGTCTGCCTCTAGATAATTCTTCAATATGTACTCGTGCTCTGACAGTAATTTTTCCTCTACCAGAACCATATGCGCTAGCAAGTGTCTCATCATTGGAGTCGTTAATAACTAAGCCACCAGTTGGAAAATCTGGTCCTTGTATGTGATTCATCAAATCACTTGTTTGTACTTGGTCTAAATTGGTCCAATTATTTAACATCAATTCTAATGCTTTGCAGACCTCAGCAAGGTTGTGGGGTGGTATTGAGGTTGACATACCTACTGCAATTCCAGTGCTTCCATTTACCATTAGGTTTGGAAATGCAGCTGGTAGTACTTGAGGCTCTATAATAGTGTCGTCAAAATTGTTCACATATTCTACAGTATCTTTTTCTATGTCAGCAAGGAGTTGAGTGGATATTGGGTGTAATCTTGCTTCCGTATATCGCATCGCAGCTGGTGTATCACCATCCATTGATCCGAAATTTCCCTGCCCATCTAACAATGTTAATCTCATTGAGAAATCTTGTGTCATTCTTGCCATTGCATCATAGACTGCTTGATCACCATGGGGATGGTATTTTCCAAGTACTTCACCAACTATACGTGCAGATTTTTTATGAGTTGATTGTGGATTGATTCCCATATCATGCATTGCATACAATATTCTACGATGTACTGGTTTGAGACCATCACGGGCATCAGGTAGTGCTCTCGAAACAATTACGCTCATAGCATATGATAAATATGCTGCTTGCATTTCATCATCTATGTCGATGGATTGAATGTTTCCTATTTCCATATACTGTTCTCCTTAACTGTAAATTTGATCAACAATTTACTGTCTATTCGCTAAATACGATGCAAGTAGATTGCCATCTATGTTGCAAGTAGATTACCAAATGGTAATGAATATTGTTTTAAGGGTATATGTTGGTTTAGTGGCTGTGATTCTTCTGACGTTGTTGATGTCGACGTCTAAAACGCTTTTTCTTTTTCTTGTTTTTTGGTCGATGTTTATTGGATTTCGACCAAATTGAGGGTAATTTTCCAAGTGACCATTTTTTATTAGTTGTATTTGTTTTATGTTGTTGCCATATTGATGGTAAATCAGTAGGATTCCATTGATCTAATGGTGTTTTTTCAATTGTTGGTTTAATTGCGTTACGATCGCCCCATGTTTTGGGTATTTGGGGATCCCATTTGTGATTGTCTACGATGGTTTGATTTTTATCGTTTTCTTTTGATTTTTTATGACTACGAGCATTTTTTTGTTTTGATTTGTCAGACTCCTTGTTGTAGTCGAAATTGTACATGGTGTTACGTAAGAGAGGCCGTTCTAGATAATCTTCAATTTCTAGAATAATTTGTTCCGAATTTGGAGTTACAAGAAGGTGGTGTGTTGCATGTGTGTATTTGGTCAATGTTGTAATATAGATATTTGGATCATCAGGTAGGTCAAAATGTACTATATGTGAGATATCTTTAAGTTTATCTATGAATATTTGTGAGGATTCTTGGATTGTTTCAGAGTCTACTAATATTTTTAATTCACCTGTAACAAATCTATCAATAATATTACTATTATCTCTAGTAGTTATAGGAGCTGATGGAATATTTTTACTTCTCAGTAATCTGGATATTTTGGACGCACTTTGCTGATTTTTTGTAAAAATTATACATTTGGAATTATGGAACCTATTACATAGTCTTATTAGGAATTGTATCTTTATATCATTGCGTATTGGCCATACTTGTTGAGCTATAGTAGAAGGGTCATGCTCAATTGGTGAGTGATGATATTTTATAGGGTTGTTAAGTATAGATTTGTTGATGATACTAACTGATTTTGTTAGTTGTGTAGTGCATAAAATTGTTTGAGATATTCTATGGGAAAATTGTTTCAATAACAATAAATTGTCTTTTTCGCCCCTTGCAATTATTTCGTTTGTCTCAGTAATTAGAAGTGTGTAGCTATGTTGATCGGTATTCGGTGTGTTATTTATATGATTGATGAAAGTTGGTATATTTGTGATCCAAATTGGGGACTGTAGATCATTTATGTTACCTGGATCGTAGGTGGTAAATAATTGAAGATTAGTATTTTCACCAATTAGTGTTTTTATCTTTAAGGCCATACTGTTAGTATGGCCTTCACTTGGAGTGAGAATGCAGTATTTTTGTTTGGTATTGTGTGCTGATATTGCTAAATGTAAGATGGCAAGTAGTGATGCTTCTGTAAAACCAGCGCCAAGTGGGCTATTAATTAATATATTTTTTCCTGATAGTATTTCAGGAATGATTTGGCGATGGTTCGCACTAGGCTGAAAATAACCTAGATCTAATAATCTGTTAGTTAATTGTGTACTATTAATTCCTATACTGTTGAAAGTCATAATTACATTTGACAAATACCATAAACAACACACTTGTTTATTTGAAAGGATCTAGTGTGTTGTTTATATGTAATATACATCTAACTTGTTAGGTAACGTGTTATTTATCTGATTTTGATGATTCTTGGAGTTCTGTATCACCTATTACAAATTCCTCTAGGGTTTCTTCTAATATAGACGAGTCTTCAATAGCTTCAGGTATGTGTTGGTGACTTGCATAGCCAGTTCCAGCTGGTATTAATTTACCTATTATCACGTTTTCCTTTAGTCCTGTTAGAGGATCTATTTTTGATTCTATAGCTGCTCCAGCTAGTACTCTAATAGTGTGTTGGAATGAAGATGCAGACAAGAAAGAGTCTGTAGCTAATGAGGCTTTTGTTATCCCCAGTAGCATTGGTACACCAGCTGCTGGCTCCTTGTCATTAGATATAAGGTCGCTATTGATTCGTTGTAACGTATATCTGTCTATAAATTCACCAGGTAATAGCTCACTATCTCCTGCTCTTACTACTTGAGTTCTTAGAAGCATCTTCCGTATAATAACTTCAAAATGCTTGTCGTGAATGTTTTGTCCTTGTGAACGGTATACTTGTTGTACTTCTGTAAGTAAATACAGTTCACATGCTTCTCTACCTAGTATTCTAAGAATTCGATGAGGGTTTTGTGATCCTTCTGTTATACTATCTCCTGCTTTGACTTTTTGACCTTCAACTACTAAAAGACGAGCATTGGAAGGTATATCATATATCTCTTCTTCGTAGTGTTCTCTTGACACTAGAATTGACCTATCATTTCTGTGTACTTTTCCTTCGTTTTCAGCTGTTGTTTGATTTGTGCCACGAGTAGCAATAACTGCTCCTGAATCTACTTCATCAGCATCTTCAACATTGATTTTCCATCCGTTAGGAATAATGTATTCGTCTGTTAGAAGTTGACTGTTTACTATCTTTATGGATACTTTTCCGTCTTCATTTCGGAGGATTTCACAGTTACCATCAATTTCGGACACTACAGCTTCACCTTTTGGTTTTTTTCTAGCTTCAAATATTTCTTCTACTCTAGGCAGTCCACTGGTAATATCTCCTCCATGGGCTACACCACCTGTATGGAAAGTACGAAGTGTAAGTTGTGTGCCAGGTTCTCCAATTGATTGCGCCGAAATTATTCCTACTGCAGTACCCATTGCTACTATTTCTCCACGTCCTAGATCACGTCCATAACACATTGCACATATTCCACGATCAAGACTGCAGACTAATGGTGAACGTACAAATATTTTCTTAATTTCTGAATTATTAATAGCGATAGCTATTTCATCAGTTATTTCTTCATTTTTGGCAACCAATATTTCTCCAGTAACAGGATTAGTGACATTTTCTGCAGAATGTCTGCCTTGTATTCGTTCATGGAATTGCTGTCCAGCTACGTCATCAGAACGTCGCACCCACAATCCATCTTCAGTGCCACATTCTGTTGCATTTATAATCACATCCTGAGCTACGTCGCAAAGTCTTCGAGTTAGATATCCTGCATCTGCTGTTCTTAGTGCAGTATCAGCTAGACCTTTGCGAGCACCATGGGTAGAGATGAAGTATTCTAATGCACGTAAACCTTCGCGAAAATTAGATCGTATTGGAAGTGGTATGATTCGTCCGGCTGGATCAGCCATAAGTCCTCTCATACCTGCTAGTTGGGCAATTGGAGTAAATCCACCTTTTGTTGCTCCAGACATTGCCATTACTCTTAGATTACCATCTGGATCGAGACCATTTTTTACCTCTACTTCTAGTTCTTTTCTAGCGTTTTGCCATAATTGGATAGTTCGATCTGTTTGTTCCTGTTCAGTTAGTAAACCTCTTTGATACTGACGTTCTAAATCTGCGACTTCTTCTTCTGTACGGCTTACAATTGTTTCTTTTATTTTGGGTACAGTGATATCAGCTACAGCAATAGTGGTGCCAGACTTTGTAGCATATTGAAATCCAATATTTTTGATTTCGTCCACTACATCAGTAGTTTCTGATTGACCTATAGTAGCATAGCATTTTGCAACCAAATCTTGTAGATTATTTTTATCTAGTAGTAAATTTACAAAATGCATCTTTTCTGGCAATATGCGATTAAAGAGTGCTCTTCCTACTGTAGTATCAATTAACTGACGCCTAGGTTCGTTGTCTAGATATCTTTTGTTGTCTTCATCAAAGTAAGTATTTACTAGAAGTTTGATTTTAGTATGTAATTCTAATTGTCCCAATGAATGTGCAAGTTCAACTTCGTTTATATCTGCAAATCTACGTCCTTCACCTTTTTTACCATCTTTTTCCATAGTTAGATAATATACTCCTAATACCATATCTTTTGATGGACCAACTATGGGTTCTCCATCTGCAGGTTTTAGCAAGTTCTTTGAAGCTAACATTAATTCATATGATTCATTTACAGCTTTAGGTGATAGAGGTACGTGTACTGCCATTTGGTCACCATCAAAGTCTGCATTAAATGCAGAACAAACTAGTGGATGGATTTGTATTGCTTTACCTTCTACTAGTACAGGTTCAAAAGCTTGAATTCCTAGGCGATGTAAGGTTGGTGCTCTATTAAGTAGTACCGGACGATTTTGAATTACTTCTTCTAATACTTCCCATACTTCTGGTTTGCCAAGTTCAATTATTCGTTTTGCACTTTTAACGTTACTTGCATGTTGGTATTCTACTAATTTAGACATTACAAATGGTTTGTATAGTTCTAGAGCCATAACTTTTGGCAAACCACATTGATTTAATTTCAGTTTTGGTCCTACTACAATGACAGATCTTCCAGAGTAATCAACTCTTTTACCTAGTAGGTTTCGTCTAAATCGTCCTTTCTTTCCTTTTAACATGTCACTAAGTGACTTTAATTCCCTTCGACCTCTTCTGCTTAATGCTTTTCCTCTTTGAGCATTATCTATGAGTGAGTCAACTGCTTCTTGTAACATACGTTTTTCGTTTCTTATGATTACATCCGGAGCATGTAGGTCTAACAAACGTTTTAGTCTATTGTTGCGATTTATAACTCTGCGGTACAAATCATTTAAATCAGAAGTAGCAAAACGACCACCATCTAGTTGCACCATAGGACGCAGGTCAGGAGGTATTACAGGTAGTTCAGTAAGTATCATCCATTCTGGACGGTTGTTAGAGTTACGCATTGCATCTACAACTTTTAGTCGTTTGGTTGCCTTCTTTTTACGTTGCTGACTTTTTGTTGTGTGGATTTCGTTCCATAGATCTTCGAGTAGATCATCTAAATTCATATCGGATAATATTTCATGTAATGCTTCAGCACCCATTCCTGCACGAAATACCTGTCCCCATTTCTGTTTAAGATATCTATACTGAGCCTCTGATAAGAACATCTGCTTTTTTAGATTTAGTAATTTATCGCGATCCTCTGATATTCTGTCTTGTTGTTTTTCAAGCAGATCATCTAAGTCATTTTGGAGACGTACTAATTCTTGTTCTGTTTCTGCTTTAGTAGTTTCGATGTCTAATTCGATAACACTAAGTTTTTCGTCTTTCTTTTCAGACAGTTTAGTTTCGATTTCTTTTAATCGTTGTTTGACGGCTCTGTTAAGATCTTTCAAATGTTTAGCCAATATTTTTTCTTCTTTTTTAACAATGGTGATGCTTGCTGTTCTTAATCTCAATGCTGATTTGGCATGGTGGTTACGTTCGTCTTCGATAACTTTCTGAATTTTTTGTGCTTCTTGCATTAAGGGTTCAAGTTTTTTGGTTAGATTATTCTCAAATTGTGTATTGAGTGTTTCTACGCGTGCTTGTAGTTTTTCTAATCTCGTATCACGATATTGTTGTGCCGCTTCAATTTGAGCTTTTATTTCATCTAGATTTTGTTTTTCATCATCTGATACTTCTTCGTCTAGGCGATTAAGTGCTTTTTCTCTGGCTTCTTCATCTACATTTGTTACCATATACTGAGCAAAATACAGGACTCTATCCAGATCTTTTCGAGATACGTCAAGTAAAAGTCCCATATAAGATGGTACTCTTCTAGCATACCAAACATGTGCTACAGGAGCTGCTAGAGTAATATGACCCATTCGTTCACGTCTAACCGATGATCGAGTTACTTCAACACCACATTTGTCACAAGTAATTCCTCTATATCGAATATTTTTATATTTCCCACAATAACATTGCCAGTCTCTCGTAGGACCAAATATGGCTTCACAGAATAGACCATCTTTTTCGGGTCGAAGTCTTCTATAATTAATTGTCTCTGGTTTGGTGACTTCTCCAAATGACCATGACAAGATTTGTTCAGGTGATGCTAATCGTACGCGTAGTGAATTGAGACCTTTTGATTCCAAGTGAGCCTCCTAAAGACTTTATATTCTAACTGGTAGATAAATGTACAGTATTTAAGCATCTACACGCAAACATATAAAACCCACACTATTTGTTGCGTGGGATTTAGTTTGATTTATAGTTACTATTTGTTTTTATACTGCATAGTAATTATACATATTTGCATCTCTGAAGTCAAGCTTATAGTTATTAATCTGTATGTTGTATTATTTGTTTTAGTGTAATTTATAAACAAATAATCAGGTAGAATAATCTCCTTATGTGATAAAATCAATAGAATATTTAATCAATTATATAAAGATATAATGGAGAGTTTATGGAGAATATATTGTCAGTTTCATCTCCTGTTTTTGAGAAATTTATTTTATTTTTACCAAAATTAATCACTAGTATGGTTTTCTTTGTGTTGTCATTATATTTTTCTAGTATGTCCTCTAAGGGTGTAAAAAGAGCATTACAGCGTAAAGAAGTTGATACAGAATTATCTTTATTATTTGTGAGAGTAGTTAAATTAACAATTGTCATTATTGGTACTGTTATTGCTTTGCAACAGGTGGGTTTTGATTTGACTGCATTTGTAGCCGGTTTAGGAATTGTGGGCTTTACCCTTGGGTTTGCATTACAGGATGTGTCTAAGAATCTTGTTGCTGGGGTTTTGTTGCTGCTTCAACAACCTTTTGATATTGGCGATACAGTTGAAGTTGGCGGATATACTGGGGTGGTTACTAATATTAATTTACGAGCAACTGAAATTCAGACTTACGATGGAGTGATTGTTTTAATCCCTAATACTGTTGTGTATTCGAAACCAGTTAGAAATTTTAATAGAATTGATAGATGTTGTATTGAACTTGTTCTTGAAGTTCCATATGGATTAGATATGATTATGATGGAGACAGTCATAAAAAAGACCATTTGTGATCTACCAGGAACTATTCAAAAAGATCCAGTTCCAAGAGTTACGTTTAATAAATTCAAACAGGATTCAATAGAGCTTTTAACTCATTATTGGATTGATATTAAAAATACTGGTCAGATTACTAGTATGAATGATTATGTGAGTAAATTGGATGTTGTATTGTCAAACAATGGTATATCAGCAAATATAAGGGTTATAGGTATTGACGAAACTTAATTTTCTGTTGGTTGACCTGTTTATTTCTCTAGTTCTATTTGATCACCAATTTTAATCGTTCCACCTTCTCGTACTCTGCACAACATACCTCGTTTTCCTGTCATTTCATCCTGTAGTCCAGGACGGATTTCGTCTAGTAAGTCGCAAGGGGCACAATTTAGAGCAACTTCTAGTTGTACATTACCTAAATGAAGAATTGTTCCTGGTTCCACTGTTGATATGGACATTCCATCTATTGTTATGTTCTCGCGTAATATACCAGGAGATAGTCCAAAATCGGTAAGAGTATCATTATCAATTATTAATACTTGTCGTAATTTGCGTCCTCTACTCACATCATTTAATAGTCCTTCTCCTGTAATTGCACTGACGCTTTGTACTGGTTCCATAGGGCTACCATGGGAGGTTTTTAGGAATAAATTGCTTACTGTTGGGGTAATTGATTTGTTTTCCATTTTGTAATTATAACCTATGTGGAATTAACTTATCTGATAATTTAAGGGCATGTTGCTTTTTTTGTATATAAACAATAATTTATGCTGCATTTGCGAGCAAATCAGATAGTTCAATATAATCAAGGCATCTAATATGTGTTGCCTCTAGTTTAACTGGACAAGCACAATTTGCCTGTAGGGCTTCTAGCCATCGTGAAGCACATATACACCAATAGTCTCCAGGCTTTAAACCAGGAAAACCGAATTTAGGATTGGGTGTTGATAGATCATTTCCTGCTTGTTTACTGAAATCCAAAAAGTTTTGTGTAACTAATCCACAAACAGTATGTGATCCTACATCTTCTGGACTAGTATTACAACTACCATCACGGAAAAAACCAGTAAGTGGATCTTTGGAACATCCTTCTAATGGTTTGCCTAATACATTAAGTTGTATAGGTTTGTTACCATTTGGATGATAGCCATTTATGCTCATTTTCATCGTCTCCACTTATCAAGATATGTTCTTGTGTTATTAGTTGATTTCATTTTGCCATTCAGTCTTATTATAAGCAGGTAGTTCACATCTTAGATTACTATCTTTTCTATAACCTAATGTATATCCAGCTTGAATTAATTGTTGGATTTCACTTGTACCTTCATAAATTGTTGTTACTCTTGCATTTCTCATAAAGCGTTCTACATCATATTCGTCTGAATAACCATATGCTCCGTGAATTTGGATTGCTTCGTTAGCACTGCGAAATGATGCTTCAGTAGCATGCCACTTGAGTAAAGATGTTTCTTTAGTGTTTCGTATACCATTATTTTTTAGCCAGCCTACTTTTAGATATAGTAGTCTGCCTATTTCATAAGATGCTGTCATGTGTGCAATTTTTTGTTGTACTAATTGTAGTTTTCCAATTTCTTTTCCAAATGCTTTTCGTTCTTTACAATATTTGGTACTTGCGTCTATTGAAGCTTTTATCACACCTACGCATCCTGATCCGACTGTATAGCGCCCATTGTCAAGACAACTCATAGCGATTTTGAATCCTTCTCCTTCATGGCCAAGTAAATTATCAACAGGTATTCTTACGTTTTCACAGTGAACCCATCCAGTACTACCAGCCCTTGATCCAAGTTTTCCATGTATTTCACCGCTAGTGACTCCTTTTCTATCTGTTTCTATAATGAATGCAGACAATTGTAGAGTGTCGTCTTCTGCTTTTGTTTTAGCGAACCATAACATGTGATGTGCTTGTGTTGCTAGTGATATCCATGTTTTTTCACCATTAATTACATAATGTTTACCGTCACGAGTAGCAGTGCTTGTCATGTTGGCGACATCTGATCCAGCTCCTGGTTCTGTTAATCCGAACATGCCATATTTTTCACCTGTTGCTTGCGGAATAAGAAATTTCTGTTTTTGTTCTTCTGTTCCCCATTGGAGAAGACCTAATGAATTTAGTCCAAGGTGAACTGAAAGTGCTGTTCTTAGTGCTATATCAACATAATCTAACTCTTCACATACTAAACCAAGAGTTATATAATCCATGCCTTGACCTCCATATTTCATAGGAATACATAGCCCAAGAAGACCAGTTTCTGCTAGTCTTGGTAATATAAAACTTGGCATTTCGTGGTTTCGATCCGCATCTTTAATAATTGGTGCTACTTCTTTTGCAGCGAAATCACGAGCTAGTTTTTGCGCCTGATGATGTTCTTCAGATAGATTAAAATCCATATAATATATCTCCTATAAGATACATAGTTTATACCATGTTTTTCATATTCAGGTACTAATTGGATGGATTTATTCTGGACTTATACGATCATCATTTTGACTAACAATTATATTCGCTTTGTCTAATTGTTCTTGAAGAGCAATAGTTGATGTTGCTCCAGTTACATTGCGTCTTTCCAGTTGAGTTTTTACATCAAAAAGTTTTTTGATATCTAAATTAAAATGTTTACTTATGGTCTGCATTTCAATTTCCGATAGATCATTTAGTGGTTTTTGTAGTTGTTCTGACAAAGAAACTAATTTACCTACAAGATTGTGAGCCCTTCGAAATGGGATATTCTTGTCAACTAGGTAGTCAGCTATATCAGTAGCTGCAAGTGATGGTGAAATATTAGCAGACATTTTTGATGTATTAATTTGCAACGACGATATCAATCCAGACATTACTGGAAGTGTAATATTGAGTGTATCAAATGAATCAAATACAGGTTCTTTGTCTTCTTGTAAGTCTTTGTCGTATGCTGATGGCAAACCCTTTAGAGTTGTTAATAGGGACGTTAGATTTCCGATTAGTCTTCCTGACTTACCTCGTGTAAGCTCAAGTGTATCTGGATTTTTTTTCTGAGGCATTAAGCTACTCCCTGTAGTATATGCATCATCAAGTATTACGAAGCTGAATTCTTCACTTGAGTAAAGTATTAATTGTTCAGAAAGTCGGCTTAGATGGATTCCTATTAATGAAGTACAAAATAGAAACTCTGCAGCGAAATCTCTGTCGGATACTGCGTCAAGAGAATTTTCAGATACTTCGTTAAAATTTAATTGCTTAGCAATTTTTTGTCTCTTAATATTTAGTGATGTGCCAGCCAATGCTGCACTACCTAAAGGGAGTTTAGAAGTTCTTTCTTGTGTTTGTTGTAATCTTTCTATATCACGTTGTAAAGGCCAGAAATGTGACAGTATCCAAAGTCCCCAAGTTATAGGTTGAGCAAGTTGTAGATGTGTGTAGCCAGGCATAGGAGTATTTAGATTTTCCGATGCGTTTGATATTAATTCTTTTTGAAGTTCAATTATGTTTTTGATGAGTATAGAGCATGCATTAAGTACCCATAGTCTAAAATCTGTAGTTACTTGGTCATTTCTGCTTCGTCCAGTATGTAATTTGCCTGCAGTTTCACCAATTAGTTCTGTTAATCTTCTTTCTACAGCAGTATGAATATCTTCATCTTTTTGTGCAAATACAAATTTCTTTTCGACGAACTCAGTTTTAATTTGATTGAGTCCTGATGTTATAGACTGCAATTCGTCTTTACTTAGTGTGCCAGTTGTTTGTAGGGCATTTGCCCATGCTAGACTAGCTTCAATGTCTTCTTTATATAATCGTTTGTCAATATCTATGCTAGAGTTAAATTGTTGCACTAATTCATTTGTTGCTTTACTAAATCTTCCTCCCCATAGTTTCATATGCTTACTCCATTAGGTTGTGTAATCTGAATTTATTCTGACATACTCTGTTGTAAGATCTCCAGTCCATACTGAAATTTCTTTTGTTCCACTTCCTAAATCTAAGTGCACATAAAACTCATTCTCAGAGAAAATTTCTTTTGCAATTTCAATATTATAATCAGAGGGAGTACCATTATTGAAGATCTTTATTTCGTCAGTCTGTTTTCCTATCCAGAGACTACTTAGTTTAGGATCAAAAGCAACTCCTACTTTACCAGCTGCAACAATAATCCTACCCCAATTTGGGTCATGTCCAGCAAATGCTGTTTTTACCAATGGCGATGTAGCTATGCTGTTAGCAACTAAGTGTGCTTGTTCAATGCTTGGGGCACCACTTACATGAATTGTAACAAATTTAGTGACTCCTTCTCCGTCTTTTACTATTTGTTTTGCTAAGGCAGCAGTGACTTGATTTAGTCCTTTTTGAAATAGTTCTTGGTTTTTGCCTTCTGTACATGATATATTGCTAGAGCCATTTGCTAGTAGTAAAACTGTATCACTTGTGCTTGTGTCTCCATCAATAGAGATTTTGTTAAAACTTTTATTTACAGCTATTTTTAGCATAGATTGTAACCTAGATGCTTCAATACACGCATCTGTAGTTATACATCCTAACATTGTTGCCATGTTAGGATGTATCATACCAGATCCTTTAGCAATTGCTCCTATACTTATTGTCCCTTCGGGTAATTTGATATTAACTGCAAAATATTTTGGTATCGTATCTGTAGTCATTATTGCTTTTGCACCATCAATACCGCCATTGTCGTTTAGATTGTTAACTGCATTGTGAATGCCTTTTGTGATTTTTGACATAGGTAGCTGTGGACCTATAATACCGGTTGACATAATTAGTATTTGATTAGGACGACATTCTAGTGACTTGCTAGCGACTTCTTGCATTTTAGTAGCATTATTAAAACCTTGATCTCCAGTGCATGCATTTGCTATTCCAGAATTGGCCACTACTGCTCTAATTGCTGTGTTGTTGTCTTTGAGAGTAATTCGATCTAATTCTACTGGTGCACCTACAACTTGATTTGTGGTGAACATTCCTGCTGCTGTACAATCTTTATTAGAATGAAGCACCATAATGTCTGCACTATTAGATGGCTTTATTCCACTGGTTGCAGTTCCTACTTCAAAACCTTTTACATTAGTAACAGTACCTTCAATAATCGATCTAATCATATGTATATATATTAATCCCGTTTAAATTTAGTATAGTCTGGTGACTTTAAGTTTTTCGGAATTGTTTTATTTTTGTCAATCATTGCTTTTACTTTCATTGGTAATCCGAATAGATTGATAAATCCTAGCGCATCCTGTTGGTCATATACATCTTCTTGACCAAATGTTGCAAAATCTTCTCGATAAAGACTATTGTCACTTGCTCTTCCTAATGGTGTAACAGTACCCTTATATAGTCTTAGTTTTGTCCAACCAGATACTGGTACTTGTGTTGTACTAATAAATTGTTGTATAGATTCGCGCAATGTATGATTCCATTGTCCAAAATATACTAATTCAGCATATTTTATAGCTACTTGTTCTTTGAAGTGAGCAGTTTCTCTGTCAAGACACAGTGATTCAAGCTCACGGTGTGCAGAATATAATATCGTTCCACCAGGTGTTTCATAAACCCCTCGGGATTTCATTCCAACTAATCTATTTTCAACCATATCAACTCTTCCTATTCCATGTTTTGCACCTATGGCATTTAGAGTCTCAATTAATTTTTCTCCACTGAGTTTAATATCATTGATTGCTATAGGAGTTCCTGATTGGAATTCTATTTTAACTGTTTCCGGTTCGTTAGGAGCCTCTATAGGTGAATTTGTCCAGATAAACATGTCTTCTTCTGCTTCATGAGACGGATCTTCAAGTGGGCCACCCTCATGTGATATATGCCATAGGTTTCTATCTCTACTATATATAGATTTTTTAGTAGCTTCTACTTGTATATTATGTTTAGCAGCATACTCTAATGCATCTTCTCGGGATTTAATATGCCATTCTCGCCATGGTGCAATTACATGTAGATTAGGATTTAATGCTTTGTAAGTTAACTCAAATCGTACTTGGTCATTGCCTTTGCCAGTTGCTCCATGTGATACTGCATCTGCCTTTTCTTCTTCTGCAATTATTACTTGCCATTTTGCTATGAGAGGTCGTGCGATTGATGTTCCCATTAGATATTTCTTTTCGTAAGTAGCTCCTGATTGCATCATTGGAAAGAGGTAATCATTTGCGAATTCAGCACGTAAGTCTTTTACTATACATTTGCTAGCACCACTATTTAATGCCTTTTCGTTCAAACCAGTAAGTTCTTCACCTTGTCCAATATCAGCACAGAAGCAGATGACTTCGCATTTGTAATTTTCTTTGAGCCAAGGTACTATGACTGATGTATCGAGTCCTCCAGAATATGCTAGGACTACTTTATCTATTTTTGGTTTAGACATTAGGTGTGTGTCTCCTTCATTTCTCTTGATTTATGTAATCTAAATGTGTTGTTTAGTTGATTTTGGTCTGAGTTTCTTATTAGGATCAATTCTACAGCCACTTCGTCGCAATTATCCTTGACGGGGCATTGATCACAATCACGCCAGATTTTTTCAGGAAATTGTTCTCGATTGCTCAATGTAAATCCTGCTCTTTCAAAAAAACCTTGAGCCCTTGTAAGCGCAAAAAGTTTTGGTATTTTCCTCTTTTTAGCTTCTATTATTATTGCTTCAAGTAATTTAGCTCCTAATCCTTGTCCCTGCAGTTTATCGGATACAATGAGTGATCGTACCTCAGCAAGGTTTTGATTGTACTTTAGTAGTGATACACAGCCGACTATTGTATTGTTAATTTGGACAACTAGCCAGTCATTAATTGTAAGATCTATTTGAACCTGGGTACGAGGTAGTATATCTCCACGCTCAGCATATAATTGCACTAAGTTGAAAATATGTAGTGTATCTTCTGTTGTAGCGTGTCTAATGTTCATTATGATACAAGTTGTTTCTCAACAATATTAATTGATTCATTTATTATGTCTATTGCTTTATCAACATGTTGTTGGTTGATTATTAATGGTGGACATAATCGTATTACATTTTTTCCAGCACTAATTATTAGCAAACCTCTTTTTGATGCTTCTTTGATAATAGGTTCAACTTCATATGTAAATTCAATTCCAATTAAAAGTCCACTACCACGTATTTCTATTATTTTATTTGAATCTATCTTTTTTAATTTACGTAGAAGATAGTTACCTATACTGTCAACATGTTCTATGAAATTAGGTTCAGATACTCTGTCAAATATTATTTGAGCGGCTTTGGATACTAATGGTCCTGCAGCAAATGTACTACCATGATCTCCTGGTTGAATAGTAGATGCAATTTCTTCAGTAACTAGTGTAGCTCCTATTGGTAGTCCTCCTGCTAGTGGTTTAGCTAGTGTCATTATGTCAGGATTAACGTTATTTTTTTGGTAAGCCCAGAGATATCCACTCCTAGCTAGTCCACATTGTACTTCATCAAAGATGAGTAGGGCGTTATGTTGATAGCATAATTCTCTCAATTTATCCAAGAAATCCTTTGTTGCAACATGAATGCCACCTTCTCCTTGTATTGGTTCAATTATGACTGCACATGTATCATTTTTTATAGCTGCAGCGGTCGAATCAATGTCATTGAAGTGGGCAAATTTTACATGTGGTATTAATGGTTCAAAAGGTTCTCTATATTTTGAGTTTGAAGTTGCTGATAGTGATCCTAATGTTCTTCCATGAAAACCTCTTTTAAAAGCCACAATCTTGGTCTTATCATCTTTACCAAATTTTACTCGAGCATATTTTCTAGAGAATTTAATTGCTGCTTCATTTGCTTCTGTACCACTGTTACAAAAGAATACTCGTTCTGCGAAAGAATTATCTACAAGTCTCATAGCTAATTCAACATGTTGTTTGGAATGATATAGATTGCTTATATGAACCAATGTATTGGCTTGACTTGATACGGCATTTACCCATTCTTTATCTGCATAACCTAATGCATTTACAGCTATACCAGCAGTGAAATCTAAGTATTTGTTGTCTTGGTCGTCAGATAAATATACACCTTTACCATGGGTAAATACAGGCATTGGTCGAGAGTAGGTTGGTACTAGTAATTGCGATTCAGTTAAAACTATATCTAATTCAAGGGATTCTTTAGTCTTATCTTCGTTTGTGTTTTGATCTGAAATTATTTTTGTGCCTGTATTGTTAGACATACTTGTTGTATTAGTAATGATTACTGCTTTTACCCCATCGTTTACTGCTTTAATTGCAGATTTAACTTTTGGTACCATTCCTGATTGAATTACTTCTTGATCTATAAGTTTGTTTGCTAAACTAGAATCAATTTGCGGTAATAGCTTTTTATTATTCATGATTCCAGGCACATCAGAAACAAAATATAATTTATCAGCCTTAAGTGCAATTGCTAGAGATGCAGCAGCTTCATCGGCATTAACATTGTAGTGTTTTCCATCTGCACCTAATGATATAGGAGAAATGACTGGTGTAATACCTTTCTCAACTAGATCGTATATAACTTCTATTCTTACTTTATGTATTTCTCCAATCAATCCCAAATCAATATTAGGGTGGTATTTTTGTTGGCATTGAAACAGTTTTCTATCAATTCCACTAATTCCTAGAGCATCTATTCCATTACTAATTAGATTATTGACTAGTTGTTTGTTAACTGTTCCAGAAAGTATCATTTCAGCAACTTTAATTGATTCTTGATCTGTTATTCTCAATCCTTCAACATATTGAGGTTCTATGTCTAATGCTTGTTGTAATTTGGTTATGTCACTTCCACCACCATGTATTATCGCTATTGGATTGTTGTCTTTCTTAATTGTTGCAGCAATTGATTTTATGAAAGTTTTGTCATCTAGTTTGTTGCCACCGATTTTTATTATATTCATTATGAGTTTTCCAGTCATATTAGACTTAATGTTTCTTTAATATCAAAAGATATATTCATATTTTGTATTGCTTGTCCAGCTGCGCCTTTGACTAGATTGTCAATTGCAGATGTGATTATTAACAAGTCATTGACAACAGTAATGTTTATAGTACATAAGTTGGTATGTAAAACATGCTTTAAGCTAACAGGTTCTTCCGGATTAAGTATTTTGATAAAAGGTTCTTTAGCATATTTTTGAGAATATATAGATCTAATTTCCTTTTCTGTAAAATTTGATTTTAAGGGAAAATAGATTGTCGACAATATGCCACGAGGTACAGGTAAGAGATGCGGAGTAAAAATTATGTTTGGTAGTTGTGAGGTAGTTTTTTGTATTTGTTCTTCCATTTCTGGTATGTGTTGGTGTGACTTTCCTATTTTATATGCTTGAAAATTTCCTGACACTTCTACAAAGTGTAGATTTTGTTTGGGAGTGCGGCCAGCACCTGATACTCCTGATTTAGAGTCTATGATGATGGGCCTTGTTGAGTCAAATTGATTTTCTCTAATCAGTGGTATTGTTGGTAACAATATGCTTGTAGGGTAACAACCAGGATTAGCAATTAAACTAGCATTTTTGATTTTAGATCTGTTGATCTCACTTAATCCATATACTGCTGTTTCCAGTAGTTGTGGAGCATCATGTTTAATGTTATACCATTTCAAGTAGCTATCAGGAGATTGTAATCTATAATCTGCACTTAGATCAATCACTTTTGTACCAGATTCTAAAGCATTTTTAGTAAGTTTAATCCCAGATGTATGAGGTAAGCATATGAAGACTACATCTACTTCTTTAGTATTTATGTCTTGAGCATCATTTAATAATATATTTGGAGCTTCAGGGTGAACATTGTTTAATGTATTACCGTTATGACTTCTAGAAGTTGCAAAGTTTATATTTACTAGTGGATGATTTGATAGATGTTTGATTAATTCTAAACCACTATACCCTGTAGCTCCATAAATTCCTACTTTTATCACTGTATTTTCTCCTAAATAAACAAAAAACCGCCAGATGTCTGGCGGTTTTGAAATTATGATTCATCCTGCGCTAATTATTACACGCTGCATGCCAGATCATTGATCATGTAGATTATACGGCTACGGCTGGCAGAGAGCAATAAGTTCATAGTTTACATTCTAACAAACTTCCCATGATTGTCAATAGTAATGAATCAATGATTGATTCTGAAGAATGTTAAAAAAAATGTAATGGTAATGTTTTGTTGTTATAATTATTTATATTTGTACTAATGTTGTTAGTAAATTCAATATATTATGGAGAGAAAGAATTGAAAGAAATTTTTGATGCAGTTTATATGGGTGATCAATTTGCTATTTTTTCTGTTGCTCATATTAATGCTTTATTATCTATAACTTTTACTATAGTTGGCATTTTTTCTGTAGTATATTTTGTTAAGGACAGAAAATTTCGTAATATTTTGAAATCAATCATAATCATTTTTATGATATTTGTTGAAATATCATGGCATTTGTGGGCAGGTTATGCTGGAATATGGCATGTGAATCATGCACTGCCATTACATTTGTGTAGCTTGGGAGCCATTTTAGGAATATGGATGTTATTTACTAATAGTTACAAGATATTTGAAGTTTTATACTTTTGGAGTTTTGCTGGTTCATTGCAGGCGATTCTGACACCAGATTTACGAGGATATAATTATCCTCATTTTCATTACTTTTGGTACTTTATAAGTCATGCTGCAGTAATTCTTGCAGTTTTTTGGATGTTAATAGTCGAAAGAGTTAGGCCTACATGGAAATCATTGCGTAAGGTAATTGTATTAACTAATTTATATGCGATAGTTGTTTATCCGATAAATCTTGTTACCGGTGGGAATTATCTCTTATTAATGCAGAAGCCTATAGTACCTACTCTTGCTGATTATCTTGATGTATGGCCAGGATACCTGTTTTGGTTGGAAATAGTTGGTATCTTAGTAGTAACGATTTGTTATTTGCCTTATGCAATTTCTGATAGTAAGTTGTTTAAATTGATCACCTCTAATTTGGTGCAACAAGATACTTAGTTTTTTGTTATAGTTTAGTTGATTTTTTATCAGGAATTATTTTATTGTGTAGATCAATACGTGTTCTAAATTGATCTACATAAAACTGTTGTCTTTGGGGATCATTACAATAAATTAATAAGAGTTTATTATTTTTTACGTAATAAATAGCATCCTGCATAAATATTTTACCAATATAACATGCATCAGCTATTGAGAAATTAGTAGCCCAGCTTGGTTCATTGTGTCCCGTAGTAGGTGAGTAACCAATAAGTCTTTGAGCCCATTTTTTTCTTGAAGATATTAATTTGTGCAGTTTGTGGTCTGAGTTACAATTTGTTGTATCGGTCCATTTCTGACCTGTCGTTGCATATCCAGAAATTATCGCAAAAGTTTTAGGCCATGAATTATCATATTGTTTGATTATAAAACGTGTTTCGTAATATGGTTCAACCTTTGGTCCACATTCAATACAGTTACTCATATAAGGTGGTGTGTTTTTGCTATAAAAAGCACTTATATTGATCAAATTTTTGCAATATTTGCACCAACCTTCACAGTAATATGGATAACCTTTTGTATAATTCCTATTATGTTTGTGTTGTTGTTGATACAACAATTGTAATCCCCAGTATTTTAGGGTTAGTTTAGTATTAATATTTGTAGTACGTTTCCACACTATGTCTGTATTATAAATTGTATCTTTGGCATTACATTTTTCACATCTTCCGCTTATTATTTTGGGTAGAATTGGCAATAAGGTATGATATGTAATATCGTGTGGACTACCGTTCCATTTGTATATTAAGTTTTCTGTACATTGTGAGCAATATTTGTTTTTGATATGCATAATTGGTGTGTAGTTACGATATTACATTCACTATATAAACTTCATTAGCTTTTATTGAATACTTAATCTTATTGATATTTTACAATACTAAATAGTTGTTTTCATTTATAATCTTTTCTTTGGAGATATTTGGAATGCTTAAAGATATAAAAAGGATATTGATTTCTGAAGAACAAATACAGTCCCGAATAGATGAATTAGCTAATCAGATTAGTAATGACTACTCTGATGATGAATCATTGTTGTTGGTCTCCATTCTTAGGGGAGCATTTATATTTACTGCTGATTTAGCACGAAAGCTTAAGGTTAAACATGCTGTAGATTTTATAGCCGTAGCTAGTTATAACAAAAGTACCTCGAGTGGTGAGGTGCGTTTGATTTCAGATTTGCGTCAATCGATTGAGGGTAGGCATGTTCTGATTGTTGAAGATATAGTTGATAGTGGTACAACTCTTAGATATTTGGCAAATCTTTTCCGTGAGCGTAATCCAGCTTCTGTGAAAAGTTGTGTTATGGTATCTAAAGATATAGTAAATAACAAAAATTCCAATCATCATGTTGACTACTTGGGTTTTGTAATACCTGATGTATGGGTGGTAGGATATGGGTTAGATTATAATGATGATTATCGTACGTTACCATATATTGCTGAATTAAAATTCTAAATCTCTAACAAACTGAATAGTTAACTTGTTTTACGATTCTATGTGTTAATTTTATTAGAAGAGAATTGATAAATTTAAAATTACAAATAGGATGATGGATGAAATGACAAATATAGTAAATGCATAGAACCATTTAGGTGGTTTATTGTATGACATATTTTTGCTAATGTTTTATATGAATTGCGCCACACTGATTCAGATCAAAGTGTTTTGGCCATTCAGTGTGATCATCATATTTTGCTTCATTTAGATTAGTGTTTGTTAGATTTGTATTGGTTAAATTAGCTCCGCACAGGTTTGCCAATGATAGGTTTGCTGATTCTAAAACAGCACCACTAAGATCTGCTTGATTAAGTATTGCTCCACTCATTTGTGCTTTTATGAGACAGCAATGATTTAATTTGGCTTTAGTCATATCTGCACTATTGAGATTAGCTGTATGTAAGTTTGCTCTGTTTAAGACTGTGTAGCGCATGGTAGCTCTCACCAGGTATACAGGATCCATCTTTGCTTCTGTTAGATTAGCTTTACTTAAATTGCTTCTACTAAGGTTTGCACCTCTCAAATTTGCTCCTTGTAGATTTGAGTCAATAAGTATTACGCCAAATAGGTTTGCTCTGATCAAATTGCTCTTTGACAAGTTTATATTTGATAGATCAATTCCTTCAAGTTTGTGAGTTATATTTTCTATGTCATCTTTTGTGAATTGTTTTATGTTCATTGTAATACTATATCATGCTAGTAAAAATATGTTGTGATTTGTGCTGTGTATTTTGTTCGTTTCTGTGTTGGTGTATACTTTCCAGGTGTTTTTTAGAAGATATATGTGGCTTATTACAAAAAATCCTAAACTTTTGAGTTTTGGATTTGTGATGTTATTTTTTTGTTTTTAAAATAGTTGTGGATACCCAAGAAGATATTAGTATGATTGCTAAAGATATGATTATGCGGGGATGTCCATCCCATGGTCCACATGTTTGAATGGTTCCTGTGATAGGTTCAACACATGTGTTAGACCATTGATTCCATTGAGTAGCACAGTATACTGTAGCGAGAAAAATTACAGCACCAGTTATTCTCTTTTCTTTTTTTGAAGATTCTTTGTATGTTCTATATAATACAAAGAAAAATGCTATAAATGCTATTGTATCTACTATCATTTTTTCTCTAATTACTAATAATATAAAACTAACAACTTTGTTTGCATTATCATTCTTGGTGTCTGTGTTTGAATAACCTGCAAAGTATTATTCCAACTTTGTTAAGCGTTTTTACAAACATTCACTTAATTATATATTCAATATTAAATAGTATGGACAAGAAAGAGGATGATATACTTTATGGCTTAATAATCTTATGAGGAGATAGTATGAATACGCCTATTTTGCTTGCGGTGATTGGACTTTTTGGTTTTGGTATGGCTAACTTTTTTTGGAAAGTTGCTGGCGTTAATGATGTTTATTCACCCAGTTTTATGTTGACAGAAGGGGTTTTTGTTGTCATTACGGCTATTATAATCCATATATTTCAGAAACAGACCTATGTTTTGAGACCTAGTATGTTAGGGATTGCCTCTTTGTCTGGTGTTGCTACAGCAGCTGGAATTTATCTGACAATGTTGGCATTGAAATTGGGAGGTGAAGGTAGTGTAATTTTTCCAATTAAGTCAATGTCAGTTGTTGTGGCTGTTTTATTGTCATATTTTGTGTTTCGTGAATCAGTAACCTTGACAAAAGTTTTAGGTTTAATCTTAGGTATGAGTTCAATTTTTTTACTTTCAAGATGAAATTAAGAAAATTGAAATGATTAATACGAATAATATAACATTGGATTTGGGGAGTTAATTATATGAATATTTCTGTGACTTTGGCGGTAATATCTTTAATATTTATGGGTTTGAGTAGTTTTATGAACAAGGTTGCTGTATCAAATGATCTGTATTTTCCACCTCTATTAATGATTATTAATGTTTGCTACATTGTTATGGCTTTGATTATCCATATGAATCAGAAGCAGCCATTTGTGATTACTCCTCGTATGTTGGGTATTGGTAGTTTAGTTGGATTGTTTGGTTCGATAGGTTATGTATGTATGTTTTATGCTTTGAATAATGGTGGTATGGGTAGCGTTGTGTTTCCTATAGTAGGTCTTAGTTTAATTGTGTCAGTGATTTTATCCATAGCTATATATCAAGAACCACTTACTGTAGGTAGGATTGTTGGTTTGAGTTTAGGCTTAGGATCAATAATTTTGTTATCTAGATAGGAGATTATTTTATTTAATCTGATGTAGCATACTAATATAATCTTTTTGTATTAAAGACGTTTATTAGAGGTTGGTTCTTGAGATACAATTTCAAATTGTCACAGAAAAGCTCTGTTATCAGATAGTTTTCTCTTATACTTGTACTCGCAGAATGAGGACTAATTAATACGTTTGGCATTGACCATAATGGACTCTCTTTAGGAAGTGGTTCTTTTTCAAAAACGTCTAGATATGCTCCATCTAATTGTCCTTTATATAATGATTTTATTAGAGCTTGTTCATCAACTACATTTCCTCGAGCAATATTAATTAGAATAGCACCTTTTGGCAGCATATTTAATTCTGTTTCCCCAATCAGTTTATCAGTTTGTGGTGTGTGTGGTACAGACAAGATTAGGTAATCAGTTTTGTTTAAGTATTTATAAAGATGCTTGCTAGTGTCAATTACTATATCATCTATCTGAATGTTTCCTCTATGGGATTTAGTTCTTGTTATGCCAATTACCTTCATGCCAAGTGTGTGAGCTATTTCAGCAATTCTCTTACCTATTTTTCCCATACCTAATATCAAAACTGTTTTTTCTAACAAATCATTTCCCGCATATCTTTCCCAATGCTTTTGTGATTGTCTGTTCATCATGTAAGTAAGTTTTCGTGAATGCATCAGCATAGATAGTAAACAAAATTCTGCTAGTGGTTGAGCATGTATTCCACTGGCAGTAGTAAATATGGTGTTTGGCAATCTCGTATGATAGTTTAGGTCATCTATTAGTTGGCCAATACCTGAACTTGTAGCCTGGATCCATTTGATGTCAGGATTTATCTCTGGGAGATCATGGAGATGGGTTTGGTCAAAGTCAAATAGTATATCAGCTTGCTTTAGTAATTGTATCCATTGTTCTTCTTGTTTTTTAGTTCTTGATATTGGATGTCCGTCATGGTCAGCTGGGTATCTGGGTTGACGTAATAGATATGGATGATAATTTACAATTATTCGTTTATCTAGTTCCTGAATCATATGTACATACTCTGGTTCTAAGTAGCTTGCAATTAGGATTGAAAGTTTATTGGAGTTTTTAGTGGACATAAGATATTTGTATGTATGTTAATTTGTTCTTGGAGAGATTTTATGATTCCGCAACTATATTGTACAATTTTAACTAATTTAAACCAATGTGAACTTATAGGGCGTTTATTTAGTTTATGTATATTAATATTCAGATACTAATGTAATCATACATTAGTAGAGGCATACATGAGGAAGGCCATACATGCGATTATGTACATATATCAATAATACATCTACACAGGCAGGTATTATAGCGAATAACCAATTATTACCATTGCCTGAAAATGATGTTAAACAGGTGATAGAAAAATACACTTTAACTAGATTGATGAAGTTTGTCAAAGAGTTTTCTGGTGACTATATTGATTTACATAGAGTAGAAGTAACAAGTCCATACTTAAATCCGCCAAAAATATGGGGTATTGGATTAAATTACAGTGATCATGCAGAAGACCTTGCAGTGGAGTCTCCTCGTGATGAGCCTGCTAGTTTTATGAAACCAGCTACTACTATAACTCCACCAGGTGGACCAATAATTCTACCCTTACAGAGTAATAAGGTTACTGGTGAAGGAGAATTAGGGATTATTATCGGCAAAAGGTGTAAGAATGTTTCTGTTGCAGATGCGTCAAAGGTTGTTTTTGGGTATACGACTATTATTGATGTGACAGCTGAGGATATTCTAAAGAGAAATCCTAGATATTTGACTATGTCAAAAAGTTTTGATACTTTTTTTTGTTTTGGGCCTGATATTGTTACTAGTAATGTGATCAATGATTTAGATTCTATAGTGGTGCGTACTGTTTTAAATGATTCTGTTATTGTTGAGAATTTAGTTGAAAATATGACTTTTAGGCCTATGGAATTGGTATCATTTCATAGTAAGATTATGACGCTTGAACCAGGTGATATTATTTCCACTGGTACTCCAGGTGCATTACGGATTAGTTCGGGAGATGTTATCAAGTGTCAAGTTGATAACATTGGGTCAGTTTCCAGTAATGTTATTGATTGCAGATAGACGTTATAATATATAAAGCCCGCAATACTATATTATTGATAATATTACGGGCTTTATTAATAGAAATTGATTAAAAAACAATTTGCTACTTATGCATTGTTACCAAACGCGTTGCTAATACCTATCATGAATACGGGCCATAAAATAACCCCTCCTAAAATAAATATGGGAGCCCACAAGTTTCCAGGTATTAATCCAAAAAGTGACAATGCTTGTGCAACAATTATCAACGTGCCTGCTCCTTTTCCTGCAAGTGATGCCCAAGAAGGTAATAAGTTAGAACTATCTGAATTTGTTAGAATCCATGCCCATATTCCGTAAAGTACAAATATTACAGAGTTAATTGTACCTGCCATACCAGTGACTTGATCAGAATTAAATTCAGTCTTAAATACAGAATTTGCGGTAAAAGTTGGAGATAGTGAATAGGTGAGTTGCATAGTTGCAGCAATCAATACTATTGTACTGAATATACGTAAGTCAACTTTATCATCTGCACCAAACAATTTCATACACAATCCTATGGCAAAAATATGTCCAATTCCTTGGAAGAATCCTAAAACATTATTTATAGGTCCCCATTGCTCACTATATCCAACAAATTCGGGTCCTATTAGTATTGCTCCGATGAAAAAGGTGGCAATGGTAGTTATTGCAGCTAACATAGCCATTTGTCTACCACGACGTGCTTCTAATGAAGTTATCATAAATTTCTCCTTTGATAATTATGCAAGCAAACTTATTATGATTTGTAATATTATTGCATTAATTACAGATTACAGGTTTTTTTTTTGATAGTGTTTTATAGGATTTGTATATTGTTGGATTATTTATATGTTTTGGAAATCAATATTTAACCTAAAAGTCCAACAGCTGTTGGACTTTTAGGTTAAATATTGAAACTTACTATGATATTAGCTTATCTTGCTTCCAAATGCTTGACTCATACCAAGAGACCAAAGTGGAAATCCAATAAGACCTGCTATTAGCCACACTGGCCACAGCACATTATCTAAACCCGTTGCTAGACCAGTTAGTGCTAAAATATGTATCAAGACTATTAATGCTCCAGCTACAATTCCTCCTAATCCTCCCCATGAGGGTAGCATATTCCCTCGGTACTTTAATGATATCAATAGTACGAATAGTGGCATAATTATCCAAGTACCTGATTCCACAGCATTTTTTATCTCAGATACTTGAGTTGGAGTGAATCCTTCTGGACCAAATCCACCAGATGTTAATGATGGAGAAAGATCGGTAAGCATAGCAATTGTAACTCCAATGACAGCAATAGATCCAATTGCTTTAATAAAAGGTTCTTCGTCGAGGTTAAATAGTTTCATGGAGTACATAATCACTATTATTAACGCAAAATTACCAACAAAGTCAACTGAGGCAAGAAGTAAGTTTGGTTGGGAGGTGTCAGTATCTCCGATTATTACATTAATGGCGATACTGACAACAAGTGAAATTGCAGCTAGTAATGCCATATTTTTTCCAAATTTTGCTTCTACAGATGTAAGCATAATGTTCTCCTTTTAGATAAATAAATGATTGTTTGATATGTTTTATATTATTTCATAAATTAGAAATTCTATAAGATTATAGTCGTACTGATTTTCTGTTAGTTAATTTTTGCAAGTCATTGATGATACCGTTTTGTAGCAATATGATTAAAATCAAAAAGCCCAATATATAAGTGGGCTTTTTGTATGTATCTGTTTGTTGATATTGTTAATTTATTTTACTTGCAAAAGCTCTACTCATTCCAAACACAAAAGTAGGATAAAGAATGACGCCTCCAACTATCCATACAAAAGGAACGATAGTTTCAGGTAATAAACTGAACAAAAACCCTAGGTTTACTACAAGTATAAGGATTGATGCTCCAATACCAGCTAGGCTTCCCCATGATGGCAAAACATTACCTCCTCTTTCTTGGAGAGAAACTAATAATACCCATACTGGAAACACAAACCATGTTCCGTATGTGATTGCTCCATCCATATCTAGTATTTGTGTTGGAGTGAATGAAGTTCCTGTCCATCCACCTGCAGCATGTGCTGCTGGTGATATAGCTATTGTAGTAGAAATTGTTGTACCAATAATAGCTATGGTTCCAAGTAGTCTAAGTAAAGGATTGTTATCCATATCAAATAACTTCATAGCAAATATTAGTACTGCTACTTGTCCAAAACTATTTGCAAAAGTCACCACTCCATTTAACAATCCCCAATCATTGCTATATCCTTCTGTGTCAGGTCCAATTAGTACAAACCCTATTAGTAGTTGTAATATTGCTGTTGCTACAACCAGTATGGCCATATTTCTACCTAATCTTGCTTCAGCTGTAGTTATCATAATTTTTACCTATAAATATTTTATTAAATCATTATATAACTTTTTGAAATTATAATACTAATTATTATCTCTATATTTTATTTCTTCTATTCAGTGCGAGTTCGCGTAATGGATTTAATTCTCCTATATGAATTGACTCATGTCCTAGGTTTTGAGAAAAATGTTCACTTAGTGAATTACAGACTCCTGCGTATCCAATGTTGTCTTTTTTATTGCCAAGAGGGTTTTGTTTTAGTACATCTTGTTGTTGGTTTAGCAATGTAGTTAGATCTTCAAAAGTTGTTTCAATTATTCCTACAAGTCTACTATTTTTTACATGTGTGTCTGTGGGAGTAATGGGATTTGATCCGCCAGCATAGATGGCAATTTCATTAGTATCCATATATTTTTTTAATCCACTATCAACAAGCATACCATCTCTATATGAAGCAATATGACCTATGATCCAATTTATACAGTTACTATTTCCTGGTAATGTGAGAAACATTTCTGTATCAGATAAGCCTTTTACTGCGTTCAACAAAGCTTTTTGGTTGCGATTAAGTATTGTTAAGAATATATCTTGATTTTTCATTTTGAGTTTTTTTGTTTTGATTTTGTCGAATTATTCTGATTTTATCATTATTTGCATATTTATATTTGATTTATTTATTAGGATAACCATGGAATTTCAGATTTTGAATATCGATAGCTTCGGAAAACACTATTGTGGTAGCCACTCACATATTGTTTTATAGATGGATCAGTGTATTCACCAAAGTAAGGAATTATATATTCCCATACTACTTCTCCTGATTTAGTTATCTCAAACAGTCTACCTGATACGGAATCAGTTATATGTGTGTTACCATTACTCAATCTTTGAGATGCTCCTTGGAATGATGAATAGAAGGAAGGTGCTACTGGATCCGTATATTCCCAGTCTATTTTTTTTGTATATGGATTGTATTCTATAATTTTGGAGTAAGCTATAGCTTCATTTTCGCGAAAATTTCCATTATCAAAAATGAGTATATTGCCATTGTGTAATTCCATTGGTGAGTGCTGATGCGACACGATTTCTTTGGGTATGTGTAGAACAACTTTATGAGATTTCTTATTTACTCCAATAATGCCTGAAGTGACACGTAGGCTCATTAATACTATGTCATTACTGGTTAGCCACAGACCATTGATGTATGGCCAGTGGGTGCGTTCAAAATCAGGATGAATTGAAAAATCTTCAATGTTTAAATGTTCCCATGATTTCCATTCCCACACAATTTTTCCATTGCGATCTATTTCTTTAACTACATCTCCATACATTCCTTTGGTTTTATTTATAAGTTTTGTATGTCCTCCATTAATTTTTGATTCTATCTTAGAATTCAGTTTTTCTACGGCACCATATAAAATGTTTCCATTGTTTAACCATTGTGCATCATGATGGTGTGTTAGGTCAGTATGTTGCCATACAATTTCCCCTGACGGTGTTGCTTCTAGGAATATTCCGCCATGCCATATCGCCCATGGAGTATATAGATTAGGGGAGTCGGGGTGGCGACCGTTATAACCAAGATTTCCGTTTTGTAAAATAACGGCGTGTCTACCTGGAGGATAAGGCATCTGCCAAGTGTGTACGACATGACCCTGCATATCTATAAGAAAGACTTTTCCATTGGATGTTGCAGGTGCAAACAGTGTGTATCCACCTGCCGATTGTTTTTCATTGTAACCAATTAGCCCACATCCACGTCTCCGTTGAGTAACTTGATCTAGTTTATGTGATTCAGTTGTGTTCATTTGTAATTAGATATAGATAGATATAGATATTATATAAAAAATATTAGTTTATGTGAATTTGTTTCAACAATTATACTTCTATTTTATTCTTTACTATATAATGATGTAATAAAATTGGAGGATAAAATATGTCAGCGATAATGGTTGTAAAAAACACTTTGAAGGACTACGCTACCTGGAGATCAGTTTTTGACGATAATAGGGAGATGCGAATGGAATATGGTATAAAAGAAAAAGGTATATATCAAACTAAGGAAGATCCTAATGAAGTGATTGTTGTTATGCATATTGATGACGTAACACGTGTACAAGAGTTTATGAAACGTATTGAGGATATGGGAATTATGGATGAGGCAGGTGTGATAGATGTGGTTCGTACACCTTGTATAGATGTTTCTTAGTTTTGATTGCAGCAAAGTGTAGTATTCAAATAAATAAACTTTGTAGGAGCTTATCATGATTCATCCAGTAAAACAAAAATATGTAGGAGTAATAGGTTCAGCTGCGAATGTACCTGAAGATGTATATAATGTAGCTGAAGAGGTTGGACGCCTTATTGCTTTAGCAGGATGTATCACTGTGACAGGTGGTGGCACGGGTATTATGGAAGCTGCTAGTAAAGGTGCACATCAGTCGGGTGGAGTAGTAGTTGGTATTTTACCTGGAGGAGATAGGGAAGGTGCTAATGCATATATTGATGTAGCAATTCCTACTGGAGTTGGATATGCCTTGCGTAATATTACTACTATTAGATCAAGTGATAGTGTAATTATGATTAGAGGATCAAGTGGGACTCTTAATGAGGTCACTCAATCTTATTCTCATGGTAAGCCTTTGATTGTTTTAGAAGGTACTGGAGGAATGGCTGATAAACTGAAGGAATTTTTGCCAATTCCAGGGTATCTTGATGAGAGACGCACTGTGAAAATCACGTTTGTTAGTAAAGCTGACGAAGCTGTTAATAATGCTGTAGAACGTATTGGCACAGTTCCACCACCGGAACTTGGGTTAACTGTTGAGCATATAAGAGATCAATAAATTATTTTAGGTCTATGGTTCCTTCTTGAGTTGAGTCTGGTTTTTCAGTTCTAAACCATTTTGTTGCTTCATGACTGAGCCTATTTATGTTAGTAACTTCGAGTAATGGTTCAATTTTCTTGGTTTCACTGAGTATCTCATCAAGTGTTGCCATTTGCGTATACGAAAAACCTCTAATTTTTAGAGATGATGCTACTGTGGCGCGTTGGAGGCATGTCTGAATTGGATTGCCTTGAATGCGATGATAATGAAAAGTTGCTGCAAAAGTGTCACCAGCACCAACTAGAAATTCAGATTCAATTTGTGGAATCGCGGGAATACTGAATACCTCATCTTGATTAAGATACCATGCTCCATATCTTCCTCTAGTTAATAGGATCTGTAGATTGGGATTAATGGAATTTAGAATATCTAACCCAACGTCTAAGTGGCCATTACCAAGGGATGCCATTTCAGAAGTATTACAGTTCAGGAAATCTATTTTTTCAATAAGAGTAACAATATCATTCATTCTGTACCCAAATTGTCCTTGTGGTGAAAGTATGATTTCACAACTTTGTCTTTGACCATGGTTTGCTACTGAGACTGCATAGTTATGCGATGATGTTCCTATCCAGCACGCGTGAGTATTCCAGAAACTTTTGCTAAGTTGGTCTGATTTAAAGTCATTGGCACAGATGGTATCAATTTCAAGAGAAGTGACTTGTCCATTTGCAGCAAATACCATTTTTAACCATGGTTGTATTCCGTCCAGTTGGTGGAGTTCAAATAAGATACCTAATTTTTTTAGTGGTATAAGAAGATCCATATTTAAATTGTTTCCAATTGGTCCACTAAACAAAATGTCAGCTCCTTGTTTTGCAAGAGCTGCGGATGCATAGATTGCTGTACTTCCTAAAACTACTCTTGGTTCAGTTTCTTGATAAAGGTAGTAGTAGTCTACAGTAGGTACTCCTGTAAATGAAAAGTGCTTCATACAACGCCTCTTATAGAGTGGATTACTATATTATGACACAAGTAAGCTTATTCTTTAGTCATTTGATAGATTTAGTCGTACTTGTTAGTCAATGAGTCGGGGCGGGCGGATTTGAACCGCCGACCCCTGCAACCCCATTGCAGTGCGCTACCGGACTGCGCCACGCCCCGATGTTAGTGATTATACCAGTGGCAAATATCAACGTAAAGTTTTATATAAAATCACCACTTAAGAGTTTGTCTGCTAGCACATCAGGTTTGTGACGATAATTTTCCCATAGTGAGGGGTTCATAGTTATTTCATTAAGTATTTGATCTAAACCTTTATTAACTGGGGCAGATAGACCTAGTGATTCTGCATGACGAAATACGGATCCATTTAGCAATCCAACTTCTGATAACTGCCGTTTTTCAAGTAAGTCTATGTGTAATGAGGGTTTTTTCCCACCTCTCCCTTGTGATACTTTGTCTATTAAAATTTGTCGGTATGTCCATTTTGGAAGGTTTTTAATTGCAAATGCCAAGAGTTTTGAAGGAGTTTTAGGAAGTGGTACTACTGGTATTTGCATACCTTTCATTACATTTAGAACTTCTTCAATAGCTTTGATTTCTAATCTAAATAACCGATCATGCTTTAAGATTTCTGAAGGAGATAGATCACAGATAGCAGAAGATGCGTTACTAATTAGATTGGTCATTAATTTAGTCCATTTCATTGCTTTTGCATTTGGATAAAGGATTGTATGGAATCCCGCAGTTATAAATGAATTAAATATTTTCAATGAGTGATCATTTCCAGCAGCTATTCCCACACCGCGTTCACGGTCAACATTTACTATGCCATTAGGGGATATAGATACTGCTGTAGTAATGGTGGCTGGTATAACGTTTTCTGATCCGAATGCATTAGATAGTAAGGTTTCATTATCAACTCCATTTTGCACACAAATTATTTGAGGTGAATGTAATTTTGCATCATTGATCATCTCAATAATAGTTGGTGTGTGAAACCCTTTAACTGCTAGCACAATGAAATCTAATTTTTTTGTGTTAGTAATCTCGTTTAGATTAGTAATTATCTGAGGGTTATCTACTTGGGTGGTGAGAGATCCGTTTTGTATTGTAATTCCATTTGTTTTTATTTCTTCGTATTTATTTTTACGAATAAGGAATGTGACGTCTTCACCCGAAACACTTAGTTTTCCACCAATTAACTTCCCTATATTTCCGGCTCCAACAATTAAGTAAGATAGAGTCAGAAGATTGTCCTCCTAGTTCTTAGTCTGATACACAAAATGATATAGCATTGATGCAAGTACTGATCCAGATATTGGTCCTATAATGTATACCAACAATTGATGCATATTTCCAGTTATTATTGCTGGGCCGATTGTACGAGCTGGGTTAAGAGATGCTCCAGTAAGAGGTCCTCCGAGCAATATACAAAAAGTAAGTGTAGAACCTATTACTATACCTGCTAAGTTTGAGTTGTTACTATTTATTACAGTATTCATTATAGAATTGACTAAAAAGAATGTAAGTATAGATTCTATGATTATTGCTTGTGTAGATGTTAGAGACGCTGGATTAAATTGAGTTGCACCAAGGCCACTGTCACTTCCTCCTAGGATGAAGCTTAGTAATGCTGAGGCTGTAATTGCTCCCATTATTTGCATGATGATATACATGATTGCATTGGTGATTTTAATATGACCTGTGACCATCAAGCCAATAGTAACTGCTGGATTGATGTGTGTACCGCTATGCTGTCCATAGGTGTAAATGAAACTCATAACTACTAATCCATGAGCTAGAGCAACAACTAATAGAGTCCCTCCTATAGATGCTGCCCCTGCTCCTATAAATACTAGTGCAAATGTTCCGATAAACTCAGCTAGTAGTGGTTTAATGTTCATTGTTTTTCCTTATTCTTTTATGTTGGTTTTATAAGTATTAAAGTAATCATAAAAGTATACTATTTATGAAGGATTTGTTACCTTGAATATAATCTAATGCCGACATTACACGTTTTCCTGGTGGTTGTATTTGCAATAATTTTAGCAATCCTTCTTGAGTTCCCACTAATACACTTTTATCTATTTTGTTAACTTGTCCTATAGGAAGATTGCCTGTAGTAACTTCTGCTTCGATTATCTTTATTCTTTCTTTATTAAAAAGAGTGTATGTTCCTGGCCATGGAGACATTGCTCTAATCTGTTTTTCTAAATAAGATGCAGTTTTATTGAAGTCTAAATGGCCTGAATCTTTCGATAATTTTGGTGCATAAGATACAAGAGTTTCATCTTGAGTAATTGGTTGACTTATTCCTGAAATATAATAGGGTATTGTTTCACATAGAAGATTTGATCCTATATGTGCTAGTTTTTTTGTAAGAGTTCCAGTGGTATCACTGGGATTAATGTTTATTTTCTGTTGTGACAGGATTGGTCCAGAGTCCATTCCATTGTCCATTTGCATAATTGTTACTCCAGTGTAAAAATCATTGTTGATAATCGATGCTGAAATAGGAGATGCTCCTCTGTACTTTGGTAATAATGATGCATGTAGATTTAGACACCCATTATTTGGTATTTTAAGTATTTCATGTTTGAGTATTTGTCCATATGCAGCAACTACGATCAAGTCTGGCTTCCATTTAGTTATCTTATCTATAGAAGAAACAGTATTTATATTTGTTGGAGTTATCGTTGGTATATTGAAGTTAGTAGCAGAAGTCTTGACTTCGCTAGATTTAATGGTTTTCCCTCTTCCTGAAGGGCGGTCAGGTTGAGTTACTACTCCTATAATATTGTATTTAGTATGCAATGCTACTAGGCACTTTTCTGCAAATGATGGTGTTCCAATAAATACTATACGTGTCATAACATGATTGTAACGTGGACAGTTATAAACTACAATCGTTTCTATGAGTAATTTGGATAGAAAATGGATCCTGCATGATGAATGTCCGGAAGGTGTTCGCAACAAATTAGGGCGTTGGCGGGATGAAACCGTTTTACAACAATTGTTTTGGAATAGAAATATAAATAATGAGGCAGATGCAATGAAGTTTGTCTTGCATCAAATTTCTCATGATACTGATCCCTACCTTCTTATTGATATGACTAAGGCTGTAGAGAGAATATTTGACGCAATTGATAACAAGGAGTTGATTGTTATATATGGTGATTATGATGTTGATGGAGTAACAGCTACTACAGTTTTAAAGGAAGGATTGGATATGTATGGAGCTGATAGTCTAATGTTTATTCCCGATCGGAACAGAGAAGGTTATGGTATTCATTCACATGTGATTAAGCAATTTGTTGAACAGGGAGTTAAGCTTATTGTTTCTGTTGATTGTGGAGTAACGGCTATTGATGAGGTTGATTTTGCTAATAAAAGTGGTATTGATACGATTATTACTGATCATCATCAGATTAGTGATGATATGCCACAAGCCTATGCAATTATTAATCCAAACAGGTCCGATTGTAATTATCCTGACAAAAATTTGGTTGGTGTAGGATTAGCATATAAATTAGTAGAGGCTCTGGTAATTAAGAGGACCCCTTATAAAAATAATGTAGAACTTGATGATTTGTTACAACTAGTTGCGTTAGGCACTGTTGCAGATTTAGGTGTTTTACGTGGTGAAAACAGAGTCATGGTTAATAATGGTTTAAAAAATATCAATAAAAAGCCTAGATTAGGTATAAAGACATTATTAGAGAGTGCTTACAAGAAGGGTGATGTTTCCACAGATACTATAGGTTTTCAATTAGGTCCTCGTATAAATGCTGCTGGTAGGATGGGGGATCCATCTGTGGCATTGAATTTGATGATTTCAGACAACGAGTCAGAGGCAGTTACTATTTCGCAAGTGTTAGAAAAATACAACCGTGATCGTCAGAAAATTACTAGGGAAATGACAAAACAAGCAGTTGATTTGTGTAAATTTGATACTGGAAAACAGGAACCTTATGTGCTTTTGATAGAGAGTCCTGAATTTCATAAAGGATTAGTTGGTTTAATTGCTTCTAGGTTGTGTGAGTATTATTATAGGCCGACAATAATTGGACATAGAGTAGATGGCTTTATTACTGCATCAGCTCGTAGTATAAAAGAGTTCAATATTATTGAATCTTTGGAGCAATGTTCTCATCTCTTCGAACGTTATGGTGGGCATCCATTAGCAGCAGGCTTAACCATGAGTGAAAGCAAATGGGCTTCTTTCGTGTCATTGTTTGAAGAGATTGCAAAAAAGCAATTAGAAGGATTGGATTTGAGACCTGTTTTGCACATTGATTGTGAAGTAAATGGGTTAGATCTTACTAGTAGATTGACCAAACAATTAGAGTTTTTTGAACCGATAGGTAATGGAAATAATAGGCCATTGTTTGTGTGGTATGGTGCTAATGTAGTTACAAAAAAACAAGTAGGACAGGATAAAAGTCATATTAAATTGATGCTTGATGATGGGGCAGGTGTAATCCTAGATGCTATTGGATTTGGATTAGGTTATAAGATAGATGATTTGGGTTCTACAATTGATTTGGTTTTTAGTCTAGAAATTAATGAATGGAATGGCAAAAAGTCTAGGCAGTTGAATTTGCAGGATTTGCGTCCTCACGGTGTATGATAATGAACACTATGACTAAAACAAGGGATACCGCGCTTGTTATCCATCCTATTAGCCAACTTCTTGGATTATATTCAAAAACTATAGTGTGATTTCCAGGGTCTAATTTTATAGCAGGAAATAGATCGTTTGCTGTACCAATTGGTTTGGGAACATTATCTACAGTTGCATGCCATCCAGGATATGCTGATTGAGACAGTATTAATGTTGATGCTTTCTGGTTTTCAGTTTTTATCATTATTTTGTGGTCATTTTTATATTCGATAGATGCTGATCCTGATGTTACTGTTTTGCTATTTAGAGGTACTGTGTCTACCATAAACGCATGTCCAAAAGCAGTTAAATTTTCATATATTTTTACATCTCCAGAGTGTATTAATTTGTAAGGACCAATTACAAGATTATTGAATGTTTTGCTACGATTATCAATTAATGATACAGCAGTTAGGTTGATAGTGTTGTTTAAGCTTTTTATTTCAATTGTATTGATATAGCTCGGTTCGTTTAATTGTAATTGTCCTCCTTCTCTTGCAAATTCTGGTGGTATTGCAAGAGAAATCGTCTTGTTATTATCTAAGGTTAGGTTTACTTGTCCTATTTGATTATTATAACTATCTGATGCTTCCATAATAAGGCCGAATATATTCGCTTGATATTTATATGGAGCATAAATTGTTGTACTTTCAAATGGGGATAGAGTTAGTACATTATTTGTATCATAATATACATTATTTCTCCATATATCTGATAGTTTGTCAGTAATAATCCACTTAGTATTGGTGATATTTAGCAACCAGTTTTCTGGCATATTATCAATTCTCTCTCTCAGTCTACCATCTACAGGTATATTTCCATCAGGCGTGAATTGCGAAAAGAATTGCGCATAGGCACGTGTTGGTAGTATGCCTCCATCATAGCCATCTAGAGATGGTAGTTTCCATGATTGTGATAGGTTTGGTGAGAATACAGATTTGGATTTGGACGCATTAATTGCAATGTTTGTTGATTCTTCAGACAGTGTTTGTGAATATCTGTGTTTTAGGTCTTTTAAGTCACCTGGGTCATATAGTAGTGTGGAATATGAAAATAATCGGGTGGGATTGTTGGTATTTGTTTTGGAGAGCACTGTAGTCATAGGAGGACGGATGCTGTAATATGATTCAGGTGTTGTAAGTTTATTTAGTGGTAACGATCTTGAAGATAATATCAGTTCAAATATTAACAGGGTCATGATGAGGTAGGATTTTGTTTTAATTGGTAATAGAGGTGTTACAGCTATGATTAGGTACAATGTAATTGTTGATAACCAGAATGTAAGGTCAGTTGTGGATGGTGGAGGAAGTGGTCCGGTTTCTCCTGCGGGAGTATAATTAGTCGATGAATAGTATAGTATGATGAGTAGGAATATTGATATTAATGTAATGAATTGGGTACGTGTTGATTTATTAGGTAGTGACTTAATGAATATGTCAAGTCCATAGCCTGTTATTAAGGAACTGCCTATAGACCACAAGACTAACCATCTTGATGGTGCTCTGAAGAGATCGAATCCTGGTATAAATTTTGCTAATAGCCAATATAATGGATTGTATGCTCCAAGTGAAAATAATATACCTATCATCATTATTGATATAGGTGCTAATAGAGAATTGGTGGTTTTTTTGGTGAATTCTGAGTGGATGGCAAGAATTACTAAACATATTCCAATTATTCCAATATAACCTACATATTCTGAGAAGATAGGAGTTGTAAGTGAAGGTAAAAGGACACGTCCTAGTATTTGTGGATTGATTGAAAAGGATAAGGAATCTATAAGATTTAGTCCTTCGTTTCTTAATGAAAGTTGTGATAATTCTAAGGTTGGTAATAACTGGGCAGCTGTCAGCAGGACAGCTATTGTATAGCATGTGGCAATAGATAGAAATATGTAGATGTAAGAATACTTTTTGTATGTGCGATTGATTTGTGTGTGTTCCTGAATATATTTTCTAAGTAATGCTGATGACCATATTAGTACACCTATTAACGATATAAAACAAGATTGAGTATGTCCTGATAGTAACTGTACTGCAATTAGTAAAGATAGAATTAATATATATCGTATTAGCTTCTTTCTATTGTCAAGACTGTAAATGAGATAGTAGTTTATTAATAATATCCATGGTAACCATGCCAATCCTTGCAGTTGATTTATTTGCTCAATTTTAGCGGATATGTGTCCTCCAAGAGCAAATGTTATTGCTGATACTATAGCTGAAGCTTGGGTAATTTTTAAACTTCTTATTGCTAGTTTGTACGTTCCTAAGGATGCGATTAATATGTGTAAGACAATCGAGATTTTTGCGGCGTCTGTAACTGAAAATGGAAGAATGATCCAATTAAGAGGATATAGAACACCAGATTGAGGATTTGCTAGAAATGGAGTTCCCATAAATATATATGGGTTCCACAAAGGTATTTCACCATTTAAGAGTGTACGTGATCTATGTTCCCAGTAAGGATATATATAATGGAGTGTGTCTCCCTTTGCTAATATTAGATTTGTAAATACCAATTTCCATAGGAATATAATTGTTATACCAAATATAATAAACAAGGGAGTGTATTTCTTGATATGTGACCATATGTTATGTTTGGTTAGTAAATCCATGATAAATATTTACTGATTTTATTAGGGTATTTTTTTGAAATTATATAATGTGCTCATTTGTGGAAAGGAAGTTTTATTCGTGAAATAAATCCTCTTGCAGGTGAAACTGTAGTGTTTTCTATTGGTGGTGGTTTTTCAAAGAATGGAGCTTTAATACTGAAAAACAGTTTAAAAGCTTGATATAGGATTCGTAATTCTGTTAATAAGACCGCTACCAAGATATTTGGTAAAGAATTGATTAAAGCTTTAGTTGATAAGGGTATTAGGTTCCCCAAATATGTAGTAGTGATTAATTTGTTTTTATCATCATTTAGTATGATTGAAATATTTATGGTTGACTGAGAAATACGAAAGTGAAATTCATAATGACCCTTGCGATCTAGGAATGGTGAGACATGGAATTTTTTATTTGCTATATAGTTGTTGTTGTAGTATGAGAATGATGATTCGGTCAGTATATAGAGGTGAGCTTCTCCAAAAGTATTGTGTACTTCCACTATGGCACTTTTAATTTTAAGATCTTGATTGCATACAAAAAAGAATGTAGCTGGATTAAATGCATACCCCATAAATGATGGGGTTGTTAGCATCATTATCTTATCAGTAGAGAGAATGTTTGTTCCGGAACCTTTCATTTTTGTGATGACCTTTTCGTACAATGATTGATGATTGGAGTCAATATGATCTTTGTCACGAATTGATAGTATTCCCGAACTATTGTATTTGAGTAGTTTTGCAATTCGATTGTAACCTACAATTGTATTCAGTTCAATGAATAGCATGGTGTGTTTGTATGTGAATTTGTGAGGTTTGTTCCCATGCCTAGCATGAATTATTATTCCTTTTGAAATTGAATTATTGTTCATAGATAGTAGAGTTTGAGTTGATTTTGTTTGCAATGAGTTTTCCTGATCTGAATCCATCCTCGTGGAATCCATATCCTAGATATGCACCACAAAATGAAATTCTACTATTTGAATTTAGGATAGATAAGTCAGACATGGTTTCAGACCATGTTTTAGTTAATATTGGGTGGCTATATTTAGTTTTATATAGGGTGGTTTCTGGTTTAGGTTCTATCGGAGGATTAACGGTTATAAAATATTTTGTATAGGACTTTAAGTTTTGCAGCCTGTTTGAATAGTATGTTATATAGGTTTTATTATTCAAATTGTTTTGTTGAGTTGTGATTGCATTCCAGCATGCCCATGATGTTTGATCTTTAGGCATGAATTCTTTATCAGTGTGTAAATATACATCATTGTAACTGTATTTGTGTGATCCTAAAATTGATTTCTTTTCATTTGTCAGATTAGATGCAATTTTCAACGATATGTCTGCGTGTGTAGCCAAAATTACTTGATCAAAATTGTATTTTTTGCCATCATGCGAATGCAATAAAACCCCATTTTCTTGTTCAATTACTTGGGTTATTTTAGTATTCAAATATATTTTTCCAAGGAATTTACTAACAAAGGCATCTATATAGGTTTTACTACCACCGCAAATAGTATACCAATGTAATCTTTTGAATAAATCTAGCAATCCATGATTTTCAAAAAAAGTTATGTAAGCATTTGCTGGTATTGCATTTGCATCTTCTCGATTACATGACCATATTGCTGATGCTATTGGAACGAAGTAATTTTCAATTGTATCAGTGGGACAACCAACTTTAGATAGATAATCTCTAATAGTGATATTTTGTAGACTAGATTTGTTTTTGTCTTGTTTTAATTTGTTTGTATATTTGTAAATGCTAAGAAGAATTTTTCGGTTGGTTTTATATGAGGGTTGTACTATTGTATTAATTATTGATTTTCTGGTACCTGCATATGATATGTTGTATTTTGGGTTTGTATATGAAAAGGACATGTCTGTTGGTAGTGATTCTACTTGTAGTTCAGATAAAAATCTGAGGAAGTTTGGATAGTTTTTTTTATTATAAACTATAAATCCAGTATCAATATGTTGGGTCGCTCCATTTTTGTCTTTTACAGAGATTGTATTAGCATGTCCACCTAGTCTAGGTGCACTTTCAAAAATGCTTACATTATTATATTTATACAGATAATATGATGCGGCAATTCCTGATATTCCTGCACCTATGACTGCTATGTTTTGGCGATGTGTCATGATTTTTTGCTAAACAAATAGTGCATAATGTGCCAGTCCTTGCCATCATTGTATTTGAAAAGTTCTGAGCATATTAATAGAAATAAGCGGTATCGATTAATATATCTATTTGATATATTGTGTGGCCAACTTTTACGTAATAGTGATTGTAATTCTGTATTGTTATCATCTAGGCGTTTTAGCCAGGCTTCCAATGTGTAATGATAATTACTGCCAGAAATTGTCCATTGTTGGTTTTGAGATAATGGCTTGCATATATCCTTGTAAAAGCCTGCATAAGGCATCATTCCACCTGTAAAGAAATTTTTTGCCATCCATGAAGACCTTGTATTGTCAAAAAATTGAGGGTACTCTCTATGTGAGAATACTTGTATAAATAATTTTCCGTTTTTAGTAAGCCAAGTATCAATTTTTTTGAATAACAAGCTAGGATTTCTTAGGTGCTCAAACATTTCTATTGACATTATCCTATCAAACTTATCCTGGGGATCAAAATCATTAACATCAGATAATATTACTTTCATATTTGTTAGGTTGAATTCTTTGATTTTTGTACTTATATATTGTTTTTGTTGTTTCGAATTGGTAACAGCGGTAATAAAGGAGTTTTTGAAGTTTTGAGCAATATATAAAGATAAGGCTCCCCACCCTGCACCTAATTCTAGAATTGTGTCTCCATCGTTTATTTCTGTACGGTTAGCGTAAAGTTTAAGTGTGTTCTCATCTGAATTATTGAGTTTTGATGTATCTTGCCAAATAGAACCACTATATTTCATGTGTTTGCTTAGCATTTTTGTAAAGAATTCTGCAGGAACCTCATAGTGTTGTTTATTAGCTTCTAAAGTGTTAATTGCCATAGGTCTATTTGAGCAATATTCACGGAACAATTCTTGTTTTTCATTAATTTGTTCCGGGGTCATTCTTGATACCATAGCATTATATTTGTTAAGACGAGAAATGATTAATTTTCTTAGTATTTTGTCAGAAATGAGTCGATAGTCAATGGGTATGTTGTAGAGCATATCTAAATTTTCCTTAACGAGATTTGGTAGTCATCTATGACTCCTGATAAGAAGGCACCTTCACAATAGCTAAAATAATACAAAAATCTCCGAATGTCGGTTTCTGGAAATCCTAGCTTGTTGATTTTTTCGTAGTTGTTTAGAAAATTATTCTTCCAATGATTTAATGTGGTTGCATAATGATGGCCTATTGAATATTCTTTGTATATTTGGAATCCTGCTGATTTGGCAGCGTCTCTTATGTGTTCAAGTGACAATAATAATCCGCCAGGAAATATATATCTTTGTATGAAATCACAGTTGTTTTTATAGGCATTGTATCGTTCATGTGGAATTGTTATGACTTGTATCTGCAAGGTCCCATCATGATTTAATAGTGATGCACATTTTTGAAAAAAATCTTGGGTGCCTTTGTGTCCTACAGCTTCAAGCATTTCTACAGAAAAAATATGATCAAATTTGCCTTCTATTAATCTGTAGTCAGTAAGTTTTAAATTGATATTACTTGAGAAAGAGGTATTATCAAATAATTTTTTAGCATATTGATATTGCTGTTTCGAAAGTGTTATGGAAGTAATCTCTGTATTATGATCGTATGCTATCTTTTTTGTTAGACTTCCCCAACCACATCCTATTTCCAGTACCTGTTGATTGTTTTTTACTTTGGATGCTTGAATCAAGGAGTTTAGTTTATTGTGTTGCGCATCTTCTAATGTATCGTTGTTTTTAAAAATTCCACATGAGTATGTCATGGTAGGGTCTAGAAATGCCATAAAAAACTCATTACTTAGATCATAGTGATCACTAATATTCTTTTTGGATTGAGATATTGTATTGGTTGACTTGATTTTTTGAATAAATCTAGCATATATTTTTTTGGGTGCGAAATTGCCAATTGACGGACGTTTATTTTTTGGGGTTTTATCAGCAAAAAATTTGAATAGATTAGTTAGGTTTTGATGGTCCCATTTCCCTTGAATATAGGATTCTGCTAATCCTAGATCATATCCTACTAATATGTCCCAGAAAAAAGACCAATCATTTATTGTAATCTGATGGATACTTGTATTTTTTTGATCTATCTTTCCTGGAAATACTATATTTATATCTTCTTTGAGCATCTTATTGATTATTGGTTTTGATAACGCTTTTCCTATCAATCTTATTATTGATTTCATGTTTTATACCTTATATGTCTTTATAGTTAATTGTACTTTTTTTATACTTTAATTTTATATTGGGTGTATATTGACATATATGTTCTTATTATGATTATACTCTGGACATAATGTTATGATAATGTTTTATATGTCTATTAGTATAATATGAGTCATTGCGCAATTGTTATTTTAACTGTTGTAATAAATATTTAATGTGTAAATTGCAATAAAGTGATTAACTTACTTACGGAGTCATAATGAATTATACTCGAGAAGAGATTGTGGTGCTTCTACATAAGGCGTTGAATGAGAAATTAATGGACATGGTTGAAATAATTAGTGCTAAATCCGAGAAAATTAGTGCTAATTTGTATGTTGTTGGTGGATTTGTGCGTGATCTCTTATTAGATAGGCCAAATGTTGATTTTGATCTTGTGATTGAAGGTGAATCTCTTGATGCTGCCCCAGAAATTGCTGAAATTATGAGGAAGGAATTTGGAGGGCGTATTATCTTACATAGGCGGTTTGGTACGGCAAAATGGATTCTGCCTAGTAAATTGGCAAATGAATTAGGATTAGATATATTAGATTTTGCTGCTACTAGGAGCGAGTTTTATGAGGAGCCAACTAAATTGCCAGTTGTGCAATCTGATAATATCGGTAGGGACTTGTATCGACGAGATTTTACTATAAATACTATTGCTATTAGTTTATCGAAATCAAACTTTGGGGAAATAATTGATCTATGGAATGGTGTGTATGATTTGAATAATAAGAGATTAGATGTACTACATGGAAAAAGCTTTGATGATGATCCAACACGAATATTAAGGGCAGTCAGGTTAGAAGAACGACTTGGTTTTAATATTTCAGATCGGGTACTAGTCATGATTGAGGAATCCTTAGGGCTGCTGGAAAAAGTTACTGCTGATAGGATTAGGCATGAGATTGAGAAAATATTGTCTGAAGATTGTCCTGAAAACATTTTAGCGAGACTATGTGTTCTTGGAATAGGTAAAGCTATATGTGATGAACTGGATTGTAAGAATGATAGGTGGTTAATGGAAAAATTTGCATTGGTTAGATCATTTGATTTTGTTAACAACATTTCATCAGTATACTTTGGTTTATGGCTATATGATCTGTCGGAAGAAGAAATTGGTGCTGTAAGTCATAGGCTTAATCTTGCATCGAGCTTGAAGAAAAGTTTGATACAAGTATGTCGTACAAAAAGCCATCTTAATGTATTAGCTAATGATATTAATCCAAGTGTAATTGTAGAAATTCTTGATGGTATTACTGAGGTTGCTATGCAAATACTGTTGATTTCTACTAATGATGCTGTAGTTATGGAAAATATTTTCCAATACTATAACAAATTTCGTTTTGTTAAACCTACTTTAAATGGAGATACGTTAATTGAAATGGGTTTGGATTCTGGACCGGATGTCGGAAAAATCCTTGCTAAACTTAGAGCAGCGTGGTTGGATGGTGATATATATGATTTAGAGTCTGAAAAAAAATTAGCCATGAAATTAGTTGGTGACAATTAAATGGTGTTTTAATATATAAAGCAGTGTGATCTGTGAGTGTTGTTGTTTGACAACTTGTACTATTTTGTTATAATAATTTTGTGATACATAAAATTGTCAGTGAATTTTGCATGTGTATAGAGCGGGGGATTTGACCTGCCGCTCGCTGTTTGTTCTATAACTGATAATTAGCAGCACAATTGTGCTGAGTCATGTGAAAGAGGGAGCGGGCTACAAGGAAGAGCCCGTTTTTTTGTTTAATATGACTTTTTTATTAGTAAATATAAGTTGTAGGTTAATAACAGTTGGTTAAATGATAAGAGGATAATATGAGTATTGAACATGATGTAAATAAAGAGGTTGATTGTAGTGGGATGTTATGTCCTATGCCTATCGTTTTGACTACTAAGGCTATAAAGGAAGTTGATATAGGAGAAGTCATAAAGGTAATATCAACTGATGCAGGATCTCCGCCAGATATGAAAGCATGGGCAAGGCAAACTGGTCATGAATTGTTAGAGTATGTGAATGATGAAACAGTATTTACTTTTTATATCCGCAGGGCAAATTAGTTTTGGAGGTTAATATGGGAACATCAAATGTAGAAACAAAACGACTAGCATTAATAGCTAGTAAGGGAACTTTGGATTGGGCCTATCCGCCATTTATATTAGCTACAGCTGCTGGTGCTATGGGTTGGGAAGTGGGAGTATTTTTCACTTTTTACGGATTAACATTACTTAAAGAAGATATTGAACCTGCTGTAACTCCTATGGGAAATCCATCTATGCCAATGAAAATGCCGTTTGGTCCTGAAGGATTTCAAAATATTGATTGGCCTATTCCTCAGCTTGCTATGAATATACCAGGTTTTAATAGTGTTGCTACTGGTTTGATGAAACAAACTTTTAAGAACAAAGGTGTAGCAACAGTAGGTGAGTTGCGTGACATGGCTGTTGATTTGAATGTGTCTTTAATTGGATGTCAAATGACAATGGACGTATTTGGATTTGAGAAGGAGGACTTTATAGATGCTTGTGAGATTGGAGGAGCAGCTACATTTTTAGAGTACGCATCTGAAGCCGACGTGTCGTTATTTGTATAGATTTTATTGTAAAAAAATATTAATAATTTGAGGTTAATGTGTATAGATCGATATTGTTGTGGTGTATGTGTATTTAGCGAGAGCACTAATGCTACATAAGATGAATAATAATGAGCAGTGTTTCTCGCATAAAAATGATATTGAAGGATTAGGATGTTAACATGCGTTCTAATGAATGTGTATTTTGGAAAGCAAATTAAAAGGAGATTTCTATGTCTTTACAACTTGGTGATATTGCACCAGATTTTACGGCTGATAGTACTGAAGGTGAAATTAGATTTCATGAATATTTGG
>MDTE01109871.1_pt1 | contig 61064 bp, 36 predicted proteins | sample 811231 | NCBI WGS metagenome assembly MDTE01 (sample SAMN05326651, study PRJNA326480) | marine metagenome | isolation source: seawater | place: Indian Ocean: Red Sea | collected 2010
CACCCGTTCGCGCCTTCTGCCACAATCTTGTGATCTCATCAGCCGTGGTCGGATCCCAACGACGCAGCGACGAGACATCGATGCGTGCGGGTGCCGGCCGAGACTGTGGCCCTATGGCCTGGCTGACCGCCAGCAATTCGACGGCCAACAGGACCACCAATCCCCACTGAAACCAGGCAGCTCGAGATCTTGTCATCGCGAATCCCCCGTGCCCTCAAGCCCAACCGGTTTGGTGGGCTGGGGGTCGGCAGCGGACTCGCTGTCGTACCGATCCAGGAAGACAGCAATGCGGCCCGGTCGGTCCAGCGGGGGAGCCACGCGGAGACTGCCAACCACGATGTCCTCGCGCCCGTCCCCATCGAGATCGCCGCACGCAACGGTCGCCAGGTGCGAGGGAGACGTGGCCAGGACCTCGACCGGCCAGGGTTTCGCCATGTCACCACGTGTTGTCGCCAACACAACGCTGGCCGCTTCCGGTTCTCGCCACGCGTTGAACATGCTCACCAGCACCACGCCACGCTGACACACAGCGGCAGCGTAAGTACCGCCGAATTGCACGAGCGTCCTGGTTGACCAGGACCATCCCCCGCCGTTCTGCAACAGCTGGCAACCGTGATACGGCTGGGGGTATGTGTGGCGGTACTCAAAGTTGTCACCGGTCGGCAACAACAAGTCGACATCCCCGTCCCGGTCGATATCGGTCGCGATCAATCCCGCACTGCCCAGGTCGTGGTTGTGCGTGTACCACAGCCTCCGTCCCCGGAATCGCCTCTCACCGGAATCGTCGCCCAGGTTCTCAAAACCCCACACCTCTTCCTCGTCCTGCGACACGACCGTCGCGATATCGAGATCGCCGTCCCCGTCGAGATCGACCACCGGCACGTGAATGGCACCCGGTGCCGAGAGGAGCCTGTGAGGTGTGAAATGCTGATCGCCGTCGTTCTCCAACCAGAGCACCTCGCCGCGGGCGTAGCCGAACACCGCCACCGCCAGGTCCACGTCTCCGTCGCCATCAAAATCGCCAGGCTGCGCGTCCGCCACTCGGCGAACCCCCTCCAGGATCACGTGACGCCTGGTTCCCGAATCCGTTTGCTCCAGCCACACCACCTGCCCCACCACGCTGTCGTCGGGCTGGATGTTTCCAAGGATCGACACGACGAGGTCACGATCGCCATCGCCATCCAGGTCGATGGGCGTCGCATGTGCCGGAGCCAACAGGTCTCCGGTGTGCGTCGACGTCTTCCATGCTCCGTCGACGCGACGGCACGTGACCAGCCGATTGGCACCGGCGTCACAAGCGAGAATCTCGTTCCGGCCATCTCCATCGACGTCGATCACCTGGACATGTGTGATCCACGACCGCTCGCCGTCAAGGACCATCTCTTGTTTCCAGTCCGGACTGGGCGACCCGGTCACCACGAAGCCCGACTCGGCGAAACTCGCGAGCGGCATCGGCGAGCGTCGTTCCGGCAATAGCCACCCGCAAACCGCTACGACGACGATCAGCGTGGTCAGCAAGCCGATTCGGAGCGACTGCCAACGCGTCATCGCGCCGGAGTCGTCGCGGGCAGGCGATGGGGGATCGGGCGAGGCGGAATCCATCATGACCGATCTTACCCGTTGGCTCCGGACACTGCCTATGCCCTGGCGGGCAGGCCCCCCGACCAACGCCTCAACAGGGATGCCTGCCCGGCGTGGTAGGACACGTGAGCCACCTGGTGCCAAAGCAATTCCCTGACTGACAGCGTCCGATTGCGAAACTGACGGCCGTCGTCCCAATTGTCAGCACTGACCGCCGCCAGGAACTGCTGGCAATGGGTCCTCGTGTCGTTGAGCAGTCCATGGAGCCCCACACGATCCGGACCGTCATGGCGATCGAATTCGAATTGCCGATCACGCACCCAGGCCCCTTCTGCGAGTCCGTTTTCCAACCAGTCACGCAACGACCCTGCGACATGACAGACGACATTGCCCAACGATGACACTCCAACGGCTGGTCGAACCCAGATCGTCTCCTCGGGAAACTCATCCAGGACGTCGTGAATCACCTGCAACTGCAGATCCAGGCAACGAATGGCAGCATCGGCTTCGACAAATCCCTCGCTCATTCCTCAACACCTCCCTCCAATAAAGTCTGGAGTCCAAGCTTGAATAGTGAATAGTGAATAGTGGGCCAGCGGCGATGATTTTTTCGGTCGGAGACATCCCACTATTCACTATTCAAGCTCGGACCCCAAGTTCTCACGCGGCCATTCGTGCTAGAGTGTCGGTGAGACTGGCAAGAGGGGACGCGCGGGGTAGTCGTTGTGATTCGCTGTCGACCGCAGTTGCTGGCGATGTTGATCCTGGTGACAGGCTCGACGTCACCGGCTGAAGACTCCGGATATGACCAGGTCAAGTCGATTCTCAAGGCCCACTGTTTTCGATGCCACGGGGTGCGGAAGCAGGAGGTTGACCTGAGACTGGACTCCGGTCCGGCCATTCTCCGTGGCAGCGGTGATGGCCCGGTCGTCAAGCCGGGCGACGCCAATAACAGCAGGTTGCTGGATCGGATTACCTCGAGGGACAAGTCCGAACGGATGCCACCCGAAGGGGCCGCGCTGACCAAAACGGAAATCTCGACGATCCTGGCGTGGATCCAGTCCGGCGCGACATTCCCCAAGAATGATCAACCCGAATCCAATCCTGCCGATCACTGGGCATTCCGCTCACCAAAACGGTCCGCGATTCCGATTCATGGAACCAACCCAAGGGTGAACAACCCAATCGACGCGTTTCTCGCAGCCGGGCACCAGCGTTCGGGGCTCCAGCGAGTGCCCCAGGCCGACCCGACCACCCTCTTCCGGCGCGTCACACTCGACCTCACCGGACTGCCGCCGACACCTCGGGAACTCAAGGCCTACCTGGCCGATGACCGTCCGGATCGCTGGTCACGGACAGTCGATCGTCTTTTGCAGAGTCCCCGTTATGGCGAGCGCTGGGGCCGGCACTGGATGGATGTCTGGAGATACAGCGACTGGTACGGCTACCAGAAACAACTCCGAAACAGCAGTCGTCACATCTGGCGTTGGCGGGACTGGATCATCGAGTCACTCAATGGCGACCTGCCATACGACATGATGATTCAGCAGATGCTGGCTGCCGACGAGTTACCGGATGCCACGGCAGAATCCCTGAGAGCCACCGGGTTTCTGGCTCGCAATTTCTACCTGTTCAATCGCAACACCTGGCTCGACCTAACGATCGAGCATACCGGAAAAGCCTTCCTGGGCCTCACGATCAACTGTGCTCGTTGCCATGACCACATGTATGACCCGGTGGCCCAGCGCGACTATTACCGGTTCCGTGCCATCTTCGAGCCTCACAAAATCCGCACCGACACAATCGACGGCCATACCAATGCAGACCAGCTGGGACTGTCGCTGGCATACGACGCGGAGCCCAAGACCAAGACTTATCTGTTCGAACGTGGCAACGACAAGCGGCCGGACAAGGAGCATCCGCTTACCGCCTCGATCCCGTCATTTCTCCCCGGCGCTCCACTCCGTGTCGAACCCGTCGCACTCAGTCCACTCGTCTACTATCCCGGGCTGCGTCCCAGCGTCCGAGAGGGGCTCCGTGAGTCCGCCAGGCAACTTGTGACTGACCGGCAGAGGGCCGTCGACTCGCTCGCGACCGCGGCTGGCTCCGCCAATGACGGCATTGCTTCGGATTCGCTCCGTGTGGCGCAAAAGGAACTCGCGGCGGCCAAGGTCGAGTGGGACAGTCTCAACGCCCGTATCGACGCCGACTCTGCCAGATATTTCGGACAGGACGAGGACGCAGCGAAATCCGCTGCGTCACTGGCGGCTGCGCGCGATCGACAGGCGAGGGTAATCACTGCTGAAGCGGCAGTCCTCCGCGCCGAGCTGGTCCTGGCGACCGCCAAGTCCACCAAGGACAAGAAAAAACTCAGCGCCGCCACGAAATCTCTGGAGTCGGCCCGCAAGTCACTGGCGAGTGCGTCGGCCGAAGCCGCCAACACCAGCTCGAACTATCGTCCGCTCACGAAGATCTTCCCGTCGACCAGTACCGGCCGGCGTCTCGCACTGGCACGCTGGATCACCAGCACCGACAACCCACTCACGTCCCGGGTCTGCGTGAACCACGTTTGGATGAGGCACTTTGGGAGTCCACTGGTCCCCTCGGTCTTCGATCTTGGAAACAATGGTCGCCGCTCCCGTTTGCCAGAGTTGCTTGACTGGCTGGCCGTCGAGTTGGTGGAGCGTGGCTGGGACCTCGAACATCTGCATCGGCTGATCCTGACCTCGTCCGCTTATCGCATGTCGTCGAACCCGTCTCTTGCACCGGCTCACACGCGCAACGCTGATCCGGACAACCTATGGCTGTGGAGGATGAACACCCGCCGCCTGGAATCGGAGCTGGTTCGGGACAGCGTGCTTTTCGTCTGTGGCCACCTGGATGATCGAATGGGCGGTGCCGAGTTGGCGGCCGGGCTGGGCGAGACGACCGCCCGGCGTAGCCTCTATTACAGGCACGCGCCCGAGAAGATGATGGTGTTTCTCGACCTGTTCGATGCGGCCAGCACGCACGAGTGCTACCGGCGAGACGAGACGGTTGTGCCGCAACAGGCCCTGGCCCTTGTCAACAGCCGACTGGCGATCGAGCAGTCGCGCCGACTGGCCAGGCGGCTAGATCGGACGGTCGGAGCTGACGACACGGTCGCCACGAGCCAGGCATTCCTGGACACGGCCTTTCTGCGAATCCTCGGACGATCACCGCGATCCGAGGAACGACGCGTCTGCCTGGAGTTTCTCAACCAGCAAGCCAGGCTCCTTTCCCGGCCGGACGGTCTCACCCGGTTTGGCAAGGGCCTGAAGGTGGCGATTCCCCCCGCGAAACGACCGCACCTGCGTGCCCGAGAGAACCTGTTGCTTGTGCTGCTCAATCACAACGAGTTCCTGACCATTCGATAGCCCGAGTCCGAGATGATTCGTTCCCCCATGACCAGCCGCCGCGATTTTCTGCTCGACACGACCCGAGGCGTCGGAAGCGTCGCACTCGCGGCGATGTTGGCCGACGACGGTGTCCTGAGGACTTCGGCGGCCGATGCGGTTCCCGCCGGTCTGTCGCACCTGGCACCACGTGCCAAGAGCGTGATCTGGATGTTCATGGTCGGCGGCACGAGCCACATGGAGACTTTTGATCCAAAACCGGCCCTGACGAAATACGCTGGCGTGTCGATCGACAAGACCCCATTCTCCGACACCCTGAAGAATCCCTTTGTCGACGAAAACGTCCGCATCGTTGTGCCTGATGATGCCAACGGTCACATCTGGCCCAAGGTCTATCCGCTCCAGGTGGGGTACCGCAAACGCGGCGAGAGTGGCATCGAGATCTCCGACTGGTGGCCGCACCTGGGTGAGCACGTCGACGACATCGCGGTCATTCGTTCAATGTGGACGACCGACAACAACCATGGCGCGCAGCTGCAATTCCACACCGGGCGTCATTCCCTCGACGGGTTCTTTCCCACCGTCGGCTCCTGGATCCACTACGGACTCGGGTCGCTCAATGACGATCTGCCCCAGTTCGTGGTGATGGGCACACCGATTGCTGATTGCTGCGGCGGCCAGGGGGCCCACGGCGCCAATTACCTCGGACCGGAACACAACGGTGTGCAACTGGACGTGAACCCCGCTCGGCCACTCCCGTTCGCCACTCCAGGTGGGGCGCTCTACCGGGAGGAACAGAAGGGCCAGTTTGAGCTTCTCGATCGGCTCAACCGGCTGACCGCCAAAGAGCATCCCGACGACGCGGCCCTGCGAGCCCGGATCAAGTCTTACCAGCTGGCCTACCGCATGCAGATGGCCGTTCCCGAGGTCATGCAGTTTTCCAGCGAGACCAAGGCCGTGCAATCCGCGTTTGGTCTCGACAACGGGGTAACCCGAACGTTTGGCCAGCAGTGCCTGGCCGCCCGACGGATGGTCGAGCGCGGCGTGCGATTTGTCCAGATCTTTCACGGATCCAATGGCGGCGCCGGCCGGTGGGACGGCCACAGCAATCTCCAGAAGGGACACGCGAGACTCTGCCAGGAAACGGACCAGCCCATCGCCGCGCTGATATCTGACCTCAAGACCCGGGGACTGCTTGACGAGACGCTCGTCGTCTGGGGTACGGAATTCGGCAGGACACCGGGGGCTCAGAACTCCAACGGCCGAGATCATCATCCCTACGGATTCAGCGTCTGGTTGGCCGGCGGAGGACTCAAGGGCGGCATCGCACACGGGGCGACCGACGAACTCGGTTTCCATGCTGTCGAGAACAGGCACTACATCACGGATGTCCACGCCACCGTGATGCAGCAGCTGGGCCTCGACGCCAAACGGCTGGAGATCCCCGGTCGAAAACGGCTGGAAATCGACTATGGCCGCCCGATCGACGCGATCGTCGCGTAGAAGTCGTTTTGACCAACGCAGCAACGACGCCTGATCACCAGCCAATCTTTGCGCGGAGCATTCCCGCGCGACGCTGCAAGTTCTACAGAACGCGTCTACCCTGGCGCAGCAACGACTGGTACTCTGGCGGCGGGGGAAGAGGCCACGGGGCGGTCACCATCTGATCACCTCGACCGATGGACACCGATTCCAGGACGTCTCGTTCACACCGGGACCACCCGCGTAGCCCTCTGGTCCCCGTGGCGACCGCGTTCGTCTCGGGGATGACCTGCGATCTGCTCTGGCACCCGCCCCTGTCGGCGTGGCTGATTGGCTCGGGAATCGCGATCCTCATCCTCCTGGCAACGCCCCGTTGTCGCGGCCTGGGTGTGCCACTCGTCCTGGTGCTCGTGGCGAGTGCCGGCGGGCTGAGGCACCAGCTGGGATGGTGGACGGTTGGTGGCCACGACGTCAGCGGCTGGCTGCAGTCGGACCGCCAGTTGGCCCGGCTCACCGCGGTACTGCTCACTCGCCCCGTCACGATCACTCCTCCGCCTGGTGCTCCAGCTCACGTCTCCGCGACGACCCGGTTTGAGGTACGTGCCGAGACGATCCGAGTTGACCACGCGGAGCGTCCTGTCGGTGGGCGTGTGTCCGTAATTGTTCGCGGGCGGTGGAACAATGGCCGCGTGGGAGATCGTGTCAGGTTGATGGGATGGTTGCTGGCTCCGCGGCCGGCACGCAACCCGGGTGGCTTCGACACGCGGGCCTGGCTGGCCCGCCGCAACATCCACGCACAGATGCAGGTGGCGACCGCCGGAGGAATGACTGTCCTCGAGGCCTCGTCTGACCCTCGTGACATCGCGCGGCACCGGTTGGCGCAACTGCGTCAGCTCGGCCACAGGCTGCTGCATCGCCACCTGTCAGCTCGCACAGCCCCGATCGCGTCTGCGATGCTGCTCGGAAACCGTGACGAGGTATCACGGGATGACCGGCTCGCCTTCATGCGCAGCGGGACCATGCACCTCCTGGCGATTTCAGGGCTGCACGTCGGCCTGTTGGCGGGTCTCGTCCTGCTCGTCGCCAGGACTCTGGGCCTCCGCCCCGGTCTGGCCGGAATCTGCACACTGGCGGCGATTGTCTCCTACGCCCTGGTCGCCGAATTCCGTCCGTCGGTTCTGAGAGCGACGATATTGGTCGGGATCACGATCTGGGGTCGTGCGGTGTTGCGGCGAGCGGCGGCAGCAAATGCGGTCGCGTTGGCTGCAATCCTGGTGCTGGCCTGGCGTCCCGGAGATCTCCAGTCTCCTGGTGCCTGGTTGTCGTTCGTGGCCGTTTCGGCTGTCCTGTGGGCCACCCCGCGATCCGCTCGCCTCATCCCGGTGCCCCGCACAGCTGGTTGCGTGGGCCGCGTGGTCGTCTCTCTGCTCCGCATGTGGTTTGTTGGGTCCGTCGCCTGGCTGGCGACAGCACCGCTCGTAGCCGGCGTCTTCGGCCTCATCGCCCCGGCAGGACTCGTTGTCAATGTCCTGGTGATTCCGATTGTCGCGGTGGGACTCTGGATCGGCGTGGGACTGTTGTGCACGGCGGGTTGGATGCCGGGAGCTGGCCCCGTGCTGGGAGCGATGCTCGACGCTGTGCTCAACGTCGTGCTTGAAATCGCCAGGGTCTCGTCATGGGGCCACATCGATGTCCCTTCACCAACGGTCGCCTGGCTAGCCGCCTGCTACGGGCTGATGGCAATCACAGCCAGCCTCAGGCAGCGGTCGCTGAGGTCTCATATGATCGTCGTTTTCGTGGCCATGATCGTCCTGGCCCTGTCACTGCGATTTGCCCTTCCCACTCACGATTCTCTCAGGATGCTCGTTCTGGATGCCGGCCACGGTGGTGCGATCCTCGTCCAATTCCCATCGGGTCGGGTTGTTCTGTTTGACGCCGGGACCCTGGGAAATGCGACTCAACTGGCAAGGACGATCCGACACGGTCTCTGGCATACTGGTGCCCGCCGCATTGATGCCATGGTGCTGTCGCACGCGGATCGCGATCACTTTTGCTCGGCGGCTCCTGTCCTGGAGATCCTCCCGGTCGGCACGCTCGTCGCAGCACCGACATTTGGGCAATCTCGTCAACCGGGCGTTGCCGAGTTATTCGAGATGGCTGTCTCCAAGGGAATCCCTCTCGAATGGGTCGTCGCGGGCGATCGCTTGCGACTCGACCAGAGCACAGAGGTCATCATCAGGCATCCCGCCATCGGATTCCGCGGATCAACTGACAACAGTAACAGTCTCGTCGTCGAGATCGTGTACGCCGGTCGCCGGATCCTGCTGACCGGGGACCTCGAACATGAGGGGCTTTGGGCACTTTGCCAGTCTCCCGCCATTCCCTGCGACCTGATCCTCTCTCCACACCATGGCAGCCCCATCGCCAACACGCGTGCGTTCGCAGCCTGGTCAAGCCCCCGGCGAGTCGTGGTCAGTGGAGGGCGACGGACGACCCGAAGCCGCCTCCTCGCAGTTTACGGCCCGCGGACCCAGATTCTCGAAACACGTCGACTCGGTGCCATCGAAGTGACTGTTGGACCCGATGGACATCTCACGATTGCCACTGCCATCAAGGACTCGCTGTAGGGCTTGTGGATGTGCCCACAGGCTCTGTTCAGTGGGAGTCGTCAGACGCGACCATCGCCGCTTCATGGTCGCTGAGCGACTGCAGGGCTTTGCACAAACGTTTTCTGAGCACCTGGCCGCGTCCGACCGACGACTCAAACCGAGCCTGGTTCTCGACGATGTGACTGGCCCGGCCTCCGCTCTCTGCATGCCGGGCTTGATCTTCAGGACATCGTGATAGTGATTGATCACCTTGTGATGATTGCCCATCTGCGACCACAGCAGGCAAAAAACAACGACATTCACACCATCACAACGCAACGGGGCTCGACGCTGAGGATCAGTCCACCGGCGCCGTCAAGCCGGGAATCGTCAACGCCAGGCTAGCGGTGATCGCCTCGAGCACCGGCCGCGTCTCTCGCAATTCGTGATCGGTGCCCTGGAACAACACGACAGCCGTGAAGCCAGGAGCCTCGAACGCCCGCAGCGACGCCGTGTTGATCAGCTCGAGGCAGACAAACTCCACATCTCGGCCCTCGCACGGAAAGCCACACAGAGACGCTTCGACGGGATAACTGTCGGCCTCCTCGTACTCCTCCTGGTACGCGGCCACGGCGGATTCGACGAGGGCGGCAGCCGCCTCGACTCCCGGGTACAACGCCAGTGTCCAGAACGACGTGCCATCGCCATGGACCGACACCATGACCGCCCCGTCTTCTTCCTCACGGGTTAAATCCCAGCCAGCGGGAAAGGCAAACCGGACGCCATCGTCGTCGTACCACTCGGTCATCAGTCCAACAAGATGGGGTCTGGCGGGGGTGAAGCAAGGCGGCGTTGAGGAGTCTCTCAGCGACCGGTACAATGGACCCTAGCAGCCACGATGTCGGAAACAAATCGTGCCCGCCATGCCCCGGGATTCCACGGCCTCACGACGACCTGTAGGAAAGATCAACCGATGACGACGACACGCGCTCAGGAAGTGGCCGAGGTACTCTGGGAACTCAAGAGAGCCTCCAAGATCGGGACCTACACGACGATCGCCCGACGGGCCGGCTTTAGCGCCGGATCCAAGGGGAAGGCCATGCTCACCTGTTTGAAGACTGTCAGGCGTGATTGGCCCCACCTGCAGTGGTGGCGGGCAGTTCCTGACAATGGCAAGATTGAAAAGGGCTCAGAGCACCAGGACCTGCTGGTCGAGGGCGGCTACGACGTAGCCGATGACGAGAAAGATGACGCCATCAGCGTGGTCGCCGACCTCGAAGAAAAAGTGATGGTCTGGGAAGAGGAAGAGGCCGAAGAAACCGCCGAGGCCTGAGCCGGATCACGTGGTTCACTTCACCACCGGGGCTCCCGCAATTCGCGTCGGACGATTTGTGTCCACTCAGCGAGAGTGCCGCCTGCGATTCTCGAGCTCAGCCAGCACACGACCGGTGGGCAAATCCATTGATTGAGCGATCAGCTCCGGAGGCCCCTGGGATACAACTCGTCCGCCGCGATCGCCACCGCCGGGTCCCAGGTCGATCACCCAGTCACAGGCGGCAATCAACTCCGGATGGTGCTCGATCACCAGGACGGCGTGGCCATTCTGGGCCAGCCGGTCCAGTACAGCGACGAGCCGCGATACGTCGGCCGCGTGCAGGCCCGTGGTCGGTTCATCGAGCACGAACAGGGTTCGTCCCATTCGGCGTCGGCCCAGCTCTGTCGCGAGCCTGACTCGCTGTGCTTCTCCGCCAGAGAGAGTCGCCGTGGGCTGCCCCAGCACCAGGTATCCCAGGCCGACGTCTCGCAACGTGGTCAACACCGACACGACACGAGGGACGTTTTCGAAGAACTCCACCGCGTCTGCGACCGACATGTTCAAAAGGTCTGCTGCGTTTTTGCCCCTGTACGCAACACGCAGCGTCTCGGCGTTGAAGCGGCGACCGTCACAGGTGGGGCAGATCACCGTCATGTCAGGCAGAAGCTGCATCTCGACCGTGACGTGACCTCGTCCCTCACACTCCTCACAACGCCCCGGATCCGTATTGAAGCTGACCCGGCGGGCCTCGAAGCCCTTGGCTCTCGCTGTCCGCGTGCGAGCCAGGACGCCCCGGATCTCGTCCCAGATTTTTGTATAAGTCGCCGGAGTTGACCGGGGCGATCGTCCGAGTGACGACTGGTCAACGACGACGACACGGTCCAGCTCGGTCTCGCCAACCCATCCGACGTCTCCAACACATGACGACAAGGCCACTGGTGTGCCCTGGATCAGGTGGTTCAACAGGGGAACCAAGGTCCCGGTGACAAGCGAGGTCTTGCCCGATCCACTGACACCGGTCACGGCACACAGTCCATCCACCGGAATGGTGACGTCGACGTCCTTCAGGTTGTGCAGGTTGGCTCCCTGCACACTCACGCCTCGCTGCGGCGTCTCACCTGCCCGCCATCGCTTCGGCCGCGACAACTCGTCGTCACGGCCATCCAGATGCCGACCCGTCACCGATTCCGTGCACGCCATCACCTCGGATGGAGGCCCCGAAGCGACCAGCCGACCGCCCAGCCGCCCCCCTCCTGGCCCCAGGTCCACGATCCAGTCGGTCTGCCTGAGAATCGAGAGGTCGTGTTCCACCAACAGCACGCTGTTGCCCTGATCCCTGAGATCTTCAAGGCAACTGAGCAGTCGATCGGTGTCATCGGCATGCAAGCCGATGGTTGGTTCGTCAAGGACATAGCCCACGCCGATGAGGCCGGACCCGAGTGCACACGCCAGCCGTGACCGCTGGAATTCTCCACCTGACAGCGTCCGGGCGGGACGATCCAGCGTCAGGTAGTCCAATCCCACGCGGGACAGGTAGTCCAGCCGGCTGAGAACATGTGGAAGGACTTTCTGGACAACTGCCTGTCTCGTGGTGGATCCGGTTTCTTCGAGCCTGCTCCACGACGTCATCAGCGAGAGGGCATCGGACACGGTCAACCGACAGAGGTCCGTAATCGAAACCCCCTCAAACTGGACCGCCCGTGCCAGCGTGCCAAGCCGGGTGCCGTCGCACGACGGACAGATCTCCGCTGTGTCCCCCGTACCGGCAGCCCCCGACTCCTCCTTGTCGTCATCCGTCATGCCCCCCAGTCCACGACAATCCGGACACGCTCCTTCCGGGCTGTTGAAGCTCAGCGTTCGAGGTTCAATGGCCCCGGCACTCCACTCGCACGCCGGACATGCCAGCTTGCTGGAATACAACGTATCGTCCCACCCCTCGTCGTCGGTCTGGGCGCTGATCACCAGCCGTCCTGCTCCGACGCGCAAGGCGAGTTCGACAGAGTCCTGCAATCTCGCCCCGAGCCCCTCCCGGATCACGATGCGATCGACGACCACATCGATCGAGTGCTCTTTCGAGTTGACGAGATCAGGTGGGGGCACGATTTCGAGGATTTCTCCGTCGACACGCGCCCTCACAAAACCCTCCGAGGCAAGCCGTTCAAACACATCGGCATGGCTGCCGCGTCGTCGTGTCACAACCGGAGCAAGGATCATGACGCGCCGACGATCGCCGAGCCCCAGCAGAACATCAACGATCGCCTGGGAGCTGCGGCGTTCGAGCGGACGGCCGCACCCGGGACAGTGCACCGTGCCCGCCCGTGCAAACAGCAAACGAAGATGGCTGTGAATCTCGGTGGTCGTTGCCAGCGTGCTGCGAGCGGCGACCGAGCCATGGCGCTGATCGATGCAGACCGCCGCCGGCAGTCCCTCAACAAGATCAACCTCGGATCGTTCCCACCGGTCCAATCGTCCTCGTTGGCCAGGCGTCAGTCCTTGGAGAAACCGACGCTGGCCTTCGGCAAACACCACGTCGAGCGCCAGTGTACTCTTGCCACTCCCACTCACACCTGTGATCGCCACCAGCTGATCGCGAGGAATATCAACATCGAGGCTCTGCAGGTTGTGCACCCGTGCGCCGCGCACCCGGATCATGGACTCATTGGCTGACGATGAGGATCCTTCTGAAATGGTCATGAGGCTGAGATGGTCATGAAGAGCGCCGTGGGGCGGGTGCCGTGTTACCGTCCTGTCAGGAAGACCTGTTGCCGCGTACCATACACGCTTCGCCACCAGGCCTCATTCCCAACGCGAGCCGTCGGCCCCAGTGCCGTCTCCAGACCCGATGTCGACAGTCCTCCCAGGTGGCTTTCTGTTTCGCTATCGATTGACCGCCCCACGGCTCGATTCACGTCTCTCCTCCGACGACCTGCCACCATTACTGGACCACGTGACACCGATCCCCGACTTCTCAGCGCTCTCGGACGATCGGTCGTCGTCCAACAGCACCTTCTCCTCCTGGTCGGATCTCCGAGTGGCCTGGCACGAAACGGGGCTGGCCGTCCAACTTGACGTCACCGGTAAGAGTCGACCGGTCCGCTGCCAGTCCGACTCGCCGGATTCGTCAGACGGCCTGACACTTCTGGTCGACACGCGGAACACGCAGACGATCCACCGCGCCAGCCGATTCTGCCATGCCTTCGCTCTGCTTCCCTCCGGTGGCGGACGTCGGCACGACCAGCCCGTCGCGACTCAGCGGACGATTGCCCGGGCTCGTGAAGAGGCACCGGCAGCGCCGGCGAAGTCCCTGTTGATCTCGTCGACGCTCACGACAGACGGTTACCGCTTGTCCGCCTGGATGGCCGCTCCCGCGCTCCACGGATGGGATCCCGACACCATGGACGCGATCGGCTTTGCCTTCCGTGTTCACGACGGCGAACTCGGCGACCGGTCGTCCGGGGGCGGAGGGGAGTTTCCCTTCGAACGCGATCCGAGCCTGTGGTCCGTCCTGGCGCTCGATCGCTAGCTGTCTCGACGGCGAGCCGGCAGGGCAAACGCGTACAGGCAGGTGACGGTTCCGATCGCCACCAGGCTAAAGGGCGCCCAATCGGGAGGATCGATCACGTGCTGATCGGAGTCGTCTACCGTGATCAGCCCGTACAGGTCCTCAACCAGTTCCCCTTCTCCATTGAGCACGATGAGCTTCACCTGGAAGAGGCTCAGGCCTACCAGCACCACAAACACACCGACGGAGAGAAAGATGGGTCGAAGCATGCGGCTTGGCTCTAGAGAACAGGATCCTGGTGTCTCGAATTCGATCCCCTCTTTGGATTCATCGACTTCTGAGCTCCACCCGCTTGATCCACAAATCGGGAGCCGGCCGGCAGGTTTGTAACCGCTTCGTCCATCCGCCATGCTGTAAGCCAACCCGGGCCACCTCGGAGGCGGTCCGAATGGCACGACTCATTTCCAACGACAAGATGCACCCGGAGAATGCCCCCATGGGAGCCGAACAAAACGCCCTGGATCTCGGACTGGAATTCCCAGATCAGGAACCCGGATACCTCAACCTCTGCGCCCGCACCGGAAACCTGCTGTTCAGCTCTGGTCACACCAGCGACATGAAGGGCAAACTCGGTGCCGACCTGTCCGTCGAGCAGGGCTACGAGGCGGCCAGGGACTGCGCGATCAAGGTCTTGCAGAGCGTTCACCGTGAAGTGGGATCACTCGACGGGCTTCGGGTGATCAAGGTATTGGGATGCGTCAATTCGACGCAGGACTTTACCGACCAGCACCTCGTGATCAACGGATGTTCCGACCTCTTGCATGAGATCTTCGGCAAGGAAGGTGACGGGTACCACGCCCGAAGCGCCCTGGGCTTTGCCTCTCTTCCCACCGGCCCTGCGGTCGAGGTGGAAGCGGTTTTCGAGATCAAAGGCGAGTGATCCCGCGACGCCGTGAGACCTCACTGGTCCACCCCCGCAGAGGTCCGCGACCCCGGGGGCTGGGCCACCTTGGGGTGATCGCCGGCTTCGGTTCCTGACACCGAGACATCACGCGGCATGTCATCGACGCCGTATCCGTTTCGATCCTGACAAATGGGTGATTGAACGGCTGCGCCGGCAGGTATACGCTAAACGGCCTGCCTGTGGCCGGGTGTGCATCCGTGGCGGGAGGTGAAGGGCGTGGTCTTTCGAGCGTGCATGATCGCCCTGTTTCTGTGGACAACCACGTCCCCGGGGATAGCAGCACCGCCGGATCACAAGTCGGACAGCTCGTCGCGAGCCGATCGCTTTGATCTCCTGTTCTTTGCTCCCGACCACCCCGTGATCATCCGGCTCCAGGTCCGTATCGGCGATGCCGGCATCACAACTTTTCGGCGCCGCTACACGGCCCAGCTCTTCCGAACACTCGACAAGAAACGTGACGGATTTCTCACACGGTCCGAGGTCACCGCGGTCGAGAGACTCGGAGAAATCGCCTCGAGGTTTCGCAGCCTGCCTCGAACCTGGAAGGACTTCGACACCGATCCCGACGACAACCGGCTCTCGCTACCAGAATTCACCGCCGTCGTCGCTGGCGCGCTCGGTGCTCCCTTTGACATCAATATGCAGTCGCGCACCGCATCCCGGTCTGCCGAACTCTTCAACCGGCTCGATGCCAACCACGACGGGCTGCTGGTCGCCTCCGAGGTCTTCAACGGCGCCAAGCGACTGCGCCGTCTCGACCTCGACGACGACGAGACATTCAGCACAACCGAGCTGGATCCACTGCAGTACGAGACGGCGCAACGTGAGTCCCGGCCGTTGGTTGCGCTGGCCACGGCCGACCACAAGGTCCTGGCCGAACGCATCACCGCTCGCTACGGCCAGGCAGGGACCAGCGTCACCAGCACGGACCGAACAGGCAATCGCTCGACATCAGCCAGGAACCCGTCGGTGGCGTTGAAAGATCTGCGACTGCCGGCCGACCAGGTGATTCGCTTTGACAGAGACGGCAATGAACGGCTCGACCGGAGGGAACTGGTGGCGTTGCTTGGCAGCCCCATCCCCCACGAGACAATTAACGCATCGCTGCCTGATCCAAAATCACGGAGGACTCAGCTGAGCGTGGTCAACGGACCTGCGACAAGGGGCTTTACGAGGCTGACGCGACCATGGGGCGGCTGGAACGTCCAACTGCGGGCCAAGAGTGCACGATCTGACCGGATTCTCACCACGAAGTTCTATCGGCTCAGGTTTCATGTCGCCGATAGCAACAAGAACAAGTACGTTGAACCCGCCGAATTTCCCCAGCTGCAATTGTCAGGCGCTTCCTTCGCGATGGTCGATGGCAACAACGACGGGAAAGTGCTCCTGGCGGAACTGACCGACTTCATCAAGGACCAGACGGCGGTACAGCAAAGCCGGTTGCTCCTGGGGGTCACGCACAGCAGCAAGTCACTGTTGGAGATTCTCGATGCCGACGGTGACCAGAGGCTTTCCCCCCGCGAATTCCGAGAGGGGTATCCACGGTTGCGTCGGATCGACAAGGACGGCGACGGGAGGATTTCCAGGACAGATCTCTCCGGTGACTATCTCCTGACGCTGGAGGTCGCGAGGGCGGCCCTGTTCACCTCCGAGGCGATGGCGATGCCACGCCCCGTCAACCCGGCCTCTTCGACCGTGACAGCCAATCGGCGCGGCCCGGCGTGGTTCCAGAAAATGGACCGCAACGGCGACGGAGACGTGTCTGAAAGAGAATTCCTCGGCGACCTCAAGCTCTTCAGCACGCTCGATCGCAATCGCGATGGCCTGCTGTCGGTGGAAGAGACAAAGGTCCTTGAGCCCAACAAGTGACACCGGCTAGACTGCCAGTGTGACAACAGTTGGTCGCGGCAGTTCCCTGAGGCTCACCTCATCGAGAGAGGGTGGTTCATGGTCGACTCCCAGTCAAACACAGGCCGACCTGAACAGGTCCTTTCCGTTGTCGCTTCGCGCATCATGTGGGCGAGATACGGGCGCCGATGGTCTTGGCTGGTCGTCGCGTTTTCAGTTGTCGCCGGCACGACGGTCCTGTTTGTCCGGCTCAGTGGACTCGTCCCGTACTCCGTCGATTCGCTGCTGACCCGGCTCGGTTCGGGCTTGGGTCTGGAAACAACCGGCATGGCCGATTGGACCGGTCTGGGCCTGTTGGCCGGGGTCCTGGTAGCCGGCGTGGTCGTGGCCAGCGCGATGATCGCCGGGATCTGGCGAGATCGCCCGACGGTCGCCGAGGCCGCCAGGGCTGTCGACTCCCACCAGGGCACCAAGGACCTGTTCCTGACATTGACCATGCTCGATGAATCGGCTGGAGACTACCAGCCTCTGGTCAGCCGAGATGCCACCGCCGCCGCCGCTCGCGTGCAGCCGGCCCGCGTGGTCCCCTTCGCCATGTCTCATGGTTCCGTCCGGCCGGCCATCGCACTGGCCCTCGTTGCGGCCCTGGCGCTGGCCGTCCCACAACTTGATCCGTTTGGTGAAGTGGCTCAGGCGGAGGAGATCAAGCAAAAACGGAAGCAACTCGAGCAAGAGGCCGCCAGGACCAAGGCGCGGCGGCAACAATTGGCCACCGACGAGAGCGACAATTCGCCGCAGGTGAAACAGGCCATCGAGGATCTCAAGGCGGCCCTCAAGGCGATGAAAAAGGCTGAGGGGGAAGCCAATCGGAACAAGATCGCTCAGCTCCGCAAGCAACTGAGCGACCTCCACAAGATGGTCGACGCCCACAAGCTCAAGAAAACTCTCAACCGTACTGACGGTGGCCAGAAGTTCGGCAAGCTCGACGCTCCGAAGACCGAAAAATGGGCCAAAGAACTCAAGGAGGGCTCCACCGACAGCCTCAAGAAAGAGCTCCAGCAGATGAAAAAGGACTTCGAGGAAGTGGCCAAGCTGGCCGGTGACCAGAGTCCTGAAGCCCAGAAGAAAAAGGACGAACTGGCTCAGAATCTGCAAAAGAAGCTGCGAGACATCCAGTCCTTTGCCAACCAGAAACTCGACAGTAAGCACCCCCTCGCGGCCGCACTCAAGCGAGCCCGGCAACAGATGAAGGCCATGCAGACAGGCGACAAGGAACTCGCCGAGTCGGCCCAGAAGCACCTCCGCGAGACCATGGAGTTGGCCAAGCAGGAACTGCAGGAACTGGCCCAGACGGCACGAGATCTCGAAGAACTCGAGAAAGCCCTGGAGACTGCCCGCATGGCCCAGAAGGCCAATGAAAAAGGTGAAGCGGACGGGGAACGACTTGAGAACGCCGAATCGCTGGATGACTATCGCGAGTTCTATCAGCAGCTGATGGAGGAACTCGGAGAACAATTGGCCGACGGAGACGGAACCGGTAACCGTGGATTCGGCAAGGGCGGCGAAGTGCCCGAGGACGATTCCGTTGACACCGGTTTCAAAACCGAGGTTTCCAAGTCAGCGCTGACAGCCGGCAAGGTGCTACTGTCGATGAAGACGAAGGGACAGAGTGACACCGGCGATGCGAAACAGGTGTATCGTGACAGTGTCAAGGCGGTCAAACAGGGAGTCAGTGAGGCGATTGACAAGGAGGAGATCCCCAAGGGCTACATCGACGGGATCAAGAAGTACTTCCAGTCGCTTGACGACAAGGTCCCGAACCGCCAGCCCGCCGGTTCCGCGGCTCCTGCCGCCAGCGACGCCCCCAAAAAGTAGCCCGATGTCCGGCGTGTCCCGGCACTCGTCCATTTTGACTCGCCGAGTCTGCCTGCTCGTGCTGGCCGCGGCTGCCGGCTGCAGTGGCGGCACCACCGAGCCGCCCACCGCGGGCTCAAGCGCCGGCAGACCAGATCCACACGCTGCATTGGTGGTTTACTGCGCCCACGACCAGGTTTTTTCGGACCCGATTCTCCAGGAGTTCACCCGAAAGACGGGAATCGCCATCGACGTACGGCACGACACCGAGGCCACCAAGTCCCTGGGCCTGGTCCAACGGCTGATCCGCGAACGAGACAACCGTCAGTGTGACGTTTTCTGGAACAACCAGGTACTCGGCACCATCGACCTGATTGCCCATGACCTGCTCGAGCCGTACCGGGGTCCGGGCTGGCAGAGAATCCCGTCGGTATTCAAGGACTCCGACGGCCGATGGTGCGGGTTTGCAGCCCGCTTGAGGGTCTGGATCGTCAACACCGAGAAGATGCCGGCCACTGACCTGGCCATCAGCCGGTTCCTCGCCAGCAACGATCTGTCGCGAATGGCCATTGCTCGACCGCTGTTTGGAACCACGCTGACTCACTATTGCACGCTGTGGGACGCCGACGAGGGACAAGCCCTGAAGACGTGGCACGACCGGTCGCGTAGACTGGGTCTGATTGAAGTGCCGGGGAACTCGACCGTCAAAAACCTCGTCGCCCGAGGCACCTGTCACCTGGGCTGGACCGACACCGACGACTTTTTCGTCGGCCTCGACGAGGGACACCCCGTTGCGATGCGGCCGATTCGCCTCCCGAGTCGACACACGATTTGTATCCCCAACAGCGTGGCGATTCTGCGCGGCACCCGGAACCTCGGATCAGCTCGTCGCCTGGTTGATTTCCTGGCCAGCTCAGAAACCGAATTGGCACTCGCCCGCTCCCCCTCGCGACAAATCCCGCTGGGCGCCATCGATGAGGGCACCCTGCCCGATCAGGTTCGAAGTCTCAGGCCGTACGTCGATGACGGTGTGCCACTGTCAGGACTCGCGTCTTCGCGTTCGGCCTGTCTCGCCTGGCTGCGTGACGAGTACCAGCGATGAGCGTCTCCTGGGAATGCGTTTGGACACTCGTGAGAGCTGTGGCGATCTCCAGCTGCGCCTGCCCGGTGGCCCGTCTCCTGGCCTCGCACCTCGAATCCGCCACCTTGGGACGCAGGCATCGCAGCCTGTTGGCACTGGCGTTGCCGTTGCTGACACCTGGCTTCGTTGTGGCCTATGCCTACACCAATCTCGTGCTCTCATTCGTACACTCTCCCGCCGTCAACGAGATCTTCTACGACCTGCTGGTGGCAATCCAAGTGGTCCCCGTGGGGACAGCAGTCTTGCTGTTGGCTCCGCCTCCGCCGCTGTCCGCGTCGGGCGCCTGGTGCGAGCGCATGGTGGGCGGGGACCGGCTGCGTCGGGTGAGCTCCTGCCGTTGGCACCGACGAATGCTTTTGGGCCCCACCCGTCAGCTCGTGCCAGCTGCCTCGCTGATGGCCCTTATGGTCTTTCATGAGTTCGAAGTGGCGTCGCTGTTTCGTGTCACGACCGGACGCAGCACGACGCCGGCGAGTTGGTCGAACGCGCTGTTCGAGCTGATTGCGCTTCAGAATCTCGGCAATGCCGATCCGTCGGAACTCTGGCGGGCCTCGTGGCTCCCGCTGGTTTGTTCAGTCGTTCTTCTCGGGCCAGTCCTCGCCCTGGCCTGGACGACACGTGTCGCTCCATCGAGCCTGGCAATGGCAACTCCACGCCGAAGACGACGGCGTCGACACGTCCTGTCCGTCGCGTGGCTGGGGACCGCTTTGCTGCTGGGCACCCTCTATCCGCTGTGTAGCCTGATCATTGATGGCGGCCGGGCCTGGCTGGGTCCTCGGGCGAGCCAGATCGTCCGGCACGAGCACCTGTGGCATTGCGCCCGCAGCCTGTTGCCGGCGCTGTTGGCCGCGGTGGGAGCCGCCACGTTTGCCACATGGGTGGTCTGCCGGCGCCGGCTCGGTCTTCTCATCATGTTCGCCACTCCCGGATTGCTGGGATCACTCTCGCTGGGCGTGGGCTTCAGTTGGCTCGTGCTGATGCTCAGCCCCGGCGGACTCCGGCACTCGATCCTGGCCATGATCGCGGGGCAAGGATTGTGGCTGTTGCCCAGGGCGGCCGTACTGGTCGTACTGTTGGCGGTACTGCCGAACCAGGAACATGTGCACTTGGCGTCTCTCCTCAAACACTCGCCGCAGGACCGGCAGAGAAGGGCTGGCTGGTCACTCGCGTGGCAGCATGCCGGCAGGAGGTTCGCCTGGATGGTCGTGCTGCTCGCGTGGTGGGCCTACTTGGAATTGACTCTCAACGAACTCCTCGCACCCACCGCCTGGATCTCGATTTCACAGCAGATGTACCAGCAAATGCACTTCGGTCGCAGTATGGCCCTCTCAGCCTCCACCCTGGTCGTCATCCTGTTTCCCATCGGGACCACCGTTCTGTTGTCGCGGATCTGCCGCTGGCTCCCGTGGCACAAACTCTATGCCTGGGGAGGTACCAGGTGACAGACTCCCTGTGGAGTGTGGAAGACATCCGGCTGGGGGGCTCGGATCGGCAACGACTGGTTGTCGATCGCCTGGTGATTCCCGGCGGCTGCACCGCTGTACTCGGGGAATCGGGTGCGGGCAAGACCTCGTTGCTCAACCTGCTCGTTGGGTTCGAAACACCCGATTCCGGGAGGATCTGCGGTCCACAGGTGGTCACCGAAGACCGACTCCCACTGTTCTGGATCCCTCCCGATCTCGGTCTCTGGCCACAAGCCACTGCCGGTGAGCATCTCCAGGCCGTCCTGCCAGCCACAGCCACAACCGGGCGGCGACGTGAACTCCTGCACCTGTTGGCACTGGAAGAGCTCGAACAAACTACCCCGGGCGAGCTATCTGCCGGTGAACGCTCCCGATTGGCCGTGGCGCGAGGCCTCGCTGCAGCGGCCTGTGTCCTGGTGGCCGACGAGCCACTGGTCCATGTCGACGCCCACCGAATCGACCTGTTTTGGCAACGCCTGGTTGACGAATGCCGCAGCGCGGATTCGCACCTCCTCTTCGCCACGCATGCCCCGACACAGGTCCTGCGGCATGCCGACCACGTGATCGTCTTGGACGACGGGCAGCCCAGGGACCACGGCCCAGTCCGGCGTGTCTATCTCAACCCCAACTCGAGGCGGGTTGCCGAGGCACTCGGACCGGTCAACTGGTTCGACAGCAGGGACGGGATCCCCTGGGGCGTCGGGAACGGTGATCGAAACATCTGCCTGAGACCCGAGCACACCGAGATCGTTCCCGACGACGGTGGGCCTCTCGTCGTGCGTCAGTCCCGGGATGTAGGGGTCTTGCGAGAATCCACCCTCACACTGGCGGAGTCCGATGCGGGGCCACGCATGGTCCTTCACCTCGCGGCAGGCCCCTGCCTCGTAAGCGGTCAGCATGTGAGGCTGGAAAACCGCAGTCCGGACGATGCCGTCGTGTGATCCCCGCCAGGCGGGTCGTGGCCAGTCGCCCGCAGGCAGTACAATGTCGACGATGACCTCAAGCCCAGGAGCTCCGTTCACGGCAGCTGCGGCGTGCCGCCGTCCTGGCACGTGGCTGCGCATGCTGTGCCTGCTGGTGATTCCCGTGATCACCAGCGGCTGCAACGACACCGATAATCCTCAGCTGATTCCCCGACAGGTTTCCCGCAGGTCGATTCCCGCTGCCGGCGCCACGATCCCCGCGCCACGGGCTGTCACAACGGCTCCCGACGACACGCTGTACCTGCTGGACAACGCAGGCCGTGTGCTGGTGTTTGACCCGAATGGCAAACCCGTGCGACAGTGGGACATGCCCGAGAGCGATGTCGGCAATCCGGAGGGGATCTGTGTGCTTTCCAACGGGCGGATCGCGGTCGCCGACACCCATTACCATCGTGTGGTCGTCTTTGACGCTTCCGGACACGTTCTCCGCATGATCGGCCAGGAAGGGCAGGACGACGGAGACTTTTACTGGCCAGTCGCTGTTGTCGAGGATGACCAGCAGAACCGATTTGTGTCTGAATACGGCGGCGCCAACCGGGTTCAGAAATTCGACAGCCAGTGGCGCCACCTGCTGACCTTTGGCGGGATCGGAGACCTGCCGGGTGAGTTTCAGCGCCCCAGCGGAATGGTTTGGCACGCCGGCCGGCTCTACATCGTTGATGCCTTCAATGACCGCATCCAAGTATTCGATGGAGGCGGTCGGTTCCTCGAGATTCTGGGATCGCAAGACGAATCCGGCAGGTTACACTATCCTTACGATATCGCTCTCGGCCCCGGCGAAGACCTCTGGGTCGTCGAATACGGGGCTGGCCGCGTCTCGCGATTTAATCTCCGAGGAGACTTGCAGGGCCGCTTCGGTTCCACCGGATCGGGTCCCAACCAGTTTGGGACCCCCTGGGGATTAGCCGTCGATTCGACCAACCGCATCTGGGTCGCCGACACCCGCAATCACCGGCTCGTTTCCATCGATTTCTGAGCGTCTGGTCTCCGAGTTCCCTTCATGTCCTCCCTCCTTGAGAGACTGTTTCCGCGACCACGGCGACCGTTTCAATGGTCACAGGTGGTGCCGCTGGCGGTATTTGCCGCTGTTTACGCGCTGATCGTACTGGGGCTTGAGCTGACCGACCGGATGCTGTTTGTTTGGCCCGAGGCGTTTCTGTTGATGCTCCTGACCCCTTGGGTCTGGTGGCTGCATGCGTCTGGCGGCAGTGGGCTGGGTCGTGCGCGCGGTCTGCTGGCACTCTGGACGCGACTGGCCCTGATCGGCCTGTTCGTGATGCTGCTCGCCGAACCCCGTGCGGTCAGGACCAGCGACGTCATTTCGGTCATGTACACCGTCGATATTTCTGATTCCGTTGGCAAGGACACCGACGAGAACAACGCTCAGGATCAGGCTCTCGGCTTCGTGGCCAACACGATGAGCCAGAAGCCCGAGGGAGACCAGGCGGGCCTGGTGGTCTTCGGCCGCAATTCGGCCGTCGAGCTGCCCCCAGCTGAAACCACGCCGCTGGAAGAGGGCATCCTGCTCAACTCCTTGATCGACCGCGACGCCACCAATCTGGAGCAGAGCCTCTCGCTCGCTGCCGCGATGCTCCCGGCTGAAAACCGTGGCCGCATCGTGCTGATCTCAGATGGCACTGAGACGGCCGGCGACCTCCGCAGCATTCTTGACGAGCTCAAGAGTCGTGACATCGCCGTCGATGTCATGCCAATCCAGTACAGCTACGACAAGGAGGTCTGGGTCGAGCAGTTGGAATTGCCTCGCAACATCAAGTTGGGCGAGACCTACGAGGCCGATGTCGTCTTGTCGAGCCTCGTCGGCGGCCAGGGCAAGCTGGTGCTCAAAGAAAATGGCAAGGCCATCGCCGAACGCGAGGTGACATTTCCCGCTGGCAAGAGTCGATTCACCTTCCCAATCCATCTCCGCTCGGCTGGTTATTACGAATACGCGGCCACGATCGTCGTCGACCAGGGGAATGACAACTGGAACGAGAACAACACCGTCCTCAACTACCTGTTTGTCGAAGGGGAAGGGAAGGTGCTCCTGGTCACCGATCCTCGCGGCAATCCCGCTGACCACGAGTCACTCGCGCAAGCAATCCGCGAGAGCGACCGGGCGGTCGAAATTCGCAATGCCTACGAATTCCCACGCGACGCACTGTCGCTGATGTCCTACGACGTGGTCGCCTTTGTGAACGTGGGTGTCGAGTCGTTTGACGTCGTGCAGATGAACGCCGTCAAGGATGCGGTCGAAAACCTCGGCATCGGATTCCTGATGGTCGGCGGCCCCAACAGCTTCGGACCTGGCGGTTACCGCAAGACGGTGATCGAGGAAGTGTTGCCCGTTGAAATGGACATCACCAAGAAGAAGGTCCTGCCCAAGGGGGCCCTGGCCATCATCCTGCACACGTGTGAATTCCCCGAAGGCAACACGTGGGGCAAACGGATCACCAAACAGGCGATCAAGGTCCTGCATCCCCAAGACGAGGTCGGCGTGCTCGTCTATGGTGGCACGGGAGAGCAGTGGCTCTTCAAGCCCACGCCGGCGAGCGAGTACGCCACGCTGGCCAAGAAGATCAACGGGGCCGTCATCGGCGACATGCCGAGTTTCGCGCGAACCATGGAGATGGCACTCGAGGGTCTCAAGGAAAGCGACGCCTCGGCCAAACACATGATCATCATCTCCGACGGAGACCCCCAGCCGCCCTCTCCCAAACTGCTGGCTGACTTCAAGTCGAACAAGATCACGGTCTCGACCATCTCGATCTTCCCGCACGGGGGACGTGAGGTGCAGATCATGCAGCTGATCGCAGCGTCGACCGGAGGCCGGTACTACTTCCCCGATGACCCCAGCCTGTTGCCGTCGATCTTTATCAAGGAATCCAACACGCTGAAACGGACGATGATCCAGAACGAAACCGTCCAGCCAGAAGTCGGGTTCCCCTCTTCGATCCTCAAGGGCATCACCACTCTGCCCACACTGCATGGATACGTTCTGGCCACGGCGAAGCCGCGGGCGGAGACCATCCTGCAAACCCCACCCAAAGTGGACGAGCTGGGCGAGGGTGAAATCGATCCACTGTTGGTGATCTTCAAAAAGGGACTGGGGACCTCGGCGGCATTCACTTCGGACCTGTCGACGAACTGGGGTCGAGACTGGGTGTCGTGGGAGAAATACCAGGCATTCGTGCAGCAGCTCATCACGCGAATCTCACGCGTGCACCGCAAGGGGCACCTCAGACTCTGGAGCTACAGCGAGGGGAGTCGCGGCACCGTGGTGGTCGAGGATTTCCATCCCGATGCCACACCGCTCAACCTCGTCGCTGTGGTCGCCGGACCACATGATCGGACCGAGGCACTGACACTCAAGCAGGTGGGACCGACTCGATACCAGGCGCACTTCCCGCTGTGGGGCAAGGGTCGGTACCAGATCCGGGCCAACGCCGAAGGCGACGGCCGAAAGGAGTCCACGCACGGTGGCCTGATCGTCTCGTACTCCCCGGAGTACCTCAAGTTCCACTCCGATCCCCAGGTCCTGCGTGACATCGTCGACACCACCGGTGGGCAGATGCTCGACCCCGGAACAAAGCCCGACAAGATCTACAATCGCCGGAAGCCGAAGGCCAGTTCCCGACAGGTGTTTGACTGGTTTCTCGTCGGGCTCGCCTGCCTGGTTCCGCTTGATGTGGCTATCCGTCGCGTCCAATTCGACCCCCGCGTGATCCTCGGCTGGTTCCGTCCGGCTCAGGCGACGTCGACCGAGACCATGGGTGCGCTGCTGCAAAGGAAAGAGGCGGTCGGATCTCGTCTCGACGCGCAGCGAGCCGAGACGACTCAATCGGTCACGACCACTCGACCGATCGACGCGGCCCCCGCCTCGCATCTCACACCGCAGTCACCGGGATCGAGCCCCCGGTCGACAGCAGCGAGCTCTCAGCGCAAGTCGCAAGTGCCCCCTGCTGCGTCACCTGACACCACGTCCGAGGACGCCATGTCGACGACCGAACGATTGCTGGCTCTCAAGCGACGCCGCTCCGATGAACAACACGACACCGACAGCTGACTCACGCTTGCATCCTGACAGACATCCAGTCACCCACGGGACCCGCTTCTGATGACCAACGACAGCTCGACGCCCGAATCAAACGACGATGTCGCACAGGACGCCAGTGAAGTCGAAGAGACCACCACTGCTGCCGACCGAGCCGGAGACTCGGGAGCCGCCAGCCCGGACGCCCCGGTGGCAGAGTCGCTCGAGGCTGAGACCGAATCGTTTCGGCGGGACTACCAGGCCATCCGCGAGGCGGTGGGATCGGTCATTGTCGGCCAGCAACGGGTCATCGAGTCGGTCCTCGCTGCGATGTTCTGTGGTGGCAATGTGCTCCTGGAGGGCGTGCCGGGGCTGGGAAAAACAGAACTGGTCAAATCGCTTTCGCATGTGCTCGACCTCGATTTCCGACGGATCCAGTTCACACCGGACCTGATGCCCGCCGACATCATCGGCACCAACATCATGAACACCGACGAATCGGGGCGATACCACTTCGAATTCCGCCGTGGACCGATCTTCACGCAGTTGTTACTGGCCGACGAGATCAACCGGGCGTCGCCCAAAACCCAGTCGGCCTTGCTCGAGACCATGCAGGAGGGGACCGTCACGGTTGGGGGAGACATCTCGGTCCTCGAGCAGCCTTTCTTCGTTCTCGCCACGCAGAACCCGATCGAACAGGAAGGCACCTACCCGCTTCCGGAGGCCCAGCTGGACCGGTTCATGTTCAAGGTGGTCGTTGGCGGTCTGGACCGGGAGGAGCTCAACGAGGTGGTCAGCCGAACGATCCTGAAGCAGGCCGTCGAACTGCCAGTCGTGCTCGATGGCCAACGCATCCTGGCCATCCGCAAGACCCTTGAGAAAGTCGTCGTGGCAGACCCGCTCCGCGACTTTGCCGTAAGGCTCGTCCTGTCAACGCATCCAGACAACGACAGTGCGCCCGCATCTGTTCAGCAATTCGTCCGATGGGGAGCCAGCCCGCGGGCCGCACAGGCCTTGATCAAGGCCGCCCGAGTCCGGGCGCTGGCCGACGGCCGCGCCCATGTCGCGTTCGAAGACATCTCGGACTTTGCCACCGAGGTTCTGCAACACCGCGTACTGCTGAACTACGACGGCCAGGCCGAGGGGATCGACACGTCGACCTTGATCAACGACTGTGTCAACCTGCTGCCCACGTCAGCCTGATCCGTTCTCGGCACATTCCAGCGGACTCGCAAGCGGCCTCCGATGAATGACACAACCAGCAACCAACTGACTTCCCTGTTTGACAATCAGGTGCTCACACGCCTGGAACGGCTCAGGCTCCAGCCCAGTCGCCGCAAGACCAACAGGACACAGGGCGAACACGCGTCCGGCAAAGGAGGAAGCAGCACCGAATTTGCTGACTACCGCAACTACGTGCCCGGTGATGACATCCGTTTCGTCGACTGGAACATCTTTGCCAGGCTCAACCGTCCGTACATGAAGCTGTACCAGTACGAGGAGGTGATGCATGTTGCGATCCTCGTCGACGCGTCGAATTCGATGGAGTTCGAAGACAAATTCACCAGGGCCTGCCAGCTGGCGGCCGCACTGGGCGTCACGGCGTTGATGGGGATCGAACGGGTCAGCGCCTACATCGTCGGGCCTGACGGACGCCCGCCGGTCGTGATGCCTCCGGCCAGTGGACGCGTCAGCATCCAACGGCTGTTCGACTTCTTTGAGCGTGCCGAAAGCGGCGGAGACACACCAATCGATCGTGCGGTGGAGAGCATGCTGAGACGTCACCGTGGCAACGGCCTGGCCATTGTCATCTCCGATTTTCTCACCCCGACGTCTCTCTCCCGACCATTCAACCTGCTGTATTCGGCGGGACTCGAGATCTTCGCTCTCCAGGTCCTGGGTCCCACGGAGATCGACCCCGAGCTGACCGGTGACTTGAGACTCGTTGACAGCGAGCATGGCGGCACTGTCGACGTGTCGTCGATCGGCGAATTGCACGGAATCTACGCCGAGCATCGACAGCAACTTGAAGACCACGTGCGACGACAGTGTCGCATGAGGAACGGGAGGTTTGTCTCGATCAGTTCCGAGGCCCCCCTCGACTGGGTTCTGTTTGACCTGCTCCAGCGTCAGGGGTGGCTCAAGTGAACCTGTCCGGATTCACCGCACCGTCGTTCGCCTGGTTGTTCCTGCTGGTTGTGCCACTGGTGATCGTCTACTTCCTGAAGCTCAAGCGGCCCCGAGAGGTGATCCCCTCGCTTGTGCTCTGGCACAGTGTCATCAACGACCAGCGGGTGAATTCGCCATTCCAGAGATTCAAGAAGCACCTCCTGCTCTGGTTGCAATTGGCGATCCTCCTGAGCCTGATCCTTGCGGCGATGCAGCCCTTCCTGCGGGGTGGCCCCGGGAGCGGTAACAACGTGCCGATCCTGGTGGACTGCTCAGCCAGCATGGGCGCCGTCGACGTCCCGGGAGGCCCATCCCGGATCGAACGGGCCCGCGAGAAGATCGATGAGATCCTGGACAACACGCTGCCCAGCCGGGTGTGCCTGATCGCCGTAGGTGCCAGTGCCCGGCAATTGACCGAATTCACCAACAACCGCCGGATTCTCAACGACGCCCTCGACAAGCTCGCAGTCCGCGACGTGCCCGGCAACCTCTCTGACGGGCTTCGCATGGCACAAGCCCTGGCACGGCGAGATTCGATCGAGAGAGTCACCCTGGTGTCCGACGGTAACTTCGACGGTCTGGAAACGGCGGCCAATGGCGACATCATCGCGCCGGTCGACATCGAGCTGCCGTTTGAGCTGGAGTACGTCAAGCTCAACACCGGTGCTACGAACATGGGGATCACAGCCTTCAACGCCCGGCGTCACACGGCGAGCGGCCCCGACGACAGCCTGACTCCCTGGGACGTTTTTGTCCGTGTCGACGGGTCGCCAGGTGAGGTGACCTCCGGTGAAGTCCTGCTCGAACAGGATGGGCAAGAAGTCGGTCGTCAACCGGTGGCGCTTGAACCCGGTCAGTCCAAGCGACTGGTCTACTCCATCGAAGCCGGTGGTGTCAGCCGGCTGGTCGCCAGGATCGTGGCCGACAGCTTTGACGGCCTGGCCAGCGACAACACGGCCTACCTCGAACTCCCGGTCTCAAGATCACTGATGGTCTGGTGCGACGGGTCCCTGGAGAGTTACCGGCACGCCCTGGCCGTCTTTCCCGGCATCGTTGTCTACCCCGGCCCGGATGCCTCCGGACAACCGGATCTCTTTGACCTGGCCATCACCGAGACCACGCAGAAAGGGAATCCCAATCTTGAGGCCAGCGTGCGAATCGTCATCGGGCAGGTGCCCGAGGATCTGCAGAATCTCATGACCACCCGTACCGGCAACGCCCCGATCGTCGACTGGAACCGGAGCAGCCAGCTCCTGCAGCACGTCAACCTCGACAATATCGACATCACTGACGAACCGATCCGCGGTGACGACGTGCTGGATCAGAACTTTCGCGAGGCAGGATACGAGATCCTGGCAACCGGCCGCTCAGGCCCCCTGGTGCTCTCACGACACGCACCGGGACGCCAGGCCTACTACATGTTGTTCCACACGGATCGATCAACACTGCCCTATCGTGTCGGATTCCCTGTGCTGGTCAAAAATGCCATCGATATCACGCAGCACGCCGTCGGGCTCGCGGAGGTTCATGGCCAGCCAACGCGTGTGCTCAATCCTCAAACCCTGGATCCGAACGAGACGTACACGGTCCAGGGCCCGGGAACGCCGACTCAGTCAGTCAAGACCGGAGACGACGGCGTCCTTTCTGGCATCCCCGCACCCCGAGTCGGGCTCTACAAGATTAGCGAAGGAGGACGTGAGATCGGTCAGGTGGGAGCCAGTGTACTGGACGCGACCGAGTCCTCGCTGGCCGGGGCCAACGAGATTGTGCCCAAGGACGAAGAACTTAGCGTCGGGGCGTCTGCTGTTCCCATCGAGACCGACCGACCACTTTGGCCAACCCTGGTATGGATCGCGTTCGTCGTGCTGCTGGTGGAATGGTGGTACTTTCAGCAACGCACGGCACAAGTGGCCGGCCCCGTATCCGATTGAGTATGGGTTTTGGACATGACGAGCAATCCGAGCCGTGTCGCTCTTCACCAGCCAACCTTTACGTCGTCACCGAAGCCAGCCCCCAGCAGAGACCTCGTGTTCAAGAGACTCCTGCGTCCCCTGGTGCTCACGCTGCTGGCAACCGGCGTGGCATCGGCTCAGCCGACGCCACGGCCCCGGGGAGTCACGCCGACACCTGACACGACCGATGAACCAGTCGACGCGAGACTGAGCATCGAGTTCAACCGCCGCTACCAGGACCTCCGCAGCGGATCTCCCCTGTCAATCGACTGGACTCTGAAGTGGAACGGCACACGGCTGCCCAAGGGGCATCTCGATGTCCATGTGATGCAGGGACGGCAGCTGCTCGGACGGCTACTGACAAGCCGTGACATCGTGCTGACGGAGTCCGGAACTCGGTTTCGAACCCTGCTTCCCCCGTTTGATACCTCGGGCGATCCATTCAGTCCGCTGGACATTCGCGCTTACTTCATCAGCGACGACGGGGTCTTTCCGCTCGGCGAACGGTCGCTGCGAATCTCGGACGTCACCAGGCGGTCCTTTGTTGTCGCATTTTGCCAACCCTGGCAGCAGTCCAGTTCACCCGACGAGGTGAACTTCACCAACAGCCTCGCCATCGAACCATTGATCCGGGACGCATTCGGGACCGGAGCGTCGATGGCCGGACAGCGATTGGTGGCCACATATCCGGCACGGATCTACCCGACCGACGTTCCCAGCGACCCCTTGTGGCTCTGTGAATTCAACGTGCTGGTGCTGTTGCCAGATGGACTGAGAGATCTGAGGCGGCCTCAATTGGATGCGATTTCTGGTTGGGTGCATGCCGGTGGCAACCTCTGCGTCTTTCTCGACGGGCCTCTGAGCAACCCGATTGCCGATTTCATCAACGCCCTGCTGACAAGTCGGAAGGGATCGCGCCAGCTGACTCGGGACGCGTCCGGGATCCCGACGCTGGTCGGGGGGCCTGTGAGAGTCCACCGCGGAATTGGGCGCGTCGTGATACACCAGGACGTGCCACTTGAGGAATCGTTTTATCGCTCGCAGGCCTGGAACAAAAGCGTGTCGTTTCTCTGGAATCGCTCTCGCTCAACACGAACTCGCCTCACATCCAATCCCCTGGCACTTCCCAACGGGCCGCCAGCCCGGCTCATGCTCAAGAACGGTCAACAGGTCATCGTTCCACTGAACCCGACGCCTCCCCAGGCCGAGACCGCAGCCCCAGGCTCGCGCCCCCTGCTGCAATCAGAGATCCGCTGGAAGCTCAAAACTGTCAACCAACTCGTGACGAGACTCACGCCGGACGACTTCCAGATTGTTCCGCTTTGGCTCCTGGGCCTGCTGCTGGTTGGTTATATCTTCGTCATCGGCCCCCTGGACTACATCGTGCTCGGCTGGATGGGGCTGAGGAAACTGACCTGGATCGTGTTTCCAACGATGACAGTCGCCTTCACGGTGCTGATCGTCTGGGTGTCTCATCGGTACATGGGCACCACCGGTGATCCACGCCACGTCACGTTTCGCGACATTGGTGAAAACGGAATGGTCGTGCGGGAAAACCGTTACGAGATGCACCTGGCCGGCAGTCACACCGCTCACACAACCCGGGTCCGCCGCGGCCTGTTCACGCCAATCAATCATCGCCGATTCCTCGTGAGCCAGCAGTTTCGCATGCCCCAATTCCCGGTCACGGGCAGCACCATCGCAGACCCCGCTGAGTTCATCGGAACGATTCCCAGTGATTATGCGGCAGTCCAGGACCTCCCACAGTGGTCGCCGCAGGTCAACCGGGTCTTTCGAATCGCACCCGAGGTGACCGCACCAGCCTTCGACTGGGAGTCGGTGAAGCCAGAAGCTCTCGTCGGTGATGCACCACGGGTCCAAGCTCTCCGAAACGAGGTGGAACAGGCATTTGGAGCCAACAGCGCGGCCTTGCTGTTTCACGGCGAGAGTCCTTTCAGCCAACTCTGGAACACATCCATCCCCCTGTTCCAGCAGCAGTCTGAGTGGACGCACCATCCCACGACCCGTGGCGGCGCCAGTTTCCCCCAGGCAACTCCGGCCCTCACTCCTCTCAGTTTTCTCAGCGACACCTGCCGACGCCCGGGCATGGGCATCTTTCGCGCTGTCTCTCGCATCTCGCCCCACGGTGGCAACAATTTCGAGGACCTGGCCCTGATGGACGGAACGGACCCGAGCCAGTGGCTCCTTGTAATCGCCGTGGCCGAAGCCGACAGCCTGGTGCTGTACAGAAAGCTCTATCTCGACCGCCCGGTTACACAGCGGAATCCGCCCCCCTCTCCGGTCGCCGATCAGGCCGTATCCCGTCTCCCCTGACATTCTGACTCAAACACATGAGCATTGACGATACATCACAAGCCGGGAACACTCTGGAGAACGGCAACGCCGACAGAGACGCCGGGAGTACCGCCGACACGGCACCGACTCCTGTCGTCTCGATCGAGAACCTGCACGTCCGTTATGGCGACATCCATGCCGTGAGAGGGATTTCGATCGAGATTCCCGCCGGCGAAGTCTACGGCTTCATTGGGCCCAACGGAGCCGGCAAAAGCTCAACCATCAAGGTGCTGGCCACGCTGATTGGAAACTACAGTGGCAGCGTCAGGGTCAATGGCATCGATGTCGAGCGGCACCCGCAACGTGTCCGCGAGCAGATTGGCTACATGCCAGATTTTTTTGGGGTCTATGAGGATCTCAATGTCCGCGAGTACCTCCACTTTTTTGCCGCCGCCTACCGCATTCCTCGCAAACAACGAAAAACAGTCATCGACGATGTGTTGGAGTTGACCGACCTGAAACACAAGATTGCCGACCAGGTCGACTCGCTTTCCCGGGGAATGAAGCAGAGGCTCGCTCTCGCCCGGGTCCTGCTCCACGATCCCGATCTGCTGCTGCTGGATGAACCGGCGAGCGGCTTGGATCCCAGGGCACGGATCGAGGTGCGGGAATTGCTCAAGGCTCTGACCGAGATGGGCAAGACCATTTTGATCTCCAGCCACATCCTCCATGAGCTGGCACATCTGTGCACCAGGATCGGCATCATTGAAACCGGCCAGATGGTGGCACAGGGATCGCTCGAGGAGATCTACCGCCAGCTACAGTTGATGCGCGTCGTGCACGTCCAATTGACCAACGCCGACGAGTCCGTACTCGACCGCATCCAGCAGATCGAAGGCGTGACCGACGTGGAAGCCCAGGCCGATCGGATCGCGATCCAGCTCCGGGAGGACCACGCCGCGGTTGAAGACCTGCACGATGCACTCGTCAGCATGGGGCTACGGATCCACATGTTCCAGCCCGAGGCGATGGACATGGAAACTGCATTCATGAAGCTGACTGAGGGCCGGACGGCATGACGCGTCGCTGGCCGCAATTTGGGCTGCCGCTGCTCACCAAGGAGTTGATCGAGCAGGCAGCGCGGCGACGGACATATTTCGTCAGGCTGCTGTACGCCTCGCTGCTGTTCCTCCTGACCTACTGGCAGTTTCAGCGGATCCTCGCCCGCAGCGGCCAGAGCAACCTGGCCATGCTCGGTAAGGGGACCGACATGTTTGACCAGGTGGTCAACCTCCAATTCCTGGGCATCGTGTTGTTCCTGCCAGCCCTTGCATGTGGCGCGATCACGTCCGAAAAGGAACGGGACTCGTTGACCATGCTCCTGGTGACCCGCCTGGGCCCGACCACGATCCTGCTCGAGAAGTTGCTCGGTCGGCTCGTCCCGATGTTCACGTTTCAATTGCTCTCGCTGCCTCTGCTCGCCTTTGCCTACTCGCTGGGGGGCATCTCGACAGTCGAACTTGTCAGCGGCATCAGCATGCTGTTTGCGTCGTGCGTCTTTGTCGGCTCCCTGGCCATCATGTGCTCGTCATGGTGTGGTTCTACGGTGTCGGCCTTCGTGGGCACCTACGCCATTGGCCTGCTCAGCTATCCTGTCCTGGCATTTGTGTCGAGGCTGTTTCTCGGCCTCGTCGGTGCGACGGGAGTCCTGACCAGGACCACCACTGCGGTGCTCTACCAGGTCACGGTCCCGATCGAGTTGACGACCGACGACCTCGGCCGACTCTTCGTCCAGCTGGGTGCGCTGCTGATCCCTTCTCTCCTATGGCTGATCCTGGCCAGGCTGTTCCTGGTTCGTCGGGCGCAGGTGTCACGCCGCAACCTCATTCTCACGTTTTTTCGCCGCCTCGACGGCTTCTTCTATTGGCTCAACGATGTCACCACCGGTGGCGTCGTCCTCGTCCGCGACGACGTGGCGTTGCCCGATGATCACCCGATCACCTGGCGTGAAACGCAGAAGAAGACCCTGGGGACAACGCGGTACCTGGTGCGGGTGCTGGTTTCGATAGAGACCCCGTTGTTCCTGGTCCTGGCGGCCGTGGCCGGCATGGCCTACCGGACACGGCTCGGTGTGGCCGCTGAATCACTGTACGTCGTCTGGGCTCTCGCGGTGATGCTGATCGCCGTACAGGCCACCAGCCTGTTCACCTCCGAACGCTCGCATCAGACGATCGATCTGCTGCTCGCCTCGTCGATGACCGGCCGCGAGATCATCCAGCAGAAACACCGTAGCCTCCGGCGACTGATCTACGTGCTCGTCGTCCCCCTGGTCACGATCTACCTGTTCGAGTGCTGGTTTGCGATGGGCACCCCGGGCCTTGAAGACGGCTCGGCCGCCCTCTTCACCGTCCCCCTGGCGACAGTCGTTGCCACGCACCACCACTTTGACTATTTCCTCTGTTCGGTCCTGTCAGCGGTGGTCTACCTGCCGCTTTGCAGTTGGATTGCCCTGTTTGTCGGTATTCGCTCGCGCTCCCAGGTGCGATCACTGATGCTGACTCTTCTGGTGCTCTTCGGATGGGCTTTCCTGCCGGTGCTGATCGCTGCGGGGCAGACCGAGCGCCTGGTGGCAATGTTGCTGGAGCGTCCTCCGCTGGCCCTGGTCGCCAGCCTGTGCTCACCGTCGATCATTATCCTCATCAATGAACTCGGCGGCCTGGGAGGCATGCTCGAAGGTGGCGATCTGCTGTGGTACGCCGCATGCAATTTTGCCGCCTACGGTCTCGCCGGCTGGATGCTCAGGAGATACTGTCTGGCCCATGCCGATCGTCTGTTGGGCCGCCACGTGCCTGGCGAGAGCCACCCGGCCCCGATGATGACATCGACGAAGAAGCCCACGTGAAAGCCAGGTCTCTCGACCGACTGTCTCCAGGACTGCCACTGGTTCTCCGTGAGCTCACCCAGATGGCAGCTCGGAAGAGGACCTATCTGCTGAGAGTCTGCTTCGCACTGGCACTGTTTGCCATCAGTGGCGCCGCCTACATGGACGACGTCCGCTGGATGCGAGGACCGACCAACTGGTCACTGCTGGGTACCGGCGGCAGGTTGCTGGAATACATGGCGGCCGTGCAGATCGGCGGAATCTGGGTCTTCCTGCCGGCCATGGTGGCCCCGGCTCTGACGATCGAGAAAGAACGCGAGACGCTCCCCCTGCTCTTCTTGACGCGGATTGGCCCGACGAGACTCTTGCTGGAGAAGCTGATCGGGCGACTGGTACCCATGATCGGACTCGTCCTGCTCTCGGTTCCGCTCCTGATGGTGGCCTATGCGCTGGGCGGCATTTCAACCACCCAGGTCATCAACACCGTCTGGTTGCTGGCCCTGACGCTGCTCCAGGCCGGATGTCTCTCGCTGGCCTGTTCGGCCTGGTGCCGCACCACCGTCGCGGCCTTCATCGCCAGCTACCTGGTCGGTGTCCTATTCATTCTTGGCGTCCCGGTGCTCCTGGCCGTGCTGGGTGAGCTGCCCCTGATGCGGGGCCGGTCGCTCATCTCGGAGGGTCTCTTCGAGCTGGGCCTGATTCCCAATGCCCGGGAAGGAGTCTTCGGGCTCACCAACAGCCTGTACCTGTTACTGGAGAATGGGCGTGGCACGGCCGTGACGCGCATGTTGCAGTTGAGCACGCCCATCCTGACTCTCAGTCTCTGCGCCTTCCTGGCCGCCCGATTCACGGTGGTCTCGCGAGCATTCTTGGCTCCGAGGAATCATCTGCGTGACTTCTTCCACTGGGTCGACCGGTTGTTGACACGATGGAACGACCGCTTCACTGGTTCGGTTCTGCTCGTGGAAGACGCCGGTGATTTGCCGGACGCCCAACCAGTGGCATGGCACGAGACGACCAAGAAAGCCCTGGGCACATTTCGCTATCTGTTGCGAGTGCTGCTCGTGCTGGAGATTCCTGTCCTCGTCATCGCCGTGATTGCGCTCGCCATCGAGGGCAATCCGTTTCCCGAGCCCGTCTCGGCCGTACAGTTCCTCTGCTGGCTGCTGGTCATCCTGGCCATCACCGCGAGGGCATCAACGCTGTTTGCCGGCGAGAGGTCGCGTCAGACCCTCGACATCCTCCTCGCCTCCCCTCTGACCACCAAGGAACTTCTGATGCAGAAATACAAGGCGGTCCACCGCCTTGTATTGGTCCTGTCTGTGCCTCTGTTGACCTGCGTCGCATTCGCCACCTACTGGCGCATCGAATTCCATGATCAGTCGTGGCAGAGAATGCGGCACTACGCATACCGAAATGGTCCGGCAGACCACAGCCCACTCTGTTACATCGTGTGCGGACTTCTGGCGATTTTGATCTACCCACGGCTGGTGGCCTGGTTCGCGATCTGGGTCGGGATGATCTGTCGCTCACCGGCACGTGCCATCATGTTTGCCATGATTGGTATCGTGACGTGGTGTGGGCTCCCCGCGCTACTGGTCGCATGGCTGGATTCGGAATACCCTATGAGACAATACCCAATCGTCGGATGGATGTTCCTGGCCAGTCCCGCCGCCATTGTCCCGATCAACGAATTCAGCGAATTCGGCGCCACGATGCACCCGTGGCTGGTCACCGTACTGAACTTCATCTTTTATGGGGCCGCACTCTTCTTCTGGCGAAGCGTCTGCGTCCTGAATTCTGCCTTCTGGTTGAAGCGTCCCGAATGACCTCTTCCCAAGCGTCGACCGCCCCTGCCTTCTCGCTCCTGGCGAGCAGATCTCCGTCGACGGTCTGGACAACAGCTCGTGTGCTGCTGTTGGTGGGCTTCTGCCCGTTGACCGGAGCCTCGCAGTCAATCACGGTCGACGACGTTCGTTGGGGCTTTGATGGCACGGTGCAAGCGGAGACGTTTGTCCCACTGCACATACTCGTCCGGAACAGCGGGCCAACAACGTTCACCGGATCGTTTCAACTCAACAAGCTCGACAGCCTGGGAGGACGCCAGGGGGCCACATCGCTACTGGCCACAGCTCTTGCCCCGAGCCAGCAAAACTGGATCCGATTTCACGTCTTTCTCGAATCGGGCGACGTTGTGGAGGGTAATGAACTGGGAAACTGGACCTGGCAGGTGGGATGGCGTGGCCTCGTCACAGGGAGCCCTGCACCCGTCGTCGGGTCCTACCGGCTCGAGGTAGCACCGCGTAAAGGAAACCGTGCCACGGTACTGCTTCTGCCGCGTGGTGACGTGACTGCCGGCGGCTCGTTCGGCATCTCGTTGTTCACCGATGAACAATTCCCGCCTTCGGTGACTTCGACCGACTCACTGGGCGCGGTCTTCCTCGACCATGTCCCGCGATGGCAGCCTCAGCAACGCCAGGCGTTTGAGGACTGGCTGTTCCGTGGCGGACAGGTCAACCTGCTCAAAAACGCCAACGGGCAATTCCCACGCTTTCCTTCCACCCTCGGTTTCCTCAATCCCCCCGACGAGTCGACCGCGGACAGCGCTGCCCCGCGCTCAGGTGGCATTTCTTATGGAGCCGGAGAGATCCGCTACCACGACGTCGACCGCAGCAGCCTGGATGCAGATTTCGTCAAGCGGGCAACCGCACCGTCACGACAGCCCGCCAAAGACGCCAAGGCCGATCAGCAGAACCAGCCGATCGGCTATGGCCAGACGTTTGGATCTCACTCTCTCGGAGTCTTCAACCGTTTCAAGCAGATGACCACGCCGGACCACAACTGGCTGGTCATCTTCGGCCTGGCCGGCGTCTACTGGCTTCTCATCTTCCCCGGTGGCCTGATCCTGGGCCTCAAGCGGATCGACTACCGTATCGTGCTCGGTGCGATTGCAGGCACGATCCTGGTCTTCAGCCTGGCGTTTGGTTGGGTGGGGGGCCGAGCCTATGACGAGGCAACTGTTGGCAACAGTGTCGTGACAGCTCGCCACCTTGGCGGCAATCGATGGGATGTCCAACGCTGGGCGGCTCTGTTTGTCATCAATGGCGACCGCTACACCATCTCGCACGCCCCGGCCGAATCCTCGACCCCACCGGCTCCCACACAGGGCCAGCTGTTCGCCGTTCCCGGAAGCCAGGCCCAAGTCCCAGGCACCATCGTCAATGGATCGGGCGGACACTTTGAGGTCGAAATCGCCCCGTACACGCTCCGCCCCTTCCTCCATCGGGCCGCCCTCGAGGGTCCGACCTGGAGTCCCGAGGTGGTGGATTGGCAGATCGGCAAGAAGGCAAGCAGGATCACCATCCGCATCCCCGCTGACCCGACCCTGCCCAGAATCCGCTCGGCGTGGGTCCAGTCCGGCGACATGGTTTTCGTGCTGCGACCGGACATTGCGAAAGATGGCAGCACGCTGCTGTCGCAAGGCGAGATGCACGGCTATGCGAGCCAACTGGTGCAAGCTCAACACTGGAATGCCGACCGTGCCGTCTCGGGAGGATTCCTCCTGGGCGGTCCACGACGGATTCCGGCTGACAAACACTACGAAGCCATGCTGCCCGGTCTCCTCTCTCGCACGCTTCGCTGGATCGGCGGTGATACTCCACACCCCACGACGGACGACCGCCCTCGCCTCTTCCTGGCGACCGATTTGCCCGATGCCTTTCAATTGCAACAGCCCAGGGTCACAGGACAGGCCGGACGCGCTCTTTTTGTGCAGGACCTCAGCGAGTTGCCTGCCGAGACGACTACTCAGACGCCGCACCCATCGGTGTCCCCCTCTTCCCTCGCCACTTCGTCAGCAACCACGCCTCAAGGGCAAAACGATGAATGACCCTTCGCCACAAGCTCAAGGCGACACCGCATCAGGTGCGGACGACCAGCCCCTCCCGCCGTCATCCGGCACTGGGACCGAAGCGGCGAAAGATGCCTTTGAAGAAGCGGCCGCTGACACCCCGGCACACCTCGGGCTGCCTCCGGGGCTCGAAAAGCTTCAACCGGTCGATGACGTGGCCATCGATGTCCGGGGACTTTCACACAGGTTTCGCAACCACCTGGCAGTCGACCGCGTCACCTTCCAGGTGCCACCCCGGTCCCTGCACGGATTTGTCGGCCCCAATGGTGCCGGGAAGACGACCGTGCTGAAGCTGATCTGCACCCTGTTGCCTCCGCAAAGTGGACGCGTCTGTGTCTACGGAAAAGACGTCAGCAGACAAACCAAGGAGGTGCGCCGACAACTGGGCTTCATGCCCGACCACTTCAGCATGTACCGCCAGATGACTGTGTCTGAGTACCTCGACTTTTTTGCCGCGGCGTATGGCCTGAGCTTGGCGGACCGCCGTCGGGTGATCGGCGACGTGCTGGCCCTGACCGACATGGACGGGCGCCGCGACAGTCTGATCAGTGGCTTGTCTCGCGGCATGCAACAGCGGGTCGGCTTGGCGCGGGTTCTTGTCAACGACCCGGACCTGCTGTTGCTCGACGAACCGGCCAGCGGACTCGATCCGCGCGCACGCATCGAGCTGATGGAGATCCTCAGGGCACTGCGTCAGATGGGCAAGACGATTTTCATTTCCTCGCACATTCTCAGCGAACTTGCCGAGTTGTGCGACAGTGTCACGATTATCGACCGGGGTCGTATCCGTTACAGCGGAGCCATGCGCAACCTGCTCGAGCAGGGCACCGAGGCCGGTGCATTCCGGCTGACTGTCCCCACCGAACAGGCTGGTCTGGAGGAGAGTCTCCTCGATCTCGATGAGATCGCCACGGTCGAGAGGATCGAGGATTCACTCGAGTACCGCATCGGATGCGCCCCTGGCGCCGATTCCGCCAACAGGCTCCTCTCGGCCCTGCTGGCCGCGGGGATCCCGATCGAGGGGTTCCAGAAAGACCTCAGGCATCTCAACGAGGCATTCATGGACCTGACCGAGCAGGGGGTCCGCTGATGCTGAGAGGCACACTGGCCCTGTTGATTCGTGGATTGCGGTTCGACTGCCGTCGGTGGCAGATGCACGCGCTGCGTTTCCTGCTGGTGGCCATTTTCCTCTTCTTCCTGTTCGTCTCGTGGATCGAATACGTCGTTTCGATTGGATCCACACCCGGTCTCGATTTCTTCAAAATGCTCACCTACACCAACTTTGCCTTCATCACGATGGCGGGGATGAGCTTCTTCACGTCATCGATCACCGAGGAGAAAGAGGAACAGACGCTGGGATTGCTCAAGATGGCCGGCGTCAATCCGCTGGGCATCCTGTTGGGCAAGATCGGCCCACGACTCGTCAATGCGCTGTTGCTGCTGGCGATCCAGTTTCCCTTCGTTCAACTGGCGGTGACCCTCGGTGGCGTCCTTCACAGCCAGGTCCAGGCGGTCTACATCACGTTCACCGGCTACATCATCCTGATGTCGGCGGTCGGGCTGACCGCGAGTGTCGTGGCACGACGCACCAGGCGAGCTGCGATGCTGGTTTCGGCAGCACTCTGGGGGCCAGTGGCCCTCCAGTTCACTCTCTGGCTGATGGGTGTCTCCGGAGGCCGCTCGGCGGTGCTGACAGAGATTTACCTTTCGATCGATTGGATCTCTGTCTGGAGCGTTGTTGGCCGACTCGGCGAAATCCTCTCGCTGGGCTTTGATGAATCACCGGTTGGCGAACAGTTCCTGTGGCACATCGTCGGTGCGGGATTGTTGTACCTGGTGAGCTGGATGATCTTCGAGCCCTGCACCAGGAATCCGCACACGCCGGCCGAATCAGGAGCCGTCAGCCTGGGAATCCGTCGTCGCTTGAGACTCCGAACACTGGGTCCGGCGGTCGTCCTGATCCTTCCCCTGATGGCTGGCGGCTTCGTGGCCTATCCCCATGCTCGCGTCATGGTGGTTCCGTTGCCGGTTGAGCAGGTACCGGTCTACGAGTCGCTCCTGGCTGCGATCATCGTGCTGGCGGTTGGCTTTCCGCTGGTGACATTCCTGGTCGGCGCAGTCCGGCCTGCCGAGCCGAGCGACATTGGCGAGTGCTGGTCGGACGGCCGCTCGCTGGTCTGGAAAGACCTCAACTTCGTCTCCGGCGGAGCCATGGGGATGGTCGTCCGCGTGACGATTTACAGCTTCATCACCGGCGCCATGGTCTTCCTGATCGGCTACTTCAGCCAGGCTGCCGGAGGATCTGCCGACGAGTGGAGCTGGAGCCTGCTGGGGGGCTGGATGTTCGGAGTCGGCCTCGTCGCCGGCACGCTCGAACTGGCCTCCAACGTGGGACGAGGCCTGAGGACGGAGGTTCAGTGGCAGACACTCTCCACGCTCGCCCTGGTCCCGCGCACATTACGAGCCATGCTCTGGTCCAAGATCGCCAGCGGCATGCTCGCCCTGATCCCGGTTGCCGTCATGTCGGTCATCGGTGGCGTCTTGCTGATCGAACCGATTTCGGAGGGTGTCGCCACGTTTGTCTCCAGGGACCTGAGCCAACCCGGAGGATTCCTGGGCCTGTTGATGGTGCCCATGCTGATCATACTGGCGATTCTCGAGATCGCCCTGTTCGTCATCCTGACCGCCTATTTCTCGCTCGCACTCAGGTGGGGCTACCTGGCCCTCGCCCTGATCTGCACCTACTTCATGAACACCATTGGCGGTTTCGGATGGGGCGTGTTTTCAGTGATGATCGGCCTCTCAACATTCGGTGGAAGATCCTCCGCCGAGAGTCGTCTGCTGGCGAGCCTGATCCAGCTGATCCCACTGGTACTGGCAATCGGGATCGGAGTGGCTCTGATCGTGGCGTTCTACAACGCCGTCGAATCGAAGCTGAAGCAACTGGCCGCCCAGTCCTGACGGCCCGTTCCTGGCTGACTTGGTCAGACGGAGAGTGCGGCCAGCACATGGTCACCCATCGCCTCGGTCCCGATGCTCTGGGCTCCGGCCGCGATATCCGCTGTTCGGTGGCCGGCATCGAGCACGGCACTGACAGCCGCCTCGACCGCTGCCGCTTCAGATTCCAGCCCCAGCGAATGCCTCAAGAGCATCGCGGCCGCGAGAATGGTTGCCAGCGGATTGGCGATGCCCTGCCCGGCGATGTCCGGCGCGCTACCGTGGATCGGTTCATAAAGCCCCGGCCCCGACTCGCCCAACGACGCCGACGGGAGCAACCCCAACGATCCTGGCAGCATCGACCCCTCGTCGGTCAGGATGTCGCCGAACATGTTTCCGGTCACGACCACATCAAAGTCGCCGGGTCGATTGATCAGGTGCATCGCCATGGCGTCAACCAGCACGACATCATACTCAAGGTCGGAATACTCCTCGCTGATCACCCGCTGGGCGACCTGTCGCCAGAGCCTGGACACCTCAAGCACGTTGGCCTTGTCCACGCTGGTGAGACGACCGTCACGGCCTCGAGCAGCTTCAGCCGCCAGCCTCACCACCCGTTCGATCTCGGCCGTCTGGTAGACCATCTCGCTGTAGGCCGCTTCACCACCTGGACTCTCGCGTCGCCCCGATTCCCCGAAGTAGATCCCGCCGGTCAATTCCCGGACGAAGAGGATATCGACCCCTTCAACGATCTCGCGTTTCAGAGGCGAGGCGTCGACCAGTTGTGAGTGCGCGGTGATCGGCCTCAGGTTCGCAAACAGGGCCAGTTCTTTTCTGAGTGTCAGTAGTCCCTGCTCGGGCCGGGTCGCCGCCGAGGGATCGTCCCACTTGGGACCTCCCACCGCTCCCAGCAAAATGGCATCACTGTTGCGGCACCCGTCGAGCGTCTTGTCGGGCAACGGCGTACCGAGTTCGTCGATCCCGATCCCGCCGATCACCCCCGTCTCAAACGCAAAGTCATGTCCAAACAGCTCTGCCACTCGCCCCAGCACGCGTTGGCCGGTCGCCACCACCTCGGGACCAATCCCGTCACCGGGAAGCAACATGATCTTGGCAGATGCCATCGATGGACACTCCTCACAATACAGAACTGTCGGGGCGAAAGTACCCGCAACAAATCGACTCTAGCGGTCCATATCGGACTCTGCCACCAAGGTCCCAGGGTGGCAAAGCCAGCCGAGAGTTTTGTAAGTTCAGTGCTTGGCAGGCTGCTGTCCTGCCCGTGGATTGATGATGATGGACTTTCCGATCGACCCATCGCTTCGCGAGAAGCTGCTGGGTGACAACGCCACCATGGCGCTTCAGGCGCTGTTCCAGGAGCACCATGATCGCCTGCAAAGGCTCATCAGGTTGCGACTGGATTCCCGCCTGCGGGGTCGTGTTCGTTCAGCCTCGGTGCTCGACCGTGCGCTGCTCAAGATGAAACGCGGCCTGGCTGATTACGTGCGTTTTCCCGAAATCAGCCCGTATGTCTGGATGCGCAAGCTGACGGGCGACACGCTGTCTGAAGTTCACCGCGACACGCTCGAGGACGCCAGCGGATCTCACAGCCAGATCGCCCTCTACAGCGGCGCCTTTCCGCAAATCAGTCCCAGGCTGCTCGCAACCCAGGTACTCGGTCGCATGAGCGCCGGAGCCAAGGAGGCGACTCGTGCTCGGCTCCAACTGAGAATGCAGGAGTTCCTCAATCAACTCGATCCACTCAACAGAGAAGTCCTTGTTTTGAGGCAACTCGAAGAACTCAGCACCAAAGAAGCTGCCGAGGTCCTCGAGATCGACGACTCTGAGGTCAGCAAGCGATTCATGGATGCCCTCAAACAACTCACCCTATTTATGAAATCACTACCCGGCCAGGTGTAACATCTCGGCGTGGACTTGGCCGGCACCGCTGTTTCAAAGCCCCGGAGATCACTACCGAACCGTGTTGCCTTTTGAAATCCGCCCTGACCATTTCTGGCCGAGAGCCACGAGACGGTCTGCCAGTGGGCGGCGTAGGCGGCTCACGGCAATGAGGATTTGGAGTCATGAGCAATCAACCGAGAAACCCGGCGACTGTAGAAGCGCTGGCAGATGACTTTGTCCAACGGCACCGTCAGGGCGAGGAACCGTCGGTCGAGGAATACGCCGACGCGCATCCAGATCTCGCCGACGAGATCCGCGATGTCTTCCCGGCCTTACTCATGATGGAAGACGTCAAGGAAGGCGCCTTCGACATGACCGGTGTCTTTGAAGGAGGCGAAACGGACGACGGCCGCCACATCGAGCATCTCGGCGATTATCGGATCATGCGGGAGCTCGGCCGTGGCGGCATGGGCGTGGTCTACGAGGCGGAGCAGGAATCTCTTGGGCGTCGGGTCGCTGTCAAGGTCCTGCAATCCGGCGCGCTGGCAGATCCGAAGCAGCTCTCACGGTTTGAAATGGAAGCACGCTCGGCCGCCCGGCTTCACCACACAAACATCGTCCCCGTGTTCGGAGTCGGCGAGCACGACGGGATGCACTACTACGTGATGCAGTACATCCAGGGACAGGGTCTCGACGATGTGCTCGTCGAATTGAAGCGCATCCGACGAATCGGCAACGCCTCGGAGACCCTGGAACTCCAAGAGGTCGACACATCCGAGGACCAGGACCGGATCAGGAGAGACCAGAGCGAAGCCAGCCAGGTGGCCATGGGAATGCTGACCGGCCAATTCACCGTCAACAATCTCACCATGATTGGCGACTTCAATGCCACGTCAGGCGTGGAAACGCAGGGTCCGGGAAATGAGCCCGCCTCACCGTCAGCACCGCCGCCTGCAGCAAGCGTCAATGACCAGCCCGTCGAAACCGACCTCGGCTTCTGGAACACCGTCGCCAGCATGGCCGTCCAGGTGGCCGATGCCCTGGGATACGCTCACGAACAGGGAATCCTCCACAGGGATATCAAGCCGGCCAACCTGCTCCTGGACCTGCAGGGGGTCGTCTGGGTGACCGACTTTGGCCTGGCCAAGGCCATCGAGGGCGACGGGCTCACTCAGACAGGAGACGTACTTGGCACTCTGCGCTACATGGCGCCCGAGACCTTCAAGGGGCGTTCTGATGCGAGATCGGACATCTTTGCCCTCGGTCTGACCATGTACGAGTTGGTGGCCGCTCGCCCGGCCTACGACGCGGAGAGCAAGAACGAACTCGTCCAACAGGTGGCAGGGTGTCATATCACACCCATCAGACGGCTCGCCCCTGGCATCTCTCGTGACCTCGAGACAATCATCACCAAGTGCCTGGAACGGGATCCCAAGCACCGCTACCGTTCGGCGCTTGCTCTGCGTGACGACATCAAGAGGTACCTCTCGGATGAACCCATCCGCGCGAGACGGATCTCGGTCGTCGAACGCATGGCTCGCTGGTGCAAACGCAATCCCGTGGTGGCTTCTCTCTCCGCAGTCGTCTCTTTGCTGCTCGTCGTGATCACAGTCGGTGCCAGCCTGTTCGCGGCCAACCAAAGCCGGTCGCTGGCCGAGATGAAGGAACTGAGAGACAAGGCCGAATCTGCACGTGACGTGGCAGAGCAACTCAGGGACGCCGCTCTCTCGGCACAAAAGGACTCTGAGGACGCTCGCGCTGACGCCAACCGGGCCAGCAAGAAGGCTGTCGCGGCCAGCAAGCAGAGTCTCAAGCAACTCGTCGACAGCCAGATCAACTCGGCCATGTCGAGCCTCGACAACGACAAGACGATCAGTGCCCTGCCCTGGCTCGCCCGCGCCGTCAACGACGAAGCGGATGACGCGAGACAAAACCTGCACCGGATTCGATTCGAGCAGTTGGTGGGGCAGGTTCCGCGGCCCATGCGAATGATATTCACAGATGATTCCATCACCGTCGCCCGCTTCTCCCGAGACGGGAGTCAGATCCACCTGGCTGGCGGACAACCAGATGCCCAGGACGCCCCCGGTTGGCTCCGCACCTGGGACATTCAGTCCGGAAAACCCACCGGAGCTCCAAACCAAACGGTGCAATCAGTGCAGCGGCTTGCTGAAACTCACAGCCAACGGCTGTTGGCAACCGCCTCGGGCAACCAGGGCTGGCGCAAACCGCCCGGAGAAGTCTCGCGGGGCGGCATCCGGTTGTGGGAGGCGGCAGCCGGTTCGCCAGCCAGCCAGCCCCTGGAGCTGGAGGGCAGCGTCCTCCGTGTCGAGTTTTCTCCGAATGACAAGCTCGTCGCCGCAGCCGACAACCTGGGTCATGTCCGGGTCTGGAACACGATTGACGGCTCAGCGGCCACACCCATGCTGTCGCATCGCGACATGGTGACCGGCCTGGCATTCAGCCCCGATGGTAAACACCTGCTGACCAGCAGTCACGACGGTGAGGCCATCACCTGGGACATCGCGACGGGCAAACGCCTGGCTACGCTGGAACACTCGGCACGTCTTCGATTCGCCGTCTATTTGCCTGACGGCACCGGCATTGTGACCGTCTGCTGGGACAACATCATCAGGCTCTGGCCTGCCACCTCGACGTCAGATCCACAGCCGCGTGAGCTCTTTCGTTACGAGACATTTCCCGTGTCGTTCACTGTTTCACCTGATTCCCGATACGTTGTCGTGGGTGAATACAGTGGGGAGGTCCTTCTGTTTGACTTCGACAGCGGGGTCCTGCGAGCCACGCAGATTCGTCACGACAAGATGGTCCATACCGTTTCGTTTACGTCTGACTCGCGATTGCTGCTCACCACCAGCGCCGACCAGACCGCCCGCGTCTGGGACCTCGCCTCGGGCGAATCCGCCACGCCACCGCTCCCACACGGCACCTCCGTCACTTTCGGGAGCTTTGCGCCGGACAATCGCCATCTGGTCACTCTGGCCCGAAACGCCACGGTCGCACGGATCTGGGACCTTGCGTCGGCGAACAGCGGAGACAGTGTTGTCGAAGTCGAAGAGAACCTGCAGTTCCTGCGCACGTCCCGTTCACAACAGCACGTCGCCGCAGCCGGCGCCAACACTCTCCTGATCTGGCATGGTCGCGGCATCGACAAGCAGCCCCGGTCGATCCGGCTGGCCGGAACAGTCAGTGGCCTGGCGGTATCTGACGATGGCAGCCTCGTTGCCTCCGCAGTCGTTGTTGACGGCAAGGGCCTCGTTCAGATCTGGCAGTCAGAAAACGGAAAACAAGTGCCCGGCGACTGGAAGCACGTCGCGCCCATTGAGGCGATCACCTTCAGCGGAGATGGCAAGCGGCTCGTCTCGGGCTCCCAGGACGGTGCGGCCAGGGTTTGGGACGTGACCTCGGGGCAGGCAGTGACGCCTCCCCTGCTGCACCAGTGGAGAGTTCGCGCTGTTGACATCAACCACGACGGCAGCCGAGTGGTCACAGGAACTCACGCGCTGAATGATGATGTCGAAGACGACAGTTCCGAGGCCATCGCCTTTCGGGGCGAGATATCCTTGTGGGATGTCAGCAATGGACGGCTGCTGGCTCCCTCCAGGAAATTCCCCGTCCCGGTCAACACCGTTCGTTTCAACCCCGATGCCACCTTGATTGTCTCGGCCTCCGACACCGGGATCTTCTCCTCAAGTGACAGACATTCGAGCCGCATCTGGGACGGGACAAGCCTCGCCCCGATCTCCGAACCATTTGCCCATCCCGGCGGGGTGAGAGACGCGGCATTCAGCCCCGATGGCTCTCGGGTCGCTACCGTCGGAATCGACGGCGTCTGCCGCATCTGGGACGCCAGGGGTATCGAGCCGCTGACAAAACCCATGCGGCATTCGCACCTGGTGGTCAAATCGGTCGCGTGGAGTGGTGACAGCAAGCGACTCCTGACAATCGACCGATCCGGACATTCGCAGGTCTGGGATGCCGCCTCCGGGCAAGTGCTCGTGCCGTCCGTCACTCCTCCCACCCAGCCCAACGATCTCGTCCTGGACCCGTCAACTGGCGACATCATCCGGCTTGAGGAAGGCGGGCGACTTCGCACAACCTCTGTCGCGACCACCCTGACCACTTACGAAATCCAGGCACTCTCCGCTGTCATCTCGGGTCAGGTCGTGGACAACACCAGTGGCCTGGTTCGTGTCGATGCCACGGCGCTGCGGGATGGATTCGAGCGGCTTCGCAGTTCCCGACCCGAGTTGTTTGAGACGAGCCGTTTTCAATTGCAAAACTGGCTCTCAACTCAGACGGATCTGGCGATGACATCCCGGCATTGGTCTTCGGCCAGGGACATGCTCGATCGCCTGATCACCATGGCGCCCGAATCCGCCGACTATCGCATCCGTCGTGCCACGTGCCTCGTTCGGCTCAGGCAATTCAAACAGGCCGCAGAAGACCAGGAACAAGCTGCCAATCTGCTCTCAGATGACGGATTGACCCGGGCAGCCCACGTCATGCTTCTGGCTCAGAACGGCGAGAGTGAAAAGGCTCGCTCCCAGGTGGATGTGCTCCTGCAGCACCTGAAGAACGACTCCCGTCGATTCCCCATTCGCCTGGTGTTGCCTCTGCTGATGTCAGCTGAACTGGCAGACAAGCAGACCGCAGAGGAGATGATCCAGGTGGCAGACAAGCTGATCGCCAGGCAAGCCAAGAACAATGGCCTGCTGTGGTTTAAGGGCATGGCCTTGTTCCGGGCCGGACGACACGACGAAGCCCTCGCAACGTTTGCCGTCTTGAAGAGCAAAAGTCCCTTTCCGCCCATTTTGGTGACTGCAGATTGTGCGGCGGCCCTGATTCAGATGAAGAAGGGACAGGCCAGCCTGGCCAGGTCGCTGTTCAAGGACGCCTCGACAACCTGGGCCAGCTTCATGGAAGCCCGAAACACCTCCAGATGGCAGCCCCATTGGATGATGCTTCTGATGGGCGAAATGATGCTGACCGAGACAGCGGACGCGCTCGGAGAGGCACCTCCCGATTTCACAACAACATCGCAAAAGCGATGACACAGGCGGGAAGCGACATCAACGGGCAGCGGCCAGGTAGGCGAGCAGATCCGCCATCTGTTGAACCGAGACCTGCTTCTCGAGTTCCTCGGGCATGAATGACAGGCCCGTGCTGGTGAGTTCCTCGATGTCGCGGCGGAGCACGGTGGCAGCCGTGCCATCGGAACGCTGGATCGTAATGCTGTTGGCGGTCTCGGCCGTGATCATGCCGGTCAGGATTCGTCCCTCTGTGGTCACGGCCACGTAGTTCAGAAAACGTGGTTTGACCTCCCGGTTGGGATCGAGCACATTGAGCATCACAGCGTCGAGGCCGCGATCGGCGATCCCGGCCAGTTCGGCGCCCACCGCCTTGCCGAATCCCTCCAGGCGATGACATCCAGCACACACCTTGCGAAACACCGCTCGGCCTCGCACAACATCACCTTCAGCCTTCAAAGCAGGCCGATAAGCCTGCACCACCTTCTGCCGGGCTACCTGGCCTCCATCAGGAAACAGCCGAGCTGCCAGGTCGCGGATCGACTTGTCTCGTGAGGTCTTCAGCAACCGCACCCGTGCGGGGTCGAGATCCGCCCGGGCCACCTGTTCGGTGTCAACTGCCGCCAGCAGCAACCGCGTCGTCGCCGGGCGAGAAAACAGGGTTTCGGCTGCTCGCCTCCTGAGGCTCGGGCTGAGGCTCTTCCAGCGATCCAGGAGCAATTCCCCAACGCCGGGATTGTCGAATTGTCCGAGCGTCTCAAGAACTGCCTCCTGCACAGGCTGCGCTTCGGCGATTGTCAACAGTCCGGCAAACAGCTTCCGGTCCCGGGAAAATTCTCCCAGCCCCAAGGTCCGCACCGCCTGGGCCCGGTCGCCTACCTTGCGAGCCCGATCCGGTGCGACTTGCCGCGCCGTCTCGAGCAATCCATCGAGTAGCTTCCTCGCCTGCCCTCCCCCGGCGCCAGCCAGCCTGGTTTTCGCGGCCCCCTTTTGTCGAGCCACGAGTCCAGCGACCACGGCCTGGCCCAGTGCCGCCTCTTTTCCAGGCAACCCGGCCACGCCGCTGACAACCGACGCGATGTCGCCACTGACATTGGCGGCTCCGATTACGCCGGCCAGTGCGACGAGCACAGTCTGGCCGGTTTTCGTCCGTCGATAATCCACGTCGGCCACCAATTGTCCAAACACGTCTCCGGCACCGCGTCTCAGGGAACTCAACACAGCGAGCCGTACCCACTGGTCGACGCCATCCCGCTTCAACAAGGCGGCCAACGCCCGCCGCGATGAAACCGACTCGACCTCGCCCAGGGAAAACGCCAATTGATAACGCACCCGCACATCCCGATCACTGGTCATCGACGCCAGTTTCAGCCGGATGGCCTCCGATCGATCTACAAGCCGCTCGGCGACTCGCAGCGCCTGGATCCTGACCTCCGGGTCGCCGTGTTCCAGTGCCGCGATCACCGGCTCGGGCGTCAATGCGCCCTCGCGGCGAGTCGCTCCACCCAGCCCCGCCAGGGCCCACAGCGCATGGACACGGCCCAATGATGTTCTGGCGCCGGTCGCCAATTGTCTGAGCGGACGGAGCGCGGCCGCGTCCTGTCGCTCATAGAGCAACCTCGACGCGGTGTCTCGGTGCCACCCATTGGGATGGTCCAGCAACTCCACCAGTTGTTCGCTGGTCATTTGTCCCAGGCGAGGCGGTGTGCGAAGCGTCTTTGCAGACGGCACGATGCGGTAAATTCGCCCCTTGTCCATGCCGCTGGCCACATCCATGTGCTTCAGGATCACGGGAGCCAGGAACGCCGCCCCCTCGATCAACTCGCGAGCCATGTCAATCACGTACAGCGTGCCATCGGGGGCATTGGCCAGTTGGACCGGTCGGAACCACACGCTGCGTGACGCGACGAACTCCGCATCGGCATCGGCGCGGCGTGCCACCAGCGAGACTCCCGCAGACTCCAATCTGGCCCTGAAAACCAGGTTGTTGGACACCTCGCCAATCAATAGGTTGCCACGATACTCGGCCGGCCACGCATCTCCACGATAGATCGTCACCCCGGTCACCCCGGTGAAAAACCCGCCTGGCTTTCCTCCTTCGTCAGACCCGGGAATCAGCCCCTTGGACCGCAGTCTCGTTCTGAGCTTGCGCCACGGCTCGATGGGGCTCTTGCGAAACAACCGGGTCTGCTTGCCGGTTGGGACAATGCTGACAACGGGGGCCGGCCCGGTCAGGGACGGATTGCGTGCGAGATATCGGTCGTCGTAGATCATGTACTGTGCGGGGACACTGTTCTGGCAAACGAACTTCCGTCCCCAGTCGTCCATGCTCATACCGTGTTGACCGCCGCCGCTGGCCAATTCAAACGACTCGTCAGCCGGATCAAACAGGAAGGCACGACCACGCACGGACACCGCCGCCATCTGCTTTTCACCAACCGCCTTGACATCACCCCCGGCCAGGTTGGTCGAGACGTGATAGCGATTGTCGAGGCCCCAGCGGAACGAATTGAGCATCGCCTCACCCGCCTTGTCTCGAGAGAAGCCGGTGAACACGCGCCTCCGAACGTCCGCACGGCCATCACCATCGGTGTCCTTCAGATACAGCACATCCGGAACGCTCCCGACAAACACGCCCCCCTTCCAGCAGGCGACCGCGGTCGGCGACGAGACACCGTCGGCAAAAATCCGGCTGCGATCAAACACGCCGTTGCCGTCGGTGTCTTCGAGCAGTCTGACGCGTCCTCGGCCTGAGTACGCCTTATTGGCGTACTGGTTGTACTCTGGCATTTCGCACACATAGAGCCGACCGTTCTCGTCAAACGTCATCGACACGGGATCTGCAACGAGTGGCTCGGATGCAACCAACTCGATACGGAACCCGGGACGTGTTGTCAGCGCCGCCACGGCTTCGAGCGGCTTCGTTGCCTTCACCCGTGGCAGCTGGTCTCGATAATTCCGATCCACGCTGTCTGGCTCTGGTTTGGCTCCCGGCACCACCTCAAGGGCCTGGGCCCAGTGATGCGATCCCGACGAGGCGACCAGGATCAGGCCGACGAGCAGGCCAGCCGTCAGGTTTGCGTGAGTACGAATCTTGAGAATGACAGCCATGAGCACGGGCATCTCCCCGGTGTGCTAGACCCGACGTGTGCGACAGTTGGGGTCATCTTCCCCGGCGCCACGAGATGTCGCAAGCGAGAGACGTTCTAGCGAGCACTGCCTCTGGCCGCAGATCCGACCGAGTTTTCGGAGGCGGAACTGGTGGTCACGCGAGGCGTCACCAGGAGAATCAACTCGCGACGCATGACGTTTCCGGCGAAGGCCGTCGCTGAGAACGCGGGAGTCGAGGTGGCGAGGAGGGCCTCGTCAAAGATTCCGCCCAGCACCACGGTGCGACCTGAAGGAACCACCATCCGCACCGGGGCATTCAACTCGTCGCGGCTGTCGCCGTCTGACGTCTCACCACTCACGATCGTCCGATGAACCGGCCTCAATTCCAGCGCGACGCGGCCTTCGGACAGAACGTCGGCTCGGATCGACAGCCTCGCGGAAAGATCGACTGTCGTGTCGCCGACCAGTGCCTGTGGCCCAAGTCGGCCACGCAAACGCTGTCCCGCTGTCACATGGGCCACCTCACGGTCGATCAAGGTGAGACGCGAACGAGACAGCACGCGCATCGGCATCGTCTCGGACAGCCGCGACAGAAACTCGTCCACCGGCTGATCAAGCACACCACGCGTCCCCATCGCCGGCCCGACCTCTCCCATCTGCAAGTCGACGAATCCACCCAGCCCCTGTTCTGTCAGCCCTTCTGCCTCGGCCGACACCATCACCAGGTCGACCATCACCTCCCGTGGGCTGACGGCGTGCTGCACCTCGAGATTGCTGGAGCCGTGTCGTGATTCCTCGCGACGCCTGGCTTCGCGTGCGTCGGCCAGCGACATCACGTGAACCGTCCGCCCTGTCACGCGGGCGGCACAACCGGCCGCCGGCAGCAGGGCCGCCAGGGCCTCGTCACACGTCACATTGTCGAGTGGCTTGATGGTGACCATGCGAGGCGACACCGAGCGAGCGTCGATCCGCCTGCGAGTCACCTGTTCGAGTCGTGACAGGACTTCCGACAAAAGGACCCGACGGGCCCGAACACGTAGCCGGCTGCTCCCGCCGTCCACGACGGCGACCTCCAGCTCCGGCTGCAACGACTCCAGATCGCGGGCCAACTCTCCCTGGGCCCTCGCCTGATCGTCGAATCGTTCGACCAGGCGGTCGAGGCTGGTGGAGAGTGCCTGGACCTGTTTGTGACGGTCATTTCCAGCAACAGCCGACTCGATCTTCCCCAGCAACCGACGGTCAGCAAGTGTCCGTTCGACAATGGCGTCCGCATCGTCGCCTCGTTGAGACTCGAAGCGAGATGCCAAGTCGTTGATCGACTCGCGATGCGCCCGCTCACCGCTGTCGCGTTTCTGGTCTATCTCCTCAAGGTCTTTCTCAAGATCCTCGATCGATCGTCTCAGGCTGACCCAGGCGAAGTCGACCTTTCCGGTTGAGCCCGAGCCGGTCTCAAGGACTGGGTGGCCGTCATGGGGTGCCGCTGCCGTTGGTTGGACCAGCGCGATCGCGAGCAGGACTCCAGTTATCGAGACTCCGACGACCAGGACCGCGAGCGCAGCACGCAGCGATCGATTGCTGGCCACGCTGCGCGGTATTCGTTCCATCGACATCCGACTGTCTCTTGGCGGAATCCATTCCCAAGAGTGATATCGACAGGCCGCAGGGAAGCTCTGCGGTTGATTCCCGCAAAACCGTGGGAGCTACCTGGTTCCAGGAGCCGGCGCGGCCGTCGCAACTGCCACGGTCAGATCGTTGTACACCTTGCGGACTCCTGGCTCCATTCTCACCAGGGCAGCCATCAGGCGTCCGGCCGACTCAGTCGGGACCTTTCCGGTCAGGCGCATTTCGCCGGCCTTCGCGACGGTCACTTCGACACCACGGAATTCCGGCCGTCTCTTGATGAGATCCGCAAAACGCGTCCTCAACGATGTTTGAGCCGCCACTGTGCTGGTCCTGGAAAAGGTGAACGCCACGCGATGACGTGGCCTCACTCGTTTCCGCGAATTCGTACGCCCCGCCTGCCCGGGCATCGTGAACCGGCCCATGCCACCACCGCGTCCGCCACGGCCTCCACCGAGCATATTGAAGCCCGAATTGCCGCCGATGACCTGCTGCTGCCCGCTCGTCCGACTGCCGACAAACTGCCCCTGGTTCTGTCCGCTTCCCACAAAGCCCGTTCCAAAGTCCTGGAGCACCGGTGCAGCACCTGGCGCTTGACCGGTCGGATTGGCACCTGGCGCTGTGGGCGCTCCGGGCGTGGTCGGCGCACTGGGAGCCGTCGAGTTGGATTGGTTCTGGTTGTTGTTCTGCGTTGCATTGCCCTGGGCGAACGCCGACTCGGTCACAACGAGTGCCATCACCGCGACCAACCAGGCCACTGTCCTCAAACGGTTCATCGTGCTCCTCCACGCAGTGGGTCACCTGGTGGATTATAGCACACGGACGCCCCGGCGGTTGGCCAGATTCGAGAGATCCGTCTCGATCGCCGATGCACGGGATCCCACGACGTGTCGCGGCAGCACTACTTGTCAGCCGGCTCGGCGCCCAGGAGCGGATGTACGGCCTTTGCCGGTTGAGAAAGTTCAAATGACGTGCGTTCGATCCCCCGCGAGTTGCTCGCAGGCGCCGGGTCGATTGCCGGAACCGGCATCTCGATGACCGGCGACGCCGCTTCGACCTGGCGTGACGGTTCCACGGCTTGGCTCGTGGCAGTCGTTTGCGGTCGCACGATCTGTCTCTGTGCCCCATTCTCTGATGGAACCATGGCACGCGACATGAGGTGGGCCACCGTGGCCAATCGGCGGGCTTCGGCGGGATTATCGGCATCGAGTTTTGCGCGAGAGGCCTTGAGGTAGTCGTTGATCCGCGAGTCAACCCGTTCTGCTCGCTTCAACGAATCGCCTCGGACCGCCCTGTCAATCCGTTGTACTTCCCAACCGGCCACCAGGGCGGATGGCGTCGGGCGATCCAGCGGCCAACTGACAAGGGCTTCGCGACTGTCACGATCGACCTGGGACGCCAACCGGATGGCCGTCGCCCAGTCTCCACCCGTGGCAGCGGCCTCGGCTTGGCCGATCGTCCGCTCAAAACCACTAAAATCGCCCCTCGGTGTGACTGATGCCCCGTCCAGCCAAACGGCACCGGTCGGAAGCGTACTCTTCGTCGCAATTGTCTTCCTGGCCTGGATCCGATGTGACTCTTTCGACAGGCTGGCTGTGGCGTTCTGCACACCCGTCGGGGGTGCTTCTTCCTCATGCGGTTCGAGAACATGTGCCGGTTCCAGCGTGTGTCTCGTGCGCGGGGCATTGGCCTGCTGCCAGGACCGGGTACCGGTCTGGTCGAGTGTATCGGCTTGGGCCGTTGCCTTGATCGGCTTCGCAGCAGCCGGCGGTGTGAACGCCTCCGGAATCGACTTGGCCGGGGCGCCAGTTCTCGGACTCGCCAGATCGCTTCGGATCTGGGCGAGCCGCTTGGAGGCGTCTTTGACACGAGCGGCCGCATCCCCGGTGGTGGACGTCGGACGTCGCTTGACCGGCATGCGGGTCTGAAGAGTCGCGAGACGAGCTTCCAGATCGGATGACAACGAAGGTCTCTCGGCCGCCTGCAGTCCGCCCGACGGCGTCACCTGACCAATTCGCGTTCCCCGACCATCGGTCCGGCTGGTCTGGTCGCCCTCGTCAGAACGCCTGGGAACACCGGCCAGTTCTTCCGCTCTCACCGGGTCGGTCTTCTCAGAACCCTCGAGACGGACGTAGGACATGTCGGAGAAGACGGTCGGTGCTTCCTTTTCGACCAGTCGAATTCGCAGTGCACACTCGGTCTTGTGGTGTCCCTCTCGCGTGTACGGAATGAACACGTTGTAGGCCGGACCGAACTGGGTCTTCACCAGGAACGCATTCCAGGCACCCTTGGTGAAATCAAACGTATGCACCGGCTTGGCCCGCTGTTTGCGTGGACCATGGTCGTCAAAGACATGAACTCGCACGTCCCCGTTGACCGCCACCGGCCGTCCCGATTGCCGATCCAGGAAAAAGACCTGTCCACCAAAGCCACGGGTTGGCTGTCCTTCCCAGGTCCCGTCGGCCGACTGCCACAGGCAGACGCATCGGACCGCAGGATTGTCCTTGTCAGCCCACTCCACTTCGTTGTCGATGCCAAACATCCTGGCCATCGATTCGGGCATCCACTTGCTGGTCTCCGCCATCGGACCGGACTGGCAGCCCGTGGAGATTGAGAGTGTCAGGCCGGCCAGGAATGCCAGAGCCAGGCAGTGTCGATTCATATCATCAACCTGTGGGAGAATGTCAGTTCGCTTGTACCGGGGAAAGAGGGAACCAGGAGTCTTCAGGGGATCAAAGACTTGAAGAACGACGTGATGGGCGATTCGACTGCGGGAGCAACCGATACGCCCGGCTCCATCCCCTCACCCACCTCGGGCAGGCTGAAGATCTCGGCGTCGCCATCGTCGACTGTCGTCACCGGCTGCTGAAGTAGCTCGCCGAGTTCAGCGGCAGCGTCGGCCCCATTGTTGTCAGCACCAGGCTTCTTCGCACCAGGCTTCTTCGCACCAGGCTTCTTCGCTGCTGGCTGTTCACCAGGCGTTTCAGTTTTCTGACCGTCCTTGACGGACTTGGGAGCGGAGAACAGAGGGCCATGGAGTTCCTCGACGTTCTCCAGCATGAAATTCATCCGCTCGGCTTCGATCTGCTTTTGCTCCTCGTAGTCGTCTGGCGTCCTCATGATCCGCGGCGTCAGGAAAATCAGCAACTCCTTGCGACTAATGCTGTGAGCGTCGTAGCGGAAGGCGGTCCCGAGCAACGGCAAGTCGGCCAACCACGGCACTTTTCGCTCGGCGTTCTCCTCGGTCCGGGTGATCATTCCGCCCAGGACGATCGTCTGTCCGTCACGCACCCCCACACTTGCCTGGGCCGTCGCCGTATCGATCACAGGTGACGTGACCGTATTACCAGTGGCCGGATCGGTGAAGATCGGCACACCTCCGACAGGTGAGATCCGGTTCTTGGTCGCAGTGACGTCCATCACGATCGAGCCATCCGGTGAGACCCGAGGCGTGACCGTCAGCTGAATCCCGACCTCTTTCTCTTCGACCAGCGGCTGGGCCACCCCGGTCAGGGCATTGGCCTGCCCCACGCCGTTGATCTGCTGGAAGGTCTGTCCAACGTGGATGATCCCGGTCTGGTTGTGCATCGCCTGCACCATGGGTCGGCTGAGAACTTCCACCCGGCGATTTTCAGACAGCGCTCTCAGCAGGATGTTCACCGACTCGGACCCGGCCGACAGGACCAGCCCGCCAAATCCCAGTTCGCCGTTGACGCGCCCCATCTGGAAGTTGCTCAACGCCTGTTTGCCGACCTGTGCTGGTTTCGAAAATGTTCCCAGCGTGTTGTTGCCAAGAAACGGTTGATTGAAATTGAATCCCGGGACTCCCTCCGACGAGATAATGTTCTCGGTGATGGTCTGGTCATTGCCACCCATCTGGGTCGTCTGTGAAATTGTCTCGATGCTGGCGACGGTGCCACGGTCAAACAGCACCGAGTCCTGGAAACCGAGTTCCACGCCAAACTCGTCGATGTTGCTCAGTTCCACCTCGACGATCAGGGCCTGCACCGTCACCTGCTCGGGTGCCTTGTCCAGTGCCGAGATCATCTTCATGATCTCATCGTAATAGCGAGGCGTGGCACTCAGGATCAGCGAGTTGGTTTCCGGTTCGGACACCACGATCACCTCGCGCTCAATTTGCTCAAACGGGCTGACCAGGTCCGGGTCGATCTGCTGCAGATCTCGCTGTGATTGCAGGAACGTGTTGATCGCGTTGGCGATCTCAGTCGCCGGACGCTGGATCATCCGATAGACCTCGGTCTTCCGCTGACGAATGTCGCTCTGATCCAGCCGGGCCACGACCGCCTCGACCACGTCGAGAGCCTCTCGCCCTCCAACCGCGAAGATACTGTTGGTTCTCACATCCACGCTGAACCGCAACGGAACGATGCTGCTGCTGGCATCCTCGGCGCCGGCCAACTGCACTCCCAGCTGCCCACCCTGTCCGGTGTCGTCGGTCACGAACAGCTCGGCCAGGAGCTCTGTCACACTCGTGGCGTCGGCGTTTTCGAGCAGGAAGTGCTTGATGTCGGCTACGACACTGGTCGGCTTGTCGAGCCGCTCGATCAGCCGAATCATCATCTTCATGCTTTTCTCGGGGGCCGTCACCACCAAGCTGTTCGTGCGGGCGTCGGGGTTGATGCGAATGTCGGAGAGGATGCCCGAGACGACCCTGGGATCCTTACTGCCAGCGTCAGGAATCAGCTCAAGCACCGCACTACGCACGTCTCGGAGTTGCTGGGACGTCTGTGCTCCGCCCGCGCCGCCCCCACCAAAACCGCCCACACCCGATCCGGTCGGCTGTCGCGCCGGGTTGATCACGCTCTGGATCGCCAGGTTGATCGTCTCGGACAGTTCCTCAGCAATGGCGTGTTTGAGCTGAACGACCCGGAGCTGGTTGACCGAGTCGGCGCTGTCGCGGTCCATCCGCTTGACCAGTTCGGCCACCTCGTTCAAGTCACGAGGACGCGCCTGCACGATGATCGAATTCGTACGAATATCCGGATAGACGACCACCCGGGTCGCCAGCCCCGGTCGCTCTTCTCGTTCCTCGTAGAGGTCTTCGAGCATCGTGGCCACCTGTGAGGCCGAGGCACTCTTCAGACGAAAGACGTCGAATTCGGTGGCCGGATCAACTGGTCGATCGAGTTCATCGGCGAGTTCGAGTATCGACTCGATGTCGCCACCTGGTGCGAGGATCAAGACCGCGTTGGGCTTCACCACCGGGACCACCGTGACGGTCTGGCTGCGTTGCCCGGCCTGAGTCCTGGCCGTGTTGAGCGTCTCGTAGACTGATGTCAGCAGGGAGGCCAGGGCCTCGGAGTTGACATGCTTGAGAAAGACGATGTCGAGGTCGGGGACCGTCGGGGCTCCATATGCTTCGAGCAGTTGGATCAACGTCATGACCTTGTCGACGTCGCCCTGGTTCCCAATCACCACAAGACGTCCGTCCGGCAACACCTCGATCTTCACCTCGCCCTTCAATCCGCCCAGGATCGCCTCGGTCGGAGTAAACGGCTTGGATGGGTCGTCCGCCTTCTGGTCGTCCGCCTTCTGGTCGTCCGCCTTCTGGTCGTCCGCCTTCTGGTCGTCCGCCTGCCGGACTGATGAGACAACCGCTCGCGGCTTTGTGTCTTGAGCCGCATCGCCAGGTTGGCCGTCATCGGTGTTTGCGTTCTGGTTCTCGACAGAGGCAAGCAGGGGTTGTTTGCCATTGGCGCCGATTCCGACCGACAGTTCCTTCCGCTCAGACAGCTGTTTCAAGACCGGTCGCACCTGCTTGGCAATTTCGGACGCATTGACCTGGGAATCCCGGACCTCGATCCGAGGCTGCTCGTCGGTGCCCGGCACGTCGAGGACCGAGATCATCCGAACGATGGCACCGGCCGTCGCCTGGGGCGCCTCGATCAGCAAGCGGTTGTTCTTGCTGTCGATACCAACACTGAATCGCGAGATCCGTGCGGCCCCGCTCTCTTCACGTGGCAACGGTTTGCCGTCACTTCCCTTGGTCGGGCGATCCATCACGCGAAATGCAGGCAACCCGCCTGGCCCCTCATCAATCAGTTCACTGTGCGCCAGGAATGCACTGTAGAGACGGCGGGCCAATTGCACCGCCGTGCGATGCCGCGGTGTCACCTGCGTACTCGTCAGCCTGGTCACCGTAGGTTCACTGGCGGCGACCTGGCGAATCGGACTCGCCTGCGGAGGCACAGCGACGACTCGAGGTGTTGACTCCATAGCCTGCCTGCCGCGGGGCCGAATCGTATGCGTCTCAGAGCGGGTTCCCGGGCGACCGGTCGGAATCACCGTACGCTGCTCACGCGGTTTCCAGGAGGCATCCCCGGGGAGCCGAGTCCGGCGATACCTTGTTCGGGTCGACTTCAAGTGCAGCAAGACCAGGAAATCGTCCTGGCGTATCAAACGAAAGTCCTGTTCCGCGAGGGCCTCATTGATCACCCCCATCGCGGCTGGCAGAGTGTGTTCGGTACGGTCCCAACGCCGAAATCGATCTCGAGGTACACGATCCATGACCATGGTCAGACCATGATCTGCAGCCAGGCGGTGCAGGACCTTGTCCCAACGTGTCGCCAGGGGATAGTGGAGATTTGACCTCAGTTCAGCCGGCGATGCGGTTGGTGCCGTCTTGCCCGCCTGCAAAAATGACCAGGGGGATCGGGCTACGGCCAACGAACCTGCTGCCGTCACCAGCCCCGCGACGACCAGAATCGCCACACCCATCCGTATGCTGCGTCGTGTCGTGAACACAGTGTCATCCTTGACAAGTTCGTCATGTGCCGGCGAGATGACCCTCCGTCAACCCGCCTTGGGCCGCCAACCCCCATTGAACGACATGCGCAACCGATAAAACCGCGCGTAGTGTTTCTATCGGCATAACCATCAAAGTCGCGTTAACCAATCCAACCGATCCGACCGGTTTTGACGAGTCCTTTTGCCGCTGGCGACACGTCGCAACGTCAGACCCAGACTGTAGTTGCGCAGTATCAGGCTACAGCGTGCACTCATCAACAGGCCGAAGATCCGGACTTCTCAGCGACCGGACTTCTCAGCGACCGGACTTCTCAGCGACCGGACTTCTCAGCGACCGGACTTCTCA
>MDTE01137813.1_pt1 | contig 61052 bp, 61 predicted proteins | sample 811231 | NCBI WGS metagenome assembly MDTE01 (sample SAMN05326651, study PRJNA326480) | marine metagenome | isolation source: seawater | place: Indian Ocean: Red Sea | collected 2010
CGAGGGCGGCGCAAACGAGCCTTTGGGATTACACCAGCTAACTGCGATGTCTCGCCCCCAAGAGATCCAGGTTGGCGTTAGTAGAATCCGGAGGGATTCTGCGAGCGTCTCACGCCCGGGAACCAGGTCAGGCGCGGAAGCGAGCAACCCGACCGGGGATGCTGGATGCCTTGGGAATGCGGGGCGGAGGAGATTGGTGTCTATGACCCATTTGTGACGAGCGTCCACCGAGGACGTGCCCACTAGAAATCATCTGGATGGCAATCTAGCAAAATCCCAACTGTTTCATTTGTTATTCCTGCAACACCCGACTTAGCGCATCTAATTAGTAACTCCTTCCACCCATTATGTTCGAGAATTGGTAAAGATGAGAGGGCTCTTGCTTCATCGTGGAGACCCATATTTGCTAATTCGATGGAACGCCAAAAAGCAATTTCGGGTATATCGAAACTATTTACCGATCCATCTTCGGAATCGTCATTAAGACTAGAATATGCACGATGTAAACTTAGGAGCCTAGAAATTTCAGAAAGAGGCTCTGAGTGATCGTCTACTCTAATATCAATTATTGTGTCCATCCATGGTTTTGCATTGGGTTCAGCGGATACAACCAATATCCTGGCCGATTGCATACCCCTAATGTCGCCTCCTTCAGCCTCAGCTGCGTTTAGAGCTGATAGCATCTTGTCTGCTAAATCGCCATGAGAATTAATGAATTGGTCATGCATTGACTGCCAGACAGTAGGGTTCCACATCATGTTAGCTTGGCATGCGAAGCTATCTCCCACAATGTGTCCAGACTCGGGAATAGTTTGTGATCCTGTGTGTACTGCTGAAATTCCGCTTGAGTCTATCATCGCAACCTGCCTAATTTCTGGAGTGTCATCTAATGATAGGCAATTTTCCAATGCTTCATCAGCTCTACGCCCCTTTTCCATTTCATTTATCCCATTTGGACCGTGATCAATTAGTGCCATTGCCTGGGTAGCAACGGCACCTACACCTGACTTTGCCCAGCAAACAACTCCAGCAGCAAACCAATGGGATTGTACAGCAACACCTAGGTTACCGGTCTTGAGGCATCTTGCTACAATTGAATATGTCATATTATCGCCTATATCGAGGTGGAATCCAAGCCCCCCATCGTACAAACAATATTGAAGTGTTCTTTAGAAACAGGCTGCACGGATAGCCTCTGGCCCTTCATCAATAGTGGCATGCCCTCCAAATCGCCATTTGCACGAAGTTCTGGAAGCCCTATGCATTCAAGTTCAGAAACTGCCTCAATATCCACCATCATCCATCGGGGATTTTCCGATGTTGCCTTTGGATCGAAATACTTCGAATTCGGATCCTGGGCTGTAAAGTCAGGATATGCCTCCTTGCATACTCTAGCAACCCCGGCAATGTGGGGGGGTTTGCAATTAGAGTGGTAAAAAAGTACCATATCTCCAATATTCATATCGTCCCTCATAATGTTCCTAGCCTGGTAATTCCTAACACCATCCCAGTGTGTTTTTCCATCAGTAACTAGTTGATCCCACGAGTATACGTGCGGCTCACTTTTCATCAGCCAAAAATTTGCCATGATTACCCCATATATTGCCGGGCAATCAACATAACGATAGTTACCATGCGTCTTTGGTCTGTCCATATGATACTGGTGAGTCAATAGTGGCTCTCTCGTCAGTAGGTGAACGTAGATTTAGACCAGCAGTCTTGACCATTGCACTCATGCCGCCAGTAAGTCCGAGGTTCGATGTTACCATGAACGAGTATATCGCAGGGAGAAGTAGGAGCGCTGATAACGCTGCTATGATTAGGAGTATAATAATCACAGTTACGAAAGGAGTGATGGCTTCTATAGGAATGCCATATGCACAAGTTAAGCCAGCCGCGGTCACAGTTGTAGCTTCGAAGAGACTCATCCCTGTGCTAGCGCACGAAGTTCTGATAGCTTCTATTGAGCCACCAAGTTCCTTTACTCGATTAGCAATATGTATTGAGAAGTCAATGCCTACTCCAACCAATATGGAACCAATCATTACCGTAACGAGTGACAGAGTGACCCCTCCCGAGTCCATAACAAGCCATTGCATTGCTACCGTGAATCCAACAGGTACAGTTGTTAGTAAGGCATATCTGATATCTCGGAATACGAGTGCTAAGGTCAATATCGTGAATCCTAGCGCGAATGCAAGAGAAGTCCATTGCGAGTCGACAATTAGGTTGTTGACCTCTATGGTAACCGAAGCTACTCCAATCAGCCTATCCCCCAATACGTCAATCGGGTTCGCTGAGTCACCTGCAGCCTTCGCCCAGTTATTTATCTGGATAGCAGTTTTCTCTGTTCCTTTGACATCCATAAATGGCATATCGATGTAGATCAGGGTCCTCTGGTAATCTGGAGAAATAAACAGCTCCCGCATTTCCTCTGTCATGCTGTTGTAGAACACGTATAGGAGGAAATTCTGGACTTGTCTGCCTCCATCATCCTCCTGGGCATCTAGTGTATCAAGTATTGTCCAGAACGAAACATTACCGGACTGCTCACGGTCGAAAATTAGCTCAGCTACTTCCTTAATTGGATCGGGAAGAGGGGTTTCGTCAATAATGTCGTTTATCGGAGAGCCAGAGACATTAACCCCTACAGCTATTGCCTTCATCAGGAATACGATGGATACGGCTGTTGCGTTTTCTACATCATTACATCTGGTTTCGAGGTTTTCGATACCCTCTAGGTTCGCGTATGGATGATCGGCTGTTATAGAGCCAATACCAATCTCTGGTTCTGCTCGGATATCTGCTTCAACAAGTAGGAAACCAGGCTGTCCAGCTTCGAATTCCTGAGAGTATACATCCATCTTTTGGACTGCTTCTACCTCGTTTGGTGCCATCTTTAGCAAATCGATATTCTCCTCTACGTTTTGCCTATTGTATCCTGCGGATACCAGCATTAGAGTCAGGAATATTGCAAGTGTTATACGAGACCACTTGACTGGCATGTTTACGGCAGCTACGAAGACCTTTGGTGGTGGATGGGAGGGTTTCTTCAGGTCGAGCAGTATTGTTAGGTTTGGTACCATGACCATAGTCATAATATAGACCACGACAATGCCTCCGGCCAACGCCCAGCCAACGGTTTGAATTGGTTTCATAGGGGCAAATGTAAGAGAAATGAAGCCGATGATTGTAGTCATTGCAGATAGGAAAACTGCTCTCCCGGTTGAATTTAGGGCGACGGCCATCTTTTCGTGTGGAGTTCCCTTAGACTCCGCGTATCTGTTAGTTATGTGCAAACCATATGATACCCCTAGTGCTAGAACTATTGGTCCAACTAAGATTACAGTCATGGTAACTTCATAGTCAAGTAGACCAATCATCCCCAATGTTACCCAAACGGCACAAAGCGTAGGAAGTCCAGAGATAATAACTACCTTAACTCCCTGGACAAAACGGATTCTACCAGTCTGCAATAGGTCACAATGGAAAAGGAAGAGTCCAAATGCAACAGCAGCCACACCTACCGGGAATACTTGCCAGAACAACTTGAAGGACTCCTCAGTTACTGCGTTTGTTAGTGGTGCTGGCCCGGTTAGTGTCATTCTTAGGCATAGAACATTGCCTTCATTCTCATCACCGTCACACTTGCCTTGGGCATCGGGAACACCCCAGTTGTTTTCTTCGGCGATAAGATCGATCTTACCTTGAGTCTCCGTAACGATATCGCCGACGGTCTTCTCGCCTGTGTCATCCGCTATACCGATGATGATAACAGCCCTATTCCATCTGAATGCCTTCTCCTCTGTGGCAGTTCCAACGTCACGAACTAACTTATCAAGTGCATTTTGAGGCATTTCTTGTAGAATTTGGTCCACCCGCTGCTGCTCGTCCGGAATAGCATAGTTACCGATTAGATCTTGTTGTGAGTCAATGGTCTCATTGATTTCGTCGGAAAGTTGCTGATTGCCTGTAGCTTCTGCCAAACCGGAGAAGAACGCCTTTACGACACGTCCCCCACTAGAGTTTACCTCCTTTATCACGGTGGAAATGGATAGAACGTAGATTACATCGTCGAATTCGCCACCGTCGTTCATTACAGGATTAATGCCTCTTTCTACTTTGTCAATCTCGTCAAGAATGTTTACTTGGGTGACGTTGTAATTGTATGATTCAACGTAGATTACCATTACGTTTGTAGTCCAATCTTCTTCTACCTCTGCAATGAGATTCTTTACACTATAGGGGTCATCATCGGTGGGCAGGTATACCTCCAGATCCCCGTTTACATTTAGAGCCGGCTCTTCGTTGCAAAAGTCCTCATTATCGAATCCGTCCCTACAATCTAAGATTCCCGAATGAGGAAGTATGAATAGCGTGAAAAGCAATGAAACAGTTACTGCTAGAACTGGGAACATAGTAAGTAGTGAGGAGCTCTCAGACTCCCTAATCTTCCTCCTAATTCTGTTTGGAATCCTAGAAATTGATCCATGGATCTTTTCAGAGTCTACGCTGCTGAGGCCGTCCCTTGCTTTCCCAATAATCGACCGATTGGAGATGTCGTCAGATTCGTCTGGAACGTCGTTCGCCATGACCCTCCCTCGACCACGTGAAACAGCATACCTTCAACCCCTCGGCAATCCACACGTATTGACGTCAATTTTCTTAGACTATGGGAATGGTCAATAATGCATATCATTGCCATTTACACGGAGGCTTACTGTGGGTGAACCTAAGATCAAGGATAAGCGTTGGAGCGTAGATCTAGAAAAGTCAATCCAACGCGAACATTTCGGTGACGGATCATACCTAGAAAGGTACTCATTCAACCCTGACAGCGGCCGTGAGATCTTCATTATTGACACACCGCCGCCTTATCCGAGCGGAACATGGCACATAGGCGCAGTAGCACAGTATAGCATGATTGATGTTATCGCGCGGAGCCAGAGGCTACTGGGAAAGGAAGTTAGGTTCCCATGGGGGGTTGATCGCAACGGTATCAACATAGAATTCACTGTCGAGAAGAAAACTGGCCGTAAGATGAGAAGCTACGACAGAGGAGAGTTCCTCGACCTTTGCTCGGAGACTATTGAGAGCTATACACAAGCTATGCGCCAGACGGCCAAGAGGGTTGGACTATCATGCGATTATGAAAACGAGTATCTCACCGACGCACCCGATTTTCGTGCTGTGTCACAATCGATATTCGTCGACCTCTTCAAGAGAGGAGACATTGTAGAGGATCTCCGTCCAAACATATACGATCCAGTTGAGGGAACAACAATCGCAGACGCTGAGGTTCAGAGGATTACCAGGGAAACTAAACTCTGCCACGTAATTTGGAAAACTGAAGACGGTGAAGAGGTAGTAATTTCCACAACCAGGCCTGAGATGATTTGTGCTTGTGGCGTAGTTGTGGTTCACCCAGATGATGATAGGCATACACACCTTGTTGGAAAAAGGATTCTCCTCCCTATGCCAGTAATGGGAAGGGAGTCGAGTGTTGAGATCATGACGCATCCTTCTGTAAAGATGGACTTCGGAACCGGTGTTCTGATGGTTTGTTCTTACGGGGATCAGAACGATGTGGCAATATTCCGTGAGCTGGGCCTGAGTCCATTCGTTGCTATCGATCTCGATGGCAAGATGACCCCCCTATCTGGACCATTGTCTGGATTATCCGTTGAAGATGCCAGGGTGGAAGCAACCACGATGCTTCAGAAAGATGACATGATGCGTGCAGTAGAGATGAAGGAACAGGAGGTCCCTGTTAGTGAGCGGGGAGGAAATCCGATCGAGATAATCCTCCTTAAGGAATGGTACGTGAGGCAGACCCACGTTCTGGATAGGCTTGCAGAGCTCTCAGATATGAGTCGATTTATTCCTGAGAGAAACAGGCAATACCTGCACGACTGGATGGACGGCATATCCATTGACTGGCCTATTAGCAGGCGTAGGTGGTACCACACCGAGGTCCCAATATGGTATTCCGAGGACGGCTCTATGATTGTCGTTCCGCCTAAGGGAGAGTATGTTCAACCATGGAGGGAGCTTCCTCCTGATGGCTCTGAGGTAGTCGACAGGATTTCCAAGTCAGTCGTTGGAGATTACAATTCAATGGTATCCGAACTAGGAAAACTTGTTGGTGAGGAGAAGGTCTTTGACACTTGGATGGACTCGTCAAACTCAAACCTGTTCGTATCTGGATACCTCAACGAACCAGAGTTGTTCAAAAGGTCGTTCCCGACATCCATCAGGCCCCAAGGCAAGGAGATTGTCAGGACATGGCTTTACTATACTCTACTAAAGAGTGCCCTACTACTTGACAAGCCAGCCTTCCAGAACATTTGGGTCGATGGGTTGGGTATGGACCCTTGGGGTAGGAAGATGTCCAAGTCTCTTGGGAACGGAATTGATGCAGACAGCGTTCTTGAATGTGGGTCCGGGGGTAGGACTGGTTCGTGGAAGATTCGCGGTACGGACGGTAAGCAGAAAGTTCTGAAGGCAAACAAGATCGGGAGTGAGTGTTTCAGGCTCTGGAAGGCCTGTGATGCGCAAGTAGGAGACGACTTCCAAATAAATCCAGAAGAGATTGAGACGAAGTACTACGGAGTACTAACCAAGATGTTTAACATCGCAAGGTTCGCAAGCCAGTTCGACGCTCCAGATGATTTGGACAATCCACCAGAACTCGAACCCGAGGACGTTTGGATCCTCTCTGAATTCGATTCCACACTATCCATAGTAGAGAAGTCGTGGCATGAAATTGACATATACTCGGCGGCACAGGCAATCAAGTCATTCGGCACAGGAGTATTTCCCAGCCACTGGCTAGAGATGTCCAAGACAAGGCTGTATGACGGGAACTTATCTGCAACATGGACCCTGCATAGGGTTGTAAGGGACCTGTTGAGCTCATTCAGCCCAATCTGCCCTTTCTTCACGCACTACCTTAGCAACATATTGTATGAAAGTAGCTCTGTTGACGTGAGAGCATTTCCACGGATACCGCCATCATGCTGGTCAGAAAAGTTCGAATCGACCATATCTCTTACTGAAGACTTGGTTTCATTCAATTCAATGGTCTGGAAGGAGAAGAAGGACGCAGGCATATCCCTCAAGTCCCCAATATCCGGCATTGACATCCCGCCAGATCTGGAAGTATTCGGAAATACGCTAAGATCAATGCACAACATAGTTGATTGAGAAGGATTCTCGAGCTCTCATATATGGCAAAAGGTGTATGTTAAGGATCTGAGTGTTGATTGAGTGATGTACTGGGTTGGCCTGATTCAAAGAACTCAATCAATAGAGTGGCCATCTCAGTACCTATTCTTGATTGAGCCTCTATAGTGGATGCGGCTATATGGGGGCTACCATGGAAGTTATCATGTAAGAGTAGGGAGCTTTGGTCTAGTGGCTCCGTTTCGAAAACGTCAAGAGCGAGTGACCTTAACTGACCAGAACGCAAAGCATCTGACGCAGACTGCTCGTCTACGATGCCGCCTCTAGCACAGCTTACGATATGGTTACCGCACGCGGTACCGTCGGCTCCAATCCCGGTCATAAGTGAGATAAGATCAGAGTTTACGAGGCCCCTAGTCTCTTCAGTAAGGTTGCAGTGTACCGATATGTGGGTGCATTTTCTGAATAGTTCATCAACGGTGTCGTGCATGGTGACTCCATCTAGTGGATCTGATAGATATGGATCGTATCCATGGATCTCCATTCCGAATGATGATGCTACTTCTGCTACGCCCCTGGCTATCCTTCCTAGGCCTATCAGTCCAAGTCTTTTACCTCCTAATTCGGTGCCTCTGAGCTCGTTCTTTGACCAGAGGCCTTGGCGAAGAGTCCTATCAGCGGTTGCAATGTGCCTAGCTGATGCTAGCAGGTGACCCATGGTAAGCTCGACTACGCTCCTGGTGGATGCGCTTGGAGTGTTGCAAACAACGATTCCGTGTTCGGATGCAGCATCCACGTCTATGTTGTCGACCCCGACACCGGCCCTCCCAATAAATCGAATTCCTCCTTCATCAGTTACTGAGGCTGCAATCTGATCTGCTGGAAGCTTTGTTGCACTCCTAACAACAACAGCATCAAATTCGCTAAGCGAGCCCAAAGAGATCTCGCTGGGTTGATGGTGCCGTAGAACTACCTGGTGACCCGCGTTCTCGAGAATTTCGACCGCTTCATTTGACATGCCGTCGGTCACGGCTATGCGACCCATGTTGGGACCCCGGGATTGACGTGCATGAATATTTTGAGAAGCTCGCTTCAGTAGTATTGAAATCGTCCACCCCCTATTGGGGGTCGAGATGACATGGGTTTTGAATTACCAGAACTAGAATACGCGTACGACGCACTTGAACCACACATAGACGCACTGACAATGGAGATTCACCACTCCAAACACCACGCCGGCTACACCGCTAAGCTGAATTCTGCCATAGATGGAACCGATATGGAGAGCATGGGTATTGAGGAGCTGATAACTAATCACTTTGACAATGGTGCAGTAAGGAACAATGGAGGCGGATACTGGAACCACTCGATGTTCTGGAAGACCATGTCCCCTAACGGCGGTGGTGAGCCAACAGGGGACCTAGCAAATGCGATAGAAGACGAATTTGGCTCATTCGATTCTATGAAGAAGGAGTTCGCCAATGCTGCTATGACCAGGTTCGGAAGTGGCTGGGCATGGCTTTGCGTCTCGGATGGGTCTCTATGTATTTGCTCATCCCCTAACCAGGACAACCCGCTGATGCAAGGAGAGGGTGTCCCAATACTGGGATTGGATGTATGGGAACACGCGTACTACAAGAAATTCGGTCCTGCAAGAGGCGACTACATCGAAGCGTGGTGGAACGTCGTCGACTGGAAGTCGGTATCGGAAAACTTCGCAAACGCCATATGAACGAATGAAAATACTTCGATGAAACCGCTTCATTATTGGTAGTAATCGCTACCGGGAGGCGTGGTAGACGACTTCGAGGCGCTAGTAACTTCGGTTCTGATACTAGCTTCACCGGTATTCTTTGCACTTCCAGTATCATTCGCTTGGCGATGGTGGGTAGGTATAGAACCCGAACACGAGCATTACAGGGAGAAGGTCCGAAGGGTTCTGGACTCTGGTATGCCGCTAATCAGGTACAGGTCAGAGTTGGATGCGGAGGCAAGGAAGGCTCACCTCACATCTGATAGGCAAGCGAGAATTGAGTCAGACCTCCTGCACAAACTCAGAGTCCAGCATTTCCTCCTGTTCCCTAGCTTGATCCTTTGGCCTCTAGTTGGAATATTCGCAGCACTCATCACGATCCCCATGATGCCCCTACTAAGGCTTCTTGAGTGGATTTTGATAGACAAGAAGGTACTTTCATTAGTTGCTATTGTGATACAGAAGTACACAAGATGGGAGATAATCGGCATTCCTCGCTTAGATGAGGGGGCAAAGCAGCTTGACAAGGTTCTCGCATCGATTCACAGGATGCCTACTACGGTATTCCTGGGACTCTTCGCATACCTAATTGTTTCATACTCGCCCATGAGTTCATTCAACGTACTCCTACTGAGTGCTCTAGTATACATCATTCTTGTATCAGCTATATCCGTAATTAGAGCTGCTACTGAAAGCGCTCTTACCTTCGCAGACCCGACAAACAGGAGAATCATCCCGATGGATTCCTACGTAGACGAGAAGCTAGGACCCTGGGTCGGAGTAGGTCTGATTTTCTTACTATCGAGACAATTGATGTATGGATCTAAGATTAGGACTGGGGAGTTATTGATCGACCCAGTCCCCTTTGCTATCAGCGTTCTACTAGTATTGTATACTGCTACAATTATAGGAATTACTGTCGAGATTATATTTTTCAGGAACAGAGGTGATTCAGTCAAGAATACGTTCCAGGCCCAAATGGTCGATGTGTTCAACCCTATGGTATACCTATTCAACAGAAACCTTGGGTCACTCAGGCTAATTCCACTAATGAGTCTGGCCGAATGGGTGGATGCTGACGAGAGCTTCGAGGCGGCCTTTAGGGAAAGGTGAGTGGTTCAATAATTGCTTCATTTCCGTCATCCAGAGTTATGCTTTCTAATGGCCGATCAATAATTGGGCACATAGCCATAGAAAGTGATACTCCGGATATGAACTGAGAAGATGTTACAGTTATTTTTCCTATTCCACCTACCTTATGGGTTCCAATTTCGACGGGAGATTCGGAGACTATGCGAACCAGATTCCTAACGGTTCTACCACGACTGTCGATTCTCGCATGGATCTCCTGACCGGGATAGCATCCCTTGTCGAGGCTTACCAGTTCATCCAATCCAAGCTCATTTGGAAGGTTTCCTTTTGCGTCATCAATACTATTCGCCCCCAGACTAATCCGAAGGAAATTCCATCGTTCATTGGATGCGAGCTTTGATCCTAAATTGTTCAAAGTTCCCAACACGGATGAGAGTTTTGCCTTCGGGGACAGGATTTCGAGAAGCTCACAGCTGTCGAATTCTGTTTTTGAAAATAGAAGATCCCCGTGTTCCAGCATCTTATCGGATGAGAAAATATGTTTCTCAAACCCGAATTGGGAAATTACATCATTTGAATCATTACAGAGTACAGAGATGTGTGATATTGCCGCATCGCCCATCAGTAATGTACACTCTTCATCCCAACCAATTCCATCAACAAGTTTCCTCCTAGTTTCATCCCCAAATTCGTAGCTTGAGATAACCAATATTCGATCGTCGACTACACATACCGTTGCGATATCCTCGACCCTTCCGTTGGCGTCACAGAATAACGTTCTCTTTTTATCAAGGCACTTCATTTCAATCAAATTTGTTGTGACTGATCTGTCCAGAACAGTAAGTGCTGCAGAACCTGCGATCACTGTTATTGATGAGTCAACGACTATGTGCTCAGGACCTGAGTCAAGGTATTCGGACAAGAGTCTACCTCAGCCGAATGACTGCCCGCAGCCACAAGCTCTGTCAGCGTTAGGATTGTTAATCTGGAATCCACCACCCATCAATGTGTCCTTGTAATCAACAGTAATTCCGGATAGAAGGGAGCTGTCCTTGTTGTGGACAAGAACTTCAATACCCCCAATGTCTAGCCTCTGGAATCCCTCGTCGCCAGGATCTTCTACTATCTTCATGTCATATAGGAAACCGGAGCATCCCCCAGACTGGGCGCTAATGACAAGTACATGCGAGCCCTCATCTCCGTTCATGCTGTCCTTTAGTGCCTTCCTTGCTGAGTCTGAGAATTGTAGATCCACTTCTACTACTTCTGATTCCGAAACAACCGGTAGGGAGAATCCATCTCCGCCTAGTATTCCCATGATTTGCTGTTGAAATGGTTGTATTTCAACGGTTCCTCTAGAAAACATCAGACATATCAATCAGAAACCTCTCCTACACACGTGGCTGGATTCGATACAAGGAACGTTGCACGAATTAGTGGTTCGTCGAGAACACGTGATGAGGACTTAGTAACCTCGGAGGAAGCATTGTCCATTTCACTATCAGACGAAGTTCATGGATTGCATAACATTGGCGTCACGATGAGGACTAGGGGTGACGATAGGATTCTTGTTCTGGGATTTCTATTTTCGGAGGGCATTATAGATTCGATTGATCATGTAGTTGGAATTGAAACGGATGAAGAGTCGGTAACTGTTTCTCTGGGCAGGGGCTCTTCCTTCGATCCTAACGTACATTGTAGACCCAGTACTGTTACCTCGGCATGTGGAATTTGTGGCAGGTCAACAATTGATGATGCCCGGCACATACATGCACCAGAACTAGGAGAGGAATTCCGAATTTCGATGAGTACAGTTTCCCTATGCCTAGATTCAATGATGTCCGGGCAGAAGCTTTTCGCGAAGACTGGGGGTTCGCATGCATGCGCAACTTTCGATGAGCATGGCGTTATGCATAGAATATTCGAAGACGTAGGAAGGCATAATGCAATGGACAAACTTGTTGGTTCATACGTTTCGGATAGCATGATTCCAGTATGTGAACTGGCAGCCTTTGTTTCAGGTAGGTCGTCATTTGAGCTGGTCCAGAAGTCTATTCGAGCGGGTTTCTCCACGATGGTATCTATTGGGGCCCCCACGACCCTTGCAGTTGACCTAGCAAATGAGCATGGATTGACGCTAATTTGCTTCGCAAAGAACGACTCGATAACAATATACAGCGGGGTCAGGAGAGTGGTTGGCGATTAGAGAGTGATTTCTTTGGGTCGCTGTATTTCCTCTCCTTCATATCATTCTGATACCTTGTACCGAGAGTGAGCCCGTTCCGTGAAATCCAATCTGAGAAGCTGACAACACCGACTGGAGCCTCGTCTGTTGCCATTAACCCCCTCATTAGACCTTTGATTTCTGCTCTTGTAATGACTCGATCATTTAGAAAAACCCCGGCAATCTGTCCAACCATCCACGCAAAAATAGGGGGTACTGGAATAACCATTCTTCGAACACCCATCGATTTTGCTATCAACTTCACATAGTCGCGATACTCGTATTTCTCTGGTCCAGCGACGTCTAAAACGATGTTTTCTTCGTTCTCCCCTTGGTCGACCGAAACCCTTGCAACATCGCTGATGTGTACAGGCTGAATATGATACCTGCCAGTACCGAATACGCCGAAAACAGGAAACTTTCTGATTAGCCACGCCATGTTGTTGATTAGAACGTCTCTATCCCCGCCAAAGAATACGGTTGGCCTCAGAATAGCGTATGAAAGTGAAGAGGACTTCAGAATATTCTCCACCTCTACCTTTCCCTTGAAGTAAGTCCAGTCAGGAGCCTTGTGAGGATGTGCCACAGAGAAATGTACTACTCTCTTTACGCCGGCATCCTCAGCTGCACTAAACAGCTTCATGATGTTTGCAACTGCAAGATCGTGTGCGTAGTTGCCCTTTGGATCCTTGTACCTAACCCAGTACGTGTTGTATAGGACTTCGGCACCCCTCAGTGAGTTTACTAGGGCGCCGTGATTGTCGAAGTCTATAGGATGCACCTCTACTTCCCCATCGAAGGGATCGTCTCGTCCTACAGCGTTTGTCAGAGTTCGAACCTTTCTACCTCTCGAGAGTAGTTCCTTTGCAATCCACCTACCGGAATATCCGAATGCGCCAGTAACTACGTGAAGACCATCGTTCACAGACGTCGAGGATAGCAGTCAGACATTATGTTAACGAATAACCACATCCCAATGAACGTGAGATCTCCGGCGACTGCCACAACTCCCTTGGAGGACGGTCCGCCAAAGAAAGGCTCTCAGAGCAAGTCTGCAGCGGGTATGCCAGCCATAATTTCGACTGCAAAGCACGGATTTTCAAAGATGGGCATTGTGAGGAGTGTTACGAGTCTTGGAAGGGTCAACAAGTTCTCCGGATTCGACTGCCCTGGTTGCGCATGGCCAGACCCAGATGACAAAAGGACCATCGCGGAATTCTGTGAAAATGGTGCTAAGGCTGTGGCCGACGAGGCAACACGGATGAAGGCTGGACCTTCATTTTGGTCTAAGTGGAAGGTTTCTGAACTATCTTTGAAGACCGACGAATGGCTTAACAATCAAGGAAGGCTTACTCACCCGATGATTCTAAAGGAGGATTCTGATTACTACGAAGAAATCTCCTGGGAAGACGCGTTCGATTCCATAGCACTCGAGTTGTCCAGACTGGAATCACCTGACGAGGCTATTTTCTATACATCTGGTAGGACTAGCAACGAGGCGGCATTCCTGTGGCAGCTTCTTGCTAGAAGGTTCGGTACTAACAATCTCCCAGATTGCTCCAATATGTGCCATGAGTCATCTGGGGTTGCTCTTACTGAATCTATTGGAATTGGAAAAGGAACAGTAAAGCTGGAAGACTTCGATAAGGCTGACCTGATTATTGTGGTGGGACAGAACCCGGGGACGAACCACCCGAGGATGCTGACTGCACTTAGAGATGCAAAGAAGGCTGGTGCATCTATTGTGAGCATTAACCCACTCAAGGAAACTGGGATGATTTCCTTCAAACACCCTCAAAACCCGCTCGAGGTTCTTGGTTTTGGCACATCTATAGCCGACCAACACATTAGGGTATGTGTTAACGGCGATCAAGCGCTTTTCCGGGGATTCGCAAAGACCATGATTCCACTTATGCACGGCACAAACATATTCATTGATCAATACACAAACGGTTTCGAAGAATACAGGAGGCATGTGGAGTCGACTACATGGGAAGATATTGAAGAATACAGTAGAGTTTCACGGGAAGAGATTGAAGTTATAGGGCAAATGATGTCAAAGGCTGAATCCATAATCTGCTGTTGGGCCATGGGACTGACTCAACACAAGAATTCTGTTGCAACTATACAGGAGATAGCGAACGTAATGTTTCTTGGTGGCAACATTGGAAGGCCCGGTTCAGGCCTTTGCCCTGTGAGGGGACATTCGAACGTTCAAGGCGACAGGACTGTGGGGATTAACCATCGTCCATCTGACCAGTTCATTGACGCACTAGAAAGAGAATTTGGAATTCTTCCAGTTAGATCGAATGGTTCAGATGCTGTCGAATCCGTAAGGAGAATGGCTGATGGAAAGTCATCCGTTTTCCTATCGATGGGAGGAAACTTTCTGTCTGCCATGTCTGACACACATGCCACCGCACATTCTCTACAGTGTTGTGACCTTACGGTACAGATTTCTACTAAGCCAAACAGGTCACACTTAGTAACTGGGAAAACTGCAATCATACTCCCGTGCCTTGGCAGGACAGAGAGAGACATTACAGGAGGTAAGGAGCAGTTTGTTACGGTTGAGAACTCTATGGGTGTTGTCCATAGTTCTGTTGGTTCCTCAAATCCTGCAAGCGAATATCTAATGTCTGAGCCTGCGATAGTTGCCGGAATTGCGAAATCATTGGAGACAATGATAGGTGATTCTGGCGTCAAGTGGGAGTTACTATCTTCAGATTATGACGAGATACGTGACTGTATTGAGAAGACTGTTCCCGGTTTCGATTCCTACAATGAACGTTGCAGGTTCGACGGTGGTTTCTATCTGCCAAATGCACCTAGGGATGACATGGTGTTTAACACCGCGACCGGGAAGGCCAATTTTATCACTAACCAGATGGAGTCTATGAGGGCTGTCGATGGAGAGTTCGTCATGATGACGATTAGGTCGCATGACCAGTACAACACTACAATCTATGGGAATGACGACAGGTACAGGGGCATTTCTGGTGGTAGGCGTATGGTTATGATGAATAGATATGATATTGACGCAAACGGCTGGAACGAATTCCAAAAGGTATCAATAACGTCACATTTCAATGGTAAAGAGATACTTTCGGAAGGATGGTACATTGTAGAGTACGACATCCCTCCAGGAAATGTTGCAACATACTTCCCTGAGTCCAACGTGTTAATACCTCTAGACAGCGTTGCAGATGGTAGCAATACCCCTACCAGCAAGTCTGTTTCAGTAACAATTTCTGCTATCTCATAGCTCGTGACTGCCTCTTAGATTGCTCCCTTGCTAGCAACCTGCACCTACTGACCTGCTTCTCGCACAATTCGGCTTCCTCCTTCCCCAGTCCCCTGTCTAGAGCTTGGGTGAAGCACTTTATGGCATCATCAAATAGCTCTACAGCCGCATATGATGAACCCATATTGAATAGGGTCCTGCCTGTGACGCTGTTTGGGTCCATTCCTATTGCAGTATGGTATGCCATAACGCTCTCGGGGAACCTGCCAGCGTTGTATAGCGCGTTTCCACGTGCGTTTTGGGACTTGACCTTGAGCTCTATCTCTTCAGAGGGGCACCCACCGATTGCCTTCTCAAAGCTACTGAGAGCCTCGTCGTGCTTGCCCTCGTTAAGGAGGTTGATCCCCATATTGTACCAACCTACTGCATCATCTAGATCACTTCTAGTGTCAACTACGACGGTGTTGATCTTTGCTTCTTCTACTGCCAGAATTAGTGCCTCAGCTGGGTCCATCTCTTCAATCGGCTCGGGCTCTAATTCAACTGAGCTATTATTCTCAATTCCCTGAGCTCGTTTACGGCATTGTTCTGCTCTTTCAGGATATCCAGCGGCAATAAGGGCTTCTCCCAACCCCCTCCATATCTCGGATGAGTTGGGGGCCTCCTCTAGGAGTCCCTTCCATATCTCGACAGCCCGTGAATGGTCACCAGTTAATGACAGGCTTTCGGCTTTGGTCATTCGACTTTCTGGTGATGTGTCGTCTTCTGCATCTTCTGTATCGCCTTCCTCTTCCTCGATTGCAGTAGCTTGAATAAATATCTTGGGAGGCTCGTCCTCTGGTGGAGAGTAATTAGCGATCTTCGATAGTTTTTCGTCTTCCGGGAAATATATTATGGCAGCTGAAGCATATTCTGAAGCCTTCAGAGCATCATCATTCTGCAATAGAACTGCTAGATTGGCAAGCGTGGGTCCGTGGTTAGGGAAAAAATTGTCAGAATTCTCGAATGAGTCGACTGCCTCCTTGTAGGAGTCGTTCTTAGAGTGAAGGACTCCCAAGCAATACCATGCAGTAGCGTTTTCGGGATCTAAAGAAATAGCCTTCATGTACATCTCGATAGCTTCAGCAGTATTTCCTGAATTGGCCATTACTGAGGCCTCATCCATTATTTCTGCTATATTGCCACCCATATACGAATCCAAATACAGATGATGGATAAGCATTCGCAAATTATGTCTAGAGGCATACTTGAAGATGGGGACCCCCTGTAGGAGCCGTGAGCGATGCAGTTGTCATTATGGGTATATGCGGCACCTATGATCTAGATTCAGCTAATGGTAGAATGCTTGAGATTCTACTTCACGAGTGCAATAATCATGGTGCTGAGACCAAGGTCTGGGACCATGGTTCGAAACCCCTGCCATTGGTTGGTGCTGAAGGCAGCTGGGATAATGAGAACGTTAAGAAGTTTCAAGAGATGGCTATGTCATCTGACGCCTTCATCCTTTCCAGTCCAGAATACCATGGCACAATGAGTGGGGTCATGAAGAACAGCCTAGACTGGTTATACTCCAAACACACATCTGGGAAAGTTTTCGGGCTCATGAGCACCCTAGGTGGTCAGGCAAGTAACAACACCTTGAACCACATGAGGATAGCCGCTAGGTGGATTCACGGATGGGTGGCACCTGAGCAAGTGGCCATTCCGAATATCAAGGAGGCATTCAACGAAGACGGGAGCCTAGTAGACGAGGAGATAATGGAAAGGGTCAGAAGCCTAGCATCATCGATAGTTTTCAACACCACAAAACTGAGGAGGTAGCATTGACTACTGGAGCGCTATCAACAGCTGGAGTTGCAGCACTTCTAATCATGTCGTTAACTGGAGTTTCCGCTTGGTGGGCAAAGAATATCCTTAGAGACGAGGCTAAGGTCAGAGTTTTTGCCGCTATTGGCACTATTGCCGCAGTTATTCTCGTGTGGTCTACGTGGTGAACATGGCGTCTGAGTATTTTCCTACTAGAGCTCATGATAATTGGATTCTCGGCGATGATGGCATGGTTGTAATCGTTGTCAAGAAGGAGTTCGGAAAGATAGAGCGGAGGCTAGCTAAGATTTTCTCCGCACCATCCGACGTAAGAAGGCCCCTTGACGATATGAATACTGAGTTATGGCTACTTATGGACGGGAATAACACACTTGCTGATATAATCCACAGGATGGATATGTTGTTTGATGAGCGGATTTCTCCCGTTTCAGAGAGGGTTAGCAAGTCTATCGCCGAGTTCGTAGAGCTAGGACTTGCTGTTCTTGTCCGTGACCCCATGACCATAGACTGGAGCATCGATCCACAAGGGGATTAGCTATTCTTCCTCTAAGGAGGTGCGAATCTCCTCGTTTATCTTCTCTCTATACCTCGCTGAGAAGTAAATCATCAGCGGGATTACCAGAACAAGAAAGAAGCATCCGACAAGAGCTGAGAAGCTGTATACAGTCTCTTGGAATGGATCTAGCTGAAACTGCTCGACTCCTACTAATTCGTGATGTGTGTATTCTCCGGTGACAAGCATCCCGTCAATAGATGCAATTTCGCCATTCTTCTCGACCTTGATTTTCCAAGTAATGGTCTTCTTCGCATTTTGTATCAATTCATTTGACTCATTCTCGGCGCCTGGAAGATTTTCACTCTCAAGGAATCCTTTGCCATTTATCGGCAGGTCAAGCGAAACCCTGCCTCTAAGGGTTCCGTTGCCATTCGTTAGCTCTATGGAGTGCAAACGGCTGAAGTCGCACGTCTCGATCAAGGATGAGTAATCTGATTCGGGCTCGTTGCAAATGTAGTTCGAATCGTCTAATCCTAGGCTGGGAGAGTGTGACCAGTTTGTACCCTCTGCCTCGACTGTGAGAGTTGATCCTGCAGCAGCACCATCTACTGAAAAATTGACCCATGTTATAGCGTCGTAGGTTGAGTAGTACCACTCCGCCCGACCCTCTGACTCGACATTTAGTTCCATGACTTGCCCCTCGTTTGTGGTGGTGTATTCGTAGTACTCAGAGTCGACCGTGTTGGAATAGACCGCGAATCCTAGGAGTATGATTAGGGTCAGTCCTGTTCCGACCATGGTCCTGAGCATGTTGGGGTTCTTGGACAGAGATCGCTTCACGGCTTTTCCAGATGGAGCGTATTTTTGAATGCTTGTCGATTCAACATAGTATTCGATTTTCAGATGAAAACCGTGTCATCACGGTTAAATATGGTCTGTTGGACGGGCGGCACGCACGGTGGAGCTATGACAACGTATTACGACGTCCCAGCGGACCTCCTGATCGAGGGACTATCCGAAAAGCTACATTCATTCGACAAGGTCATTGCTCCCGAGTGGGCATCCCAGGTGAAGACTGGTACTCATAGAGAAAGACCACCAGTTCAGGACGACTGGTGGCACACCAGGTCAGCATCGATCCTTCGAAAGGTAGCAGTTAAGGGACCTATTGGGGCGAATAGAATTTCTCAGGAGTTTGGTGGTGCAAAGGATCGTGGAGTCAAGAAGAACAAGGCTGTGTCCGGTTCGAGGAACATCTCTAGGAAGATTCTGCAACAGCTTGCTAAATCGGGCCTACTAGAGGATTCAATGAATACAGCAGGAACAGTAAACAGAGGCAAAGTTCTGACTGGAAAGGGGCAGAGCCTACTTGACGAGGTTGCACATTCCGTAAGGTCTGCTGCTGAGGAGCGCTATCCAGGGCTAAAGGGGTACTGAGGGAGTCAAAATGGCACGTAACAAGCCCTTCGCCAAGAAGAAGAGGCTCAACAAGGTTACAAAAAGGAACAAGAGGGTCCCCGTATGGGTGGTTATGAGGACTAACAGAAGAACTAACACGCACCCCAAGAGGCATATGTGGCGGCGCTCAAAGCTCCAGAGGTGATTTTATGGCTGAGGTGAAGGAACTAACAATACCTCTTAGGGCGGCATGGAAAGTACCCAGGACAAACAGGGCCAAGAGGGCAATGGCAGAAGTCAGGAATCACGTAGCACAGCACATGAAGAAGGCCGAGGATGAGGACATATGGATAGACGAATCTGTCAATCATGCTATCTGGGCTAGGGGAATGCAGAACCCACCTAGGAAGATTAGGGTAGTTTGCACGAGAGAGGAGGGCTTCCCTCTGGAAGTCAAGCTATTGGAGGAATGAGTGTGGGAAACATCAGGCCATCTTTCATCAAGACTAGGGCCCTAAGGCTCGTAGAGACATACCCGGACCAGTTCACAGACGACTTCGAAACTAACAAACACCTTGTATCTGAGTTCTCAGACGTTGACAACAAGAGGATGAGGAATTGGATTGCGGGCTACATTACCCGGTACAAGCAGCGCAGGGTAGACTAACGCATCACTCATCAGCGTCTACACGGTCGAATGCTCATGGGTGACAGGAGGGAGGGTGAGCTCCCCTCTTTCTCTGACGGATTATGCGTCGTTCTGGTGGAACCTGAGAATGACGGTAACATCGGTGCAGTCGCACGTTCGATGCTAAACTTTGGCATCATGGATCTGCGTGTTGTCGGTAGGTTCGGAGACTGGACCGAGGAGACAAGGAAGAGGGCGAAAAACGCCCAGGAGGTTCTTGACGAATCCAAGATATTTGTGAATCTGGACCATGCGATATCTGACTGCTCACTAGTAATAGGGACCTCTGGCAAGAGAGAGGACGGTGATAAGACTGCTATGAGGCACTTCCTACTACCTGAGGAGCTTCCCAAGAGGCTGTCAGGGGTCGATGGCAGGGTCGCTATTGTGTTCGGTCCAGAGGGTAAGGGTTTGCTGAACGATCAGCTGGTAATGTGCGACCTTCTAGTGACAATTCCGACATGGGAGGGCTACCCAATTCTCAATCTTAGTCATGCTGTATCCATAATTTGCTTCTCATGGTACGTGAACTCGGACTCTTCTATGCCATCTGGTACCGGAGGAAGGCTCCTAGACCCGAACCTCAGAGATAAGCTAAGGTCCGAGGCAAAAAGGCTAGTGGAGGCAATGCCCACCAAGGAACACAAGCGCAAGGGGATAGAGGAGACTCTCCTCAGGGTAATTCTAAGGGGGCTTCCAAAGGACGATGAGGTCCATAGGATTCTGGGCGTCCTGAGGGAAGCTGCTGACTCATTCGAGCGGAATCCAAGTAGCCCATGACTTGGGCGTCTCTCTTACGTGGAATGCCCGCAGTCTCAGTAAGTTCCCGTATGATGATCGGATGTGAGGTTCCACCTGCTCGTAGGCCCACTTAGCCAGATTCTCTGCTGTTGGCACGAAAGGAACTACTACGGTCCTGTGGTCCACGCTCATTATTGAGAGGGCTGCCAAAGCTTCTTCATCACCCGAATAGACAACGAATGCATGATCTATTACATCGTGAATTTGCTCATCTAGAATCCTTGAGACGTCAGAGAAGTCCATCAGCATGCCCTCATCTGAGACACCGCTCTCGGTAACCACCTCACCCTCAAGCTCGGCCTCCCACCTGTACCTGTGGCCGTGAATGTGCCTACACTTGCTCCTGTGGTTAGGGACCCTGTGCCCTGTGTCCGTCTCCACCCACCTGCGGATTCTACTCGCCACTCTCCCCCTCCATTTCGAAATCAATGCTAGCTGAGTTGATACAGTACCTCTCACCACCGAACTCAAGCGGGCCGTCGTCGAAAACGTGTCCTAGGTGGGCATCGCATGACCCGCACCTTACCTCTATCCTCAACATGCCGAAGGTCTTGTCCTCGATCCTCAGTATTCCAGCATTTTCGTCCTCCGTATGGAAGGCCGGCCAACCGCATCTAGAATGGTATTTCATTTGTGATGTGAACAGTAGATGACCACAGCATATGCAGAGATATTCTCCGTCGCGATTCTCCATATAGTGAATTCCCGTGTTTGGCCTCTCAGTACCAGCTTCCCTAGTCACGTGATACTGAAGTTCGGTTAGCCTGCGCCTCCACTCCGGATCTCTCTCGGGGTCGAACCTAGGCATATTGCCACTCATGATACTGAATCCTCCTTCTTACTGTCTAGGGATAATGCGAACTCAAGAACTACATCCCAGTTATCGACGTACTGCACGGGGTCCTCTCTTCCTAAGGTGTGGAATGCCAGGACCCGTTCCACGTCAGCACCTGACCTACCAGAGCTGCGACCCAGATCATCTGGGTTGTATGAGGTATTGGTGTTAGCAAGAACGGTGTCGAAATCGAGCCCTAGAGACTCACACGACTTTAGGGCGTCTTCTAGGATAGTGGTCTTATCCCCAGAAATGTAGGGAAGATGGAATGACACTCTCTCACTACCCCAGTTTCCTATAGAGAAGGACCGTTCAAGTGACTCGTAAAACTCCGGCCTACAGTCAGGGTAGATTTCATGGTCACCGCTATGAACGCCTAGTGCAATCCTGACGTCGCAGTCCTCAGAGTTAGAGGTGCTCAGAGCCTGGCCGTACAGGATAGAGGAGAAAATAGCGTTCCTGTTAGGTACCACGGTCTGTTTCATCTGTTCAGACTCGTAGTGCCCTTCGGGAACTTCGATGTCTTCACTTGTAAGTGCTGAGTTCAGGGAGCTCATTGCTGACGTGAGTTCTATCACGACGTGCTCAACCTCGTAACCATTCTTAGATAGGTAGGCAATGTTATCCCTAGCTCGATCGATCTCAACTATGTGCTTCTGGCCGTAGTCGTATGTGAAACATGTGACCCTATCACCCTCGGCTAGTAGCCTCAATAGCAAAGAAGTACTGTCCATCCCCCCTGAAAGAGACATGACGGATCTGGTCATAGCACTCCCATCCACTTGTGGGTCTGTAGGCTAAGCCTCCAACCCGGGCTCTCCTTGACCAACTTTTCGACAGCCTGGAAGCTCTTGCCGTTCTTCTCCACCGATTCGCTTTCCACGTAACATGGTTGGATGTAGAGGTGGGTGAAGCCCTCCTTAAGCTCGTCATACATAGCCATGTCTTGTCCGCAATACACTACCTTTAGCTCATCACCTGATCGCTGTTTAATCGAGACGTTCGGGTACAACTGATCCTTCGGGCTTACGCAGATCCAGTCGATTACTGGATCCACGGGGATAGTCCCGTTGGTCTCTATTGAAAGAGAAATCCCATGATCTTTCAGCCTGTTGCCTATTGTTGACAGATCCTGCATGGCCGGCTCCCCGCCAGTAAAGATCACCCTGTCACATCCAAAATCTACCACCTCTGCAACTATCGAGTCGATGTCTCGCTCCTCGAATGTCATGAAGTCGGTGTCGCACCATTCGCACCTTAGGTTGCAGTTACCGAACCTAACGAAGACGTGAGGGATGCCGCTGTGGAAACCCTCTCCCTGCACCGAGTGGAATATCTCCACGATGGGATAGGTCTGCATTTAATCACCCCTGCACCGGAGTGCTTCGTATGAGCTGAAGGAGCTCGGTCCTAGCCTCTGCCTTGTCGAAGAAGACGCCCCGCATCGCGCTTGTGGTCATAACAGCATTCTGCTTCTTTACCCCTCTGCACTTCATGCACCCGTGCTGTGCCTCAAGAATTACTGCGCATCCCAGAGGACTTAGATTCTCGACAATGTCGTTTGCGATAGACTGGGTTATCCTCTCCTGGTTCTGTAGCCTCTGGGAGTGCAAGTCTAGAAGCCTTGCAAGTTTACTTATTCCAACGATTCGTTCGACTGGAATGTATGCTATATGCCCCCTCCCTGAGAACGGCTGTAGGTGGTGCTCGCAAGTGCTGTGGAACTCCATATCCCTAAGTAGTACAATTCCATCGTAACCCTCTGCATTGAATGTAGAGTCAAGAATAGATTTGGCTTCCATGCCATATCCCGAAAAGATCTCATCAAACGATTGGACTACCCTATCGGGAGTTCTGCTGAGCCCTTCCCTAAGCTCTTCGCTGGGTCCTTCGATGTACCTTAGAATTGTCTCTACAGCATTTTTCGCATCATTTCTATCGACCATCTAATCCCCCGTCCTGCCATGCCTGTCATCAATCTCGTCAAGTTGGTCGAGAAGCTTCCTGCATGCTGTCCTGATTGCATCAGCCAAGCTAACGAATTTTCGATCGTCCCCCACGTGTCCCTTTAGGTCATCTAGTATCTCCCTTGGCATGTCCAGGCTTACCTTGGGCATATCCACCCGGATTTAATTATGTAGATAATATTATCTGAGTAATACTCAAGTAATATTTCGTCTGCTCTCTATGCTGTCGTCTAGTCCAGGATATGTTTCATTGAGAACATTGGCCCTTTCCTTCAGGATATGAAGTTGGGAATTGGCCTCATCATCGGATATTCCCTGCGATACTAGGTTGATGATTAGTGAAAGGCCACCCTGGATTGATCCGGCCTCAAGAAAGGCGTCATTGGAAATTTCCTTTGTAGCCCTCAATACCTCAAGTGTGTCTCTAAGATATTCAATCTCGTTCTGTATATCCGATATGCTGAAGTTTCCAGAGCTATCAATTCTGCATAGTGAGCTAATCATGGATGGGCGAATTGCGACTCCTTTTTGATGATTATCGCTTGAAATTTTCTACCAGTTCCACTAGGACTCCACCTGTTGAAGATGGATGTACGAATGCAATCCTTTGTCCATCCGAGCCAGGGACTGGCTCGTTGTTTACCATCCGCATACCCATTGACCTCAATTGTTCGATTTTCTCCTCAATATTACTGACGTTGACTGCGATTTGTTGCACTCCGGGACCCCTTCTAGAAAGGAACCTACCAAGTGGTGAGGATTCGGTCAGGGGCTCCAATAGTTCAATCCTGACGTCCCCCTCCCCTTTCATGTACCTAATTTTTACACCTTGGTCTACCACTACCTGGTCATCTTCTGATGTGAAACCCAAAGCTGTCCAGATTGGCTCGGAATCATCCAGAGAAGATGTTGCTATGCCGATGTGGTTGATAGAGCCGTCTACCATTCAAACACCACTTGGCGATACCCACGTTCCAAACTCTTCCCTCATTACTCTGTTTACCTCTCCGACAGTCGCCTCCGCCCTTACTGCTGAAATTATCGGCTCCATTACGTTTGAGCCGTCCCTACAGCTCTCCCTAAGTAAACTAAGCGTATCCTCTACCAAATTGTTATCACGTGATTTCCTGATTGATTTCAGACTGGACAGCTTCTCCATCTCGTCCTTAGGGTTAATGACCAAACTCTCGAAGTCTGGAAGACCCTCATCCACGTGGGTGTTAACCCCGACTACTAGTTCTTCACCGCTCTCTACGCTGCTTAGGTGCTCCCAAGCACTCTCATGGATTATTCGCTGTTGCAAACCGGACTTTACGCAATCCATTGCCCCACCCATTGAATCTATCTCTAGAATCGTTTTTCTCGCGGTTTCAATTAACTCATCTGTGGTTTTCTCAATTGCCTCTGAACCACCGAGTGGATCAACAAATGATGTAATTCCGGACTCCTCGGCGATAATCTGCTGAGTTCTTAATGCGATTCGAGCAGAGTCCTCGGTTGGAAGTCCTAGCGCCTCGTCGAAGCTATTTGTATGAAGGGACTGCGTCCCGCCCATTACTGCAGCTAGTGCTTGGTATGCTACTCTGACTGCATTATTCATTGGTTGCTGGGCAGTCAATGTAACTCCTGATGTCTGAGTATGGAACCTGAGCTGGGATGATTTCTTGTTCTCAGGGGAGAACTCATCCTCCACCATAGAAAACCAGAGTTCCCTAGCTGCCCTGAACTTGCTAACCTCTTCGATGAAGTTGTTATGACATGCGAAGAAGAATGACATCCTTGGAGCAAAATCGTCAATCTTCATCCCGCTCTCTAGCGCCTTCCTAGTGTAGAATAGTGCGTTTGATAGTGTAAGCGCAATCTCTTGAGACGCTGTGCAACCAGCTTCTCGCATGTGGTAACCGCTGACTGAGATTGTGTTCCACCTGGGTGCGTTGTCCTTGCACCATGACATTAGGTCAGTAGTGAGCCTGACTGATGGCTCAGGGGGGAATATGTACAGCCCCCTGGAGATGTATTCCTTCAGGATGTCATTCTGAACAGTTCCAGATAATTCGTCCCTCTTTACCCCCCTCTCATCTGCTACTGCAACATATAGGGCTAGTAGCGTAGTGGCTGGTGCGTTGATAGTCATTGACGTGGATATTGAGGCCATGTCTATTCCTTCGAACAACTCTCTCATGTCGTGGATTGTGTCTATTGCAACGCCCACCTTTCCCACCTCTCCGGATGATAATGGGTCGTCTGAGTCTAGACCAAGCTGGGTAGGTAGATCAAATGCAACGGAGATTCCTGTCTGCCCGCTCTCAAGAAGGCTCAGGAATCGCTCATTGGTCTTCTTTGGTGATGAGAATCCAGCGTATTGCCTCATAGTCCATAGTCTGTCAAGGTACATTCCAGAGTGAATCCCTCGTCTGTATGGGGGCTCGCCAGCTCGTTCTACCACGATTCACTCCAGAGGGTCGCATGACATGAACCATTCTCAGAAGCTATCTTCTAATTGTATAGGCATCAACTATCCTTTCGAGGGACTTCATCTGCTCTTCGTCGATAATTCCCTCGGTTAGTTTCTCCTCCAAGAATTCCTTAGCTTCCTTAGTAGTCTGCCTCTCTCCTCTTGCCCACACCGTCGCAAGGAGATTGGACCTGTGCTCTTCTGCAACATCAATGTCCACCAGAAGGCCTCTCATCTCGTATTTGTACTCCATGTGCCTGCTCCTATCAAGTCTCTTTGCCCTTGATGCGGGCTGATATGAAGACATTTTGTTCCTGAATTTCCTCTGAGGCTTCTTCGGGGTGTCTTTTTGATCAACTGCAACTGTTTCTGGTGGAGTTGCCACAGGTTTTGTTTTGACGTTTTTGATAGCCTGGGAAGCCTTCAACATACTGCTCTGAATAATCTGTCGTGCCTTTAGGCTCCGACCGTCCTCTCCTTCGGTATCATCGACGGGAGCTTCTGATTCTGAGTTACTCAGACCGATGTCCTTCCTCCCCTTGGGGTCAAGAGTTTGCTCTTCAACGAACTCTGGTTCCTGTTCCACTTCAGCTTCGTCTGGAGATTCCGTGATTTCTTGCTCTGGATTCTCCACAGGAGGCTCTGGTTTTTCCTCGGGGACTGCTAGGATAGGTTCTGGCTTCTTCACTACTTCTTTCGGCTTGGACCCTGGTACAGAGGGAGGAGCTCTTTGGGGAATTTGTCTTGGCGACTGTGGCCTCGATGCCTTAGTTGGCTTTGATGAGGGGGATTTAGAACTAGTGCCGAATATGTTCTTCGGCTCTGCCTTCTTCCTTCTTCTTCTCTGCACTATCTAATCAATCCTTAAACCACGGGCCGGACAGACTCTCATAAGAGTTCGCGATGCCTCAATCCCAAACTACTGCGGTGTGGTCCGTTCTTAGGGTAGGGTTGATGGCACTTTCATTGATTGGGGTTATGATGCCACATTCCATCATCCGCCTACCCAGCTCTGCAATCATAGTTCCATTGTCAATGCAGAAAGGCTTGTCTGGCCAGTAGCATTTAGCTCCCCTTTCTTCGCACATCAATGTGCTCATTTCTCTGAGTCGCTGGTTACAAGCTACACCTCCACCTAACAGCAGCTCGTTCTTTCCCGTGTGGGCCAGGGCCCGTTCTGCTACCTCCACACAGGTAGCGAAGACATGCTCCTGTAGCGACCAACAGACCTGTTCTAGTGTGAATCCTTCCGATACTTTTTGTATTGCAGAAGTGAGTATTCCTGAGAAGGCGAGGTCCATCCCATGTACTCCGTAAGGTAGTGTTACTTCGTCTAGCTTACTGGACCCGTTATCCACAAATAATGATGATAGGCGCTCTACCTCTGGGCCTCCTGGGAATGGGATACCATTGTGCCTCGCGAATTTGTCAAGCATATTTCCTATGCCTATATCAAGAGTTTCTCCTAGAACTCGGTATCTTCCATCTGCTCGGGCAATTACCTGTGTGTTGCCACCACTAACGTACAGTAGGACCGGGTCATCGCAACCAGTCTGGTTGCGGCCAACCTCGATATGGGCTACGCAGTGATTCACACCGATCAAGGGTACTGAAAGTCTAGTGGATAGTGTCCTTGCTACAGATGCACCAACTCGTAGGCAAGGACCGAGCCCGGGCCCCTGGCTAAATGCCACCGCAACGACTGAGTCCCAATCGAAATTTTCCATTCCGCCGAGTTTTCCGAGCAAGCTTGAAGTGGATTCTGAATGGTGATCTGCTGCCTCTCTGGGGTGAATACCCCCTTCCTCGGGCATGAATAGCGAGGACTGGGAGGGATAGAGGGTACCATCTGAGCCAACATAGCCAAATGAAAACGTGTGCGCGGTGCTTTCTATTCCCAGAATTATGCCTTCCACATGAGCGGCATGAGCGGGGGTTCTTTCAACTATCGGAATTACCACCCATCGTGAGGACAGTAATTGCAAATTGCGGGGAGGTCGCACATCTATCTACTGGTGATGACGAATTTCCACTTTCTGGGCATCGTATTTTAGATCGTGAAAGACTTGTCCACCCCCCAGGTATGTCGATACTCATTAACGATAATATTGTCGAGAAGGTAGCTCCAACTCAAGATCTTATTTCTGAATTCGCACCTTGGTACCCTGGAAATTCAGAGTATGGAGGGACCCGTGTTGTTGATGTAAAGGGGATGTCGGTTGTGCCTGGATTCGTTGATTGCCATACACACCTAGTATGGTCTGGAGATAGAGCAAACGAGCTTGCAATGAGAGTATCGGGCAAGACATACAAGGACATTGCAGCTTCTGGAGGAGGAATTATGAAAACAGTATTCGAAACTAGGAGTGCACCCTCTGATGCGTTAATTGAATCTGGAATTAGGCGTGCAAATTCAGCACTAATGAATGGGACCACTACGATAGAAGCGAAGAGTGGATATGGATTGGATCTTGATTCTGAGGTGAAAATTCTCGAGGCAATATCAGTGATTGACAGGTCCACTCCCTGCAATATCATGGCCACTTGGCTAGGAGCCCACGACTTTCCTCCTGAATTTGATCGAAACTCCTACGTAGACCATTTGATCGCTGAACAACTTCCTGTGATCTCGGAGCTTGCACTTGCGAAGTGGGTAGACGTATTCTGCGAGGAGGGTTGGTTCACTAATGAGCAAACCGAGGAGATCGTGAATGCCGCGAAATCGTATGGATTTGGCTCGAGGCTTCATGTCGACGAGTTTGTTGATAGTGGAGGTCTGGAGCTTGCAGCCGAACTGGGTTCCGTAAGCGGAGATCATGTAGCATGCTCTAACGAAGATTCCAGAATTTGTGCAGCAGAGGCTGGAACTGTCCAGACATTCCTCCCAGGAACACCCTATGTACTGGGGAAAAACCTCGACCTGCCAATAAATCAGTGCATTATGGAGGACTGGCCTTTCTCAATAGCTACCGATTTCAATCCTAATTGCCCTATAACGTCACTCCCACTGGTTGGTAGTATGCTATCCCACAGAATGGGCGTGGATCCGTTATCTTCACTAGTTGCAGCAACTAGAAACCCTGCTACCACCATGTTTGATGGGACCGATGTTCGTGGTGTTATTGCAGAAGGAAGAAGAGCCGATTTGAATGTACTATGGTCATCTTCTGCTGATTCTTGGTGTCAGACACCTGGTTCATCCCCCGTAATGATGACATACAAAGATGGTGATATTGTAAATTCCAATAAGGTTTATTGATTCAATCATTTCATTGTAAATTAATTAGTTTGAGTTATTCTAGAATTCAAGTAATAATTATATTTTGAGCATGTTGTACATTGGTATTGACAAAAGTCTCCGATTTTTCGGTAGAAGTGTTTCCGATAATCTATGTTATCAGAATCAATTACTAAAGAATGGAGGTAAACAGCCTTGCAATATTGCGTTTTTATCAATATTGTAAAAATTACACGTTTAGCCCCACATAATACTGAAAAATTGAAGTCAGGAATGTCAACGAATATTCATGGCCAGCAAAGACCAGGGTTTCTGCATGAAGTGCAAGACTTACGTGAATATCGAAAAGCCAAAGATGATCACAATGAGCAATGGTAGAACAAGGGTAGCTGGATATTGCTCAACATCGGAATGTGATGGTCGTATCTCAAAGATTGTTTCATAGGGAATCAGAATGATTCTTGAGGGGGCGGCTTCACCCATGAAGGCCGGGCTCGTGGTCTAGGGGTTATGACGTCGCCTTGACATGGCGAAGATCGCAGGTTCAATTCCTGCCGAGCCCACCATTAGAAATGATACTAATAGTATAATTATTCAAATTCGTATGAAACTCTCAGCCTTCCCTTACCCTTGTTCTTCTTTCCGATGTACCTGACCCTAGGGATCTGTGACGTGTTAGATGCATGAGTTCCGGCACATGGGCATAAGTCCACGTCCTCCACCTCTACAACCCTAAGATGAGTAATTGCTTCTGGAATCCTGTGCATGAATTTAGTATGCCTCATCTGCTCGTGGCCCATGATTCTCTTCCTATCCCACTCGTGAACATTCACATCAATGTTTGAGCTAATTACCGAGTTTACAGCATCCACCAGTGAGTCGGGGTCGAATACATCCTTGTTCTCGAACAATAGATCTACCCTGGATTGTTGAGCACCTATCTGGTTTCCAACTGTCTCTGCCCCCCAGATATCCTCTGCTAGAGCAGAGAAAATATGCTGTGAAGTGTGCATTAGTGTGTGTCCGTTCCTCCTTTTTACATCGATTTCACACGTAATTTCCTGCCCTATTGAGAACTCGCTCACGTCATCTACCGGGTGGAGTAATAATTCGCCTGGGAGTACCTCGTGTAGATCGGAAACAAGAATACCATCAGAAATGATAGATCCAGTATCCCCAGGTTGTCCCCCCCCTCTGGGATAGCAGTAAGTTTGTTCCAAATGCAGGTAGTTTTCCTTTGCCCCTACAATTTTAGTATCGAATGGAGGAGGATTAGTTCCAGGATGCCGAGTCATATGCAATTTTTCCTGCAATTAATCACCCAAAAATACTGGACAGGTGTCCTCCGATTATTGCTTCGGAAAGAGCCTCACATTCTGTCGTCATTGACCTATCACCATCTAATGGGGGGACTATTGTTCTGACCCATTTATGGATCTTAGAGACTCCTGATCCGGCCTTCAGATCAATTGTTTCCAGAGCCTCCGTGGAGCAAACCATCTCGTTTGCTAAGACCTGAGATAGAAATTTCGATGCCCGAAGTGCCCTGAAGCAACCCGTCGAGCCCATAGAAGCGTGGTCCTCTTTCCCCATACTGACTGGAACGTTGCTAGTAGTAGCAGGGTTTGCTAGGAGGTGAAGTTCTGCAATTAATGAGGCAGCGACGTACTGAATTATCATCAATCCGCTCTCGAGGCCCTCCTGATTGGCTAGAAAGGCTTTCTGTCCACTCCACTTTGGATCCAGGGTCTGGTTAATCCTTCTCTCCGAAATTGAGGCTAGTTCGTGACACGCAACGGCAATTGCATCACTGGCTAGGGCTAGATTTTGTCCATGGAAGTTTCCTCCGCTGATGATTTCGGCATCATCCCCCGTTACGAAGACCAGAGGGTTGTCTGTAGCGCTGTTTATCTCTATCTCCAGCATCCTTCTTGTTTCTCTTAACAGGTCGATTACTGGACCATGGACCTGAGGGGCGCACCTGAAGCAGTATGCGTCCTGAACCCTGTCATAATCTGAATTCGACGACGAAATCTCAGACCCCGACAATAGTTCTCTAATCCTAGCAGCGGATACAGCTTGACCAAATTGTGGCCTTGATTCATGGATTCGGGAATCAAATGGCCTTTGGGATCCCCTAATGGCTTCCAATGAGCAAGCCAATGAGGCATCAGCAGCGAAAGTTAGCATCTCCATGTTCAATACGGTAACGGCTAGGAAAGCGCACATCTGGCTTGTACCGTTAATTAGTGAGAGTCCTTCTTTAGCTAGAAGTTTTATCGGTTCCAGCCCGGCTTCTGAAAGGGCATCTTGGCTGTCTCGACTTTCCCACACACCGTTTTCGTAGACTGAACATTTTCCCTCTCCCATCATGGATAATGCCATGTGAGATAGAGGGGCCAGATCCCCAGATGCACCTAGAGATCCTATTCGAGGAACTTCTGGTGATATTCTCAAGTTCACCATAGAGAGCATTAGATCTACGACCTCGGGTCTGGTACCAGATACTCCTTTCGCGATTGAGTTCGCTCTGAACACCATCATCAGGAGAACATGTTCTGGCTCCATCCTCTCGCCGACACCACATGCATGACTCCTGACCAGATTTTCCTGGAGCGCCTCTATTTCTTCGTCTTCAATTCTGACTGATGACATGGCTCCAAATCCAGTGTTTATCCCGTATACAGTATCTCCAGATAGGACTATCTTCTCTACTGCAGCATTAGAATCGGCCATCTTGTCCCTAGATTCCTTAGATAGCGATGCATTGGATTGGCCACAAGCGATTGACATAGCTTGTTCCAGAGTCAAGGAGCTACCATCAATCTGGATATCAGCCATCAGGGGTTTCGAATCGTTATTCCCAAATAGAGTCATCGAGTAATTTAGAACAAGTCTCTTAGGACACTTTCATTCACAATGTTAGGTATTGTAACGTCTATCCTTTCATCAGTCTCCATAGCTCTAGAGATGGCGAACCTGGCACCCGGATTCCTCGCCCATGACCTTCTAGCAAGGCCATTATTTACATCCCATGAGATCATAGAGTCTATATTCTCCTGTGATTTTTCTGACCCATCAATAACTAGTCCGAATCCACCGTTAATTGCCTCCCCCCATCCAACGCCTCCACCATTGTGCAGACTGACCCATGTTGCCCCCCTAAACGAGTCCCCCACAAAGTTCTGAACTGACATGTCTGCAGTAAACATGGATCCATCGTAAATATTGGCAGTCTCCCTATATGGGCTGTCAGTACCCCCTACATCATGATGATCGCGACCTAGGACAATTGGGGCAGACAGGGTGCCATCGGAGATAGCTGTATTGAATTCCCTAGCTATGGCCCTCCTTCCTACTTCATCCGCGTACAGAATTCTAGCCTTGCTTCCAACAACCAGACCATGCTTGTCGGCCTCGGAAATCCATCTAATATTGTCCATGTACTGAGTGCGAATTTCATCGGGACATCCTTCGGATAATTGCTCGAGGACGTCCTTTGCAATCTGGTCGGTCTTCCTAAGGTCGCTATCCTCTCCAGATGTGCAGACCCATCTGAACGGTCCGAACCCATAGTCGAAGCACATTGGCCCCATTATGTCCTCCACGTAGGAAGGGTAGAGGAATGAGCCGTCCTCATTATTGATTGCCGCCCCGGCTCTGCTTGACTCGAGCAAGAAGGCGTTTCCGTAATCCCAGAAACGGGTCCCTCTGGAGGAAAGTGAGTTGATTGCTCCAACGTGCCTCCTCAAAGAAAATTGAACTGATTCCTTGAATTTTGCCGGGTCTTCTTTTATCATTTCCTTACTCTCATCAACTGTCAATCCTACAGGAATGTATCCACCTAGCCATGGATTGTGAAGGCTGGTCTGATCACTAGCAAGATCTACATTGGTGCCCCTCTCCACTAGGTACTCGAGGAGTTCGACGATGTTTCCCACATATCCTAGAGACGCTGCCTCCTTCCTAGAAATAGCCTTTTCAGCACGATCAACTAGTTGCTCAATGTCTTCGTGAAGCTCCGTTAGCCATCCCTGTGAATGCCTCTTTCTTGCTGGGGATGGATCTACTTCTGCAATAATGCACACAGCACCAGCAATCACGGCTGCCTTAGCCTGGGCTCCAGACATCCCCCCTAGGCCAGAGGTTACGTAGAGTACGCCTCCAAGTCCTTCTTCGGGAGTTTTGCCGAGGTACTTTCTCGCAGCGTTTAGTATAGTGATAGTTGTTCCGTGAACGATTCCCTGGGGGCCTATGTACATGTACGATCCTGCCGTCATCTGACCGTATTGGGATACTCCCAAGGCATTCATCCTCTCGTAGTCTGATTGAGAAGAGTAGTTTGGGATTACCATGCCATTTGTTACAACTACCATAGGGGATTGGGGGCTAGAAGGAAAAAGTCCGAGTGGATGGCCGGAGTACATTACTAATGTCTGATCTTCGCTCATCTTGGAAAGATACTCCATAGTAATCAGATACTGCGCCCAGTTCTGGAAAACTGCCCCATTGGCCCCGTAGGTAATCAATTCATGAGGAAACTGCGCTACATTAGGATCTAGGTTGTTCTGAATCATCAGCATTATTGCTGCTGCTGACTCAGAGTTAGCATTGTAATCCGATATTGGCCTAGCATGCATTTCGTAGTCCGGCCTGAACCTATGCATGTATATGTGGCCTAGATAATCCAGCTCGTCCAAGAACTCCTTTGCGAGAGTCTGGTGCCAGACTTCAGGAAAGTACCTCAAAGCGTTCTCAACGGACAGAATCCTTCCTCTTTCATCGAGCGCTACCGGTCTTGGAGGGGCGTGGGGGACTGTGGGATCTATGGGCTTGTGAGGGGGAAGAGTACCTGGGATTCCGTGGATGGTATCTTTGCCTAGATTCATTTCCAACCAAGCCTCTCGGACACTATGGATCTAATTCCTTCCAATGTGGAGGCAGATTCCTCGACCACGGAATTCAATCTGGTGGAGAGCTCGTCGACATCCCGACCCTCTATGAAATCCAGATTAATTCTGACATTCATCGATGCGATGTTGACGGCAGAAATCGATAGCTCCGCAGCTGAAGCCAGATCAGTCAATGCATTTGAGTTGCATAAATGGCTGAAGGCCCCGATATCGGATAACAGATCAAATGCTTCCGTTGCTGTATCCAAGGGAGCTTGTGCGGCCCCGATTGTTGCTTCTCTGATGGACCGCTTTCTGAATTCCTTTTCTTTTTCATCGCTCTTAGGTAGACGATAAGCTTCCATTACTAGGTCGAAAGCATTAGCATCGTTCTCAGCGAGCTCAATAGCGACATCCATTTTAGGCACCCATTTAGAGATGAGTGACTCTGCCGACTTGTGTCCACTCGCCCACTTCTCCTTGCCTACGGTAAGTCTTGCTACCATGATGGCCAGGGATTGTGCGTGAGCCAGGGATAATGCGGCAACTGATCCTCCTCCAGGAGTGGGGTCGGAGGACGCTATTGCTCTGAGAACCTCCTCGTAACCCTCGTTCATCCCAATGCCTCACTAATAGCCCATTCAATTATACTTGATTCGGGGTCAAATTCACCTAACATGTCTAGCATGAGCCCGGATATTGCTGCATTAACTAGTGAGGATTCTCCAGCGGATTCGGGCTCATTGTGATAATTCCGTCCAGCAGAAATCATAGCGTCTAGGGGAACTAGGCCTACGAGCTCTCCCGCAACTGCTTTCAAGCCGATCTTCAGGGCCTCCTCCCGGATTGCCTCAGTAACATGATGTAGGCCTGTTAATCTGTGGTCCAGGAGATTCATCGACACTTGGGCTGTAGACTCATCGTACATCCAACCTGCTGCCTGGAGAGCCGCAAATTTGCCCGGCTTTCTCATAGGTTTCCCGTCCTCCCCAATAATTTTCTCCCCGTTCTCGTCCTTCAGCAAGGAGCCGCTTGTTCGAATAAGAGAAGCTATCGAGTTTGCCTTGGTTTTATCATCCGAGTTAAGATTCACATTGTAAGCGATTAAGATCTGTCTTGCTCCGGTAGCAGTAGCACCTAGCTTTGGGTTGAATTCTCTGGGTCCGTAATCTGGGAACCATTCCTCGGATTGCATCTTTTCCCGAAGTCCTTCGTACTCGCCTCTCCTTATGTCTGGTAGCCTTACCCTCTTGTCGCTTCTAGCTGCCTCAGCATAGAGGTATACAGGAAGTTCTAGCTTGTTCGATACCGCCTCCGCATAACTTTCCGAGAGGCGGGCGCATTCCTCAATAGATATCCCGCTGATTGGGATGAATGGGACAACGTCAACAGCACCCATCCTAGCGTGCTCACCGCTGTGAATCCTCATATCAATGAGTTCGCAAGCGACCGTTGTGCACTCAATTGCTGCTTTGAGTACGTCGTCAGGATTACCGACCATCGTGACAACTGTTCTGTTGAAGTCGGCCCCCATGTCGACATCGAGTAAGGTGACTCCTTGAATTCCCTCTATTGAGGCTGTTATCCTGTCTATAACTGACTTGTCTCTGCCCTCGCTGAAGTTAGGAACGCACTCTACAAGTGGCGAAGTCATGGTGGTTGGAGAGGTCCGTGCGTCATGAGCGTTTGCTTAGGAGTAGAGTCCTTCTGAGTTCGAGTCTAGACCCTGCTTGCGGTTTCCTTCAACCTTCTTTATCGCACTTACGAAATCGGTCCTATTAACCGACTTACTGCCTTTGGAAATTGCTGCAATACCCGCTTCTATGACGGAGGATTTTATCTCTGCGCCACTAAACCCATCTGTCATCGATGAAAGAGCCCTCAAATCTACGTCCTTTGCAAGTGGCATGGAATTCGTGTGAACTGAGAAGATTGTCGCCCTTGCTTCGGAATCGGGTATTGGAATCTGGATTATTCTATCGAATCTACCGGGCCTCAGTAGGGCCGGATCTAGAAGTTCTGGCCTATTAGTTGCCGCGATTACCTTGACCTGGTCAAGTGGCTCGAAGCCGTCAATCTCTGAAAGAAGTTGCATTAGTGTTCTTTGAACCTCCCTGTCCCCGGATGTGGCCGTATCTAGCCTCTTGGAACCAATAGAGTCTATCTCGTCGATAAAAATGATCGAAGGAGCCTTCTGCCTAGCCATTTCGAAAAGCTCTCTAACCATTCGACCTCCCTCTCCTATGTATTTCTGGGCAAGCTCCGCACCCACTAGCCCAAGGAATGTGGCATTTGTAGAATTTGCAACCGCCTTGGCCAGCATTGTTTTTCCAGTACCGGGAGGGCCAGTTAGGAGGACTCCCTTGGGTGGCTCAATTCCCAGATTAGAGAAAGCCTCGGGTTTCTCGAATGGAAGCTCGATAGCCTCCCTTATCTCCTTTATTTGCGGGTCTAATCCGCCTATTGAAGCGTAATCCACATTGGGGCTTTCGACGATCTCAGAATTACTAACCAGGGGATCCCATGAATCGGACAGGATCTCAACTACTGAAAGTGTGTCTTGGTTTAGTGCTACCCTAGACCCAGGCTTCAGCGAAGAGTCGTCCAACCTTCGGTTTATTGAGACTAGGAATACTGTTCCGTTAGAGCTACGAACTATTGCCTGCTCATCCACTATATCCTGGACGTATCCAACGATTAATGGTGGAGTCTTGATGCTACTAAGCTCCTCCTCTAGCCTATTCGTGCGCTTCTTCAATTGGGTGAGCTCGTTCTCTAGGAAGAGCTTCTCAGTAAGAAGCTGTTGAGCCTTGTCAGAAAGTTCTGCGAAGTCGGACTTAAGTCTCTTGATTGCGTCGTTTTCATTGTTTAGCTTGCCTAGTGATTCCTCCGAGTTTGGGGCGTCCTCTGCCTCACTAGCCATGCACTTCACATGAAACTGGTACTTATGACCCCTGCGAAGGACTATTTTTGATAATCATTGGCGATGAGACATGGGTGCATGCGAGCTATGTGGCGCAGAAGGAATCACTACCAGAACTGCAACAGTCTCACAATCGGTAGTTGACTGCTGTACCAGATGTATAGAATCAATGGGCCTAGTTGTAGAGAGAAGGAGAACTGCTACACAGGCCCAGTCGGAGCCGAAAACCCAAGTCATTGGCAAGGGAATTGCTGGATTCGACATAATGACGAAGGATGCGATGGAGTTAGCACCCGACTTTCACGAAAGAATTAGGAGGTCCCGAGAAGAAAGGGGGCTATCACAAGAAGATCTAGGGCGAATGATGAACGAGAAGGTAGGAGTGGTCCAGAAGGCAGAGAGTGGAATCAGGCCCACAGACTCCATTCTTAACAAAATCTCGAAGGCACTAGGAATCAGCCTACTTGTTGAGACTGTGCCAAATAGCCACACAGTAGTAGCTTCAGAAAGGGACCGGAAAATGACAATAGCGGATGCCAGAGGCTCTGATGAGGGAACAGTTCGCCAAAAGAAGACCAAGAAAAAGGGAAGGAGGCTGGGAGTTTCCAGATCTGGTTCACGTTCCAGGAGGTAGGATGCAGGATCGAGTCCCACTTCATGTAATTCACCTCGATCAGGATGATCCGAGGAAATGTACTGCTAGGAAGATGCGTTCGAAGGGGCTGGTTTCCCTCCATGAATCTCCATCTAGTGCCCCAAGAAGGGGTTTCCTTCTGGATCCAAAATCTACTACCATCCTTGGACCTGAGGACAGGGCATTGATCGGCCTAGGAGGATCCATTGTAGTTCTTGACTGCTCATGGAAGATGATTGATGAGTCCTTGCACAAGATAAGGAGAATGACAAGGCTTGAGGGAAGGGCATTGCCATCCCTACTTGCTGCTAATCCGGTTTCTTGGGGCAGAATTGGGAGGCTTTCCTCTGCTGAGGCACTTGGTGCATCTTTGGCTATACTAGGGAGATACGCGGAGGCGTCTATCATTCTGGAGCCCTTCAAATTCGGCCATCAGTTCCTCGAGCTAAACGAGGAGCCGTTGGAAGCATACGCGGCAGCTGATTCCAGAGATCATATTGCCGAACTGGAAAAAGAGTTCTTCGAATAATCGGGCTTGCTAACTCTAGGGCGTGTTTTCGAGGACAGCCCGGGGAGTTGTCCCCCCGGACTGCTTGCGTTGTCCGAGAATATCTATCTCAGAGTGCTTTGTCGATCTCGGAGCCAATTCGGGCTCCTAGTCCGACCAATAGGCCGTCGACGATCCAAGCTGGAAGGACGTCAGCGATGCCGTCCCCCATACTTGCTAACGACGCACCCATCTCGTGGCCACCATTTAGGGTCATCATGCCACCGAGCACCATCAGACCGAAGGCGCTAGCCCAGGCCGACTCGCATCGTGTGTGCACCTGCCACCATACCGCACCAGCAGCGATTGTCTTGAGAGCACCCCAAACCTCGGGGGCCTCAAAGGCAGTTGCAGCCCAGCCGGTCTCTATAGCACCGAACTCTGTTGCTAGCATTATTGCTAGCAGGGCTCCAACGACCTGTGCAAGCAACCTCATGCCATTAGGCATGTAGTTACCATCCATGTCGCCATCTCCGTCGTTAAGCATGTGACACCAGGTCACCACAGGAAGCACGTGAGCACCAGCAAACGCCATCCAGACCACTGCTAGGGCAACAGCACCCTCAAGGGTGCCAAGTCCCATTGCAAACACGGCCCAAGACAGCACAAAGGCGCCACCTACTTCTGCTTTCATTGCATTCATATCTACGTTCATTTTTTTCAACTCCTCGTATAACGAGTGGCTCTGCCTCGACTCAATAGCCTATATAACTGAGAAGGTATGGAAACAGCGAAAAACGCCGAAAAACGCACTTTTTTCAAAAAGCCGGTGTGTCTGACTACACTTGATGAATTCCGGTATATCAAGTACAATTATCTGTTATTTTCGTCATAATCTGTTACTCTGATACCTAGCTTACCCATTTTGGCATTTCTGTGCATTATCCTATCCATTTTTCTATGGAACTCGGATTCGAGGTCAACCTGCATCGCCAATGAATGCCCGAGAATCAGGATTAGGAGGTCCGCCAGTTCCTCTGCTGCTTCTTCTAGAGGTTTATCCTTGGTTATAGCTGCAGAGAACTCACCTAGCTCCTCCACCGTTAACGCTACCCTATAGCCCATGTCGTGACCGTGGTTCTCATCCGATGGGAAGTCGTGCTTTTGATGGAATGCTGCAACCCTTGACATCATCGTTAACCACGAACCGTCCGGAGCTTCGCTTCTCTCTACCCCTACCCAGTCATCTACGCTGACTCTCCTTGCCATGCCCATGTGTGGAATAGGAACACCATCAAGGTAGTTGTCTAATCTATACTCTGCATCAACTTAAGAACGCATTTTGCGATAATGTCCCTCATTCCAGATGCCATCTCGTCAACTGACTCGTGATTAATCTCTGAATCGGGGTTTCCGGGCGTCCTACCTGCTGCCCAGTTTGAAGAACAAGGGAGGGAAACGTGGGGGATTCCGGTCTCTGAGATCAATCTCTGCTCGGGTCCAAGGGTCATTCCAACTACGTTAGCGCCCAGCCTCTCCAATGCATCAATCTCTATCGGTGTCTCGAACTGCGGGCCGATGCATTGCGCTACGATTACACGATTGGGGGATGATCCCTGGGCTAATTCCAACACTCCCTCGCAAATCTTTGAAAACGAGCTGTCGAATGGTGAGGTCCTGTCTGAGTGAAATGCTTCGTCGTCATGGAAAGTCCAGGGCTGAATGGATAAGTCAAGTACGTCATCAGCGACTCCAATAGTCCCTGGAGGCATTGATTCTAGCATAGATCCTACTGAGTTTACGCTCACGATGATATCGGGATTGCAGCTAGATACTGCGTAAACGTTTGCCCTGTGCTCTATGCAATGAGGAGGTGTCCTTTCACCCACTTCCGAGTGGTGCCTGTCTATCACGAATACCTGTCCGAAGTCATTCTCGACAACAACAATAGGGACTTCGCCCCACGGGGACTCGGCTATCAGACTGTCCAACTTTACACCACTAATCGATGATAGCGTAGACGCAAAGTGACTCATCCCAGTTCCACAAAGCACCGCAATGCGGGGCATCTCCTCACTCCGTAAGCCTGGAAATTAGGTCTGACTTCTTTCCTGAAACTGGCTTTCCGGCATCCTTCAGTAGCACCTTTAGTTGCGCTACTGTCATTGACTCGAAGTCAGTATCTGAATCGGGAATGGGCTCTTCTTCGTTGGCTTCTTCGTTGACTTCTTCGACGATCTCCTGAGTCTCGCCAACCTGAGTGGCTGGATCCTCGCCATCACCTTCGTCGTCTGAGAGGCTTTCTGTAGCCGCCTTAGCAGCCTCCTCCTCGGCCTTAATCTCCTCCAACGTGGGCCCGTCGTCAATGACAACGCCGTCCTGAATAAGTTGGCTTCTCCTAAAGAATACAGCTCTAACGGGTTGAATCTTGGATACCGCTTTCGTGACGCTCTCTTCGAGCGAACCATCCATGAGCGCTTTCTGGACACCGAGCCATGTTGATTTAGCACAGAACTTGATCACTTCGTTTCTAGCGACACTCCTAGTTTCCTGCTTCTGGCTGCCCTTGGCTCTTGACCTAGTAACTATGAATGGCTTGATTCTGATGAAGTATCCGTCATCAGTTACTACATCTATTGTATCGTCGATCTTGCCCCTATCTCGACGCACTTGCCTCCTTACGTAGTCCTTCATCACATCGTGACCGATGAATTCAGTAAGTGCGTCGTTCCCAACTACTTCCTTTATTCTGAACTGAATCTTGACGTGCATCTTTGTGAAATCGCCATCCAACTCGTTCTGCATTATCTCGAAGGGCCGACCAACTAGCATGTCTTCCTCCTCTGCGAGAGTTTCTCCTATCACCTTGAATGACCAGGGGTTCCTAGGGGCTCTGATAGAGTACCAGCGCTTGGCCTTCCACTTGTCCTTCTGCCTTCTGGCCGCGGCTCTAGCTGATGCTCCCTTGGCCATTGAAAGGACTCCATATATCGGGGGCTACCCCGTTTGCGGGCCGTGCGAACTACAACCAGTATTTGAACGGAATGCCACGAATAGCATCACAGCAAGGGTGGGATTGAAGGTTCACTTGCATCAGGGATGGCCATGGGGCTACATGGTGGGTCATGGCGAGTACATGCAAGTTCAGTAGATGATTTGGAATTAATTACAGACTCAGTTAAATGGTTGTGCGGAGAGGAAGATGCTGTTTCGGTAAACAAGGGAAAATCTGCTTTGGGTGCTACAATGCACACAATTATGTGCAAAATGGGTGCAAAGCATGCAAAGCACTCCCTTGGCAGGATAGATGGCGACTCACTCTCATCGATATTGGATTCCATAGGCTCTCTAATCGACGAAGACAAAATTCTGCACATCAGGCTAGACCTTGGGAGATTAGTAATGGGAGAGGGGCGTGTAGTAAGGGAAAATTGTGGTACTGTAGCGAAGGGCAGGTTCAAACTCGAAGTCTACCCTGGACAGGACCCCGCCTCGGTGGCAACGGAACTAATCGAAGATCTCCTGGAATAATATATCCTGACACAAGCGTTGATATGCTATTCGCATGCACGAATGAACCAATATGACACATGTGGTAACAAGTGCTTGTGTAAGTTGCAAATACCAAGATTGCGTACATGTCTGCCCAGTAGAAGCCTTTAGGGAAGCCGAAGAATACCTAGTGATAGATCCTGACGAGTGCATAGACTGCGCAGCATGTATTCCTGAGTGTCCTACCGAGGCGATTTACGCAGACAGCGACCTGCCAGAGGAAGAGATGCACTGGCTAGAGAAGAACGAGGTGGAGTCGCCCGACCTACCACTTGCAGAGGGCGACTCACCGGTACTTGCTGACTAGCGATTTCGCAGCAGCTGCATCTACATAGGTTCATGAATGCAAACCCTAGGCGATTGCTGTGCCAAATAGGGTAGATCTCGAATCAATGCGCCATGGCACCGAGCTTCTGAAGCGTGGATTTGCCAAGATGCAGGAAGGCGGGGTAGTCATGGACGTAGTAACTGCAGAACAGGCACACATTGCAGAGGATGCTGGCGCGGTGTCAGTCATGGCCCTGGAAAGGGTGCCGGCGGATATCCGTTCTTCGGGGGGTGTGGCCAGAATGAGCCATCCGAAATTAATCAAGGAGATTATGGAGACCACAAGCATCCCTGTGATGGCCAAAGCTAGGATCGGTCATGATGAGGAGGCACGCGTTCTGGAGACTTTAGGGGTTGATATGATAGACGAATCAGAAGTACTAACACCCGCGGACCCCTTTTACCATATTGCAAAGAGAGATTTCACAATTCCTTTCGTCTGCGGGTGTACTAGTCTAGGAGAAGCAGTAAGGAGGATTTCAGAAGGGGCTGCAATGATTAGGACGAAGGGAGAGGCTGGCACGGGTAATGTGGTAAGCGCTGTAAAGCACGCACGACTTCTGGAAAACGAGATTGAGGCTGTGGGATTAGCTAATGCCAAAGACAGAGAAGATATTGTGGACGCCATAATGGAGGGTTACTACAGATTAGAGGAATCCTCAGACATTGGGAGCAAGGTTAGGAATACTCCCTTCGGAGAGTTAGATTACCTCATAGGCGAGGTTGGGTCGGTTCTGGATGAAGTGTCCAAAATTGGGAGGCTGCCCGTAGTAACTTTCTCCGCTGGAGGAATTGCTACCCCAACAGATGCTGCACTAATGATGAGGCATGGCATGGATGGAATCTTTGTGGGTTCGGGAATATTCAAGAGTTCCGATCCTAAGGTAACCGCTGAGGCTATTGTACTTGCAACTCATCACTTCGAGGACCCCAATGTCGTTGCTGAGGCTAGTGAAATGGTCGGAGAGGCAATGCCGGGCCTTGAGATGCACAGCCTAGATGTGAAGATGGACGAGAGGGGATGGTAATTACCGCTTTCTTCCTCTTGAGGAACCAAGTTTTCTAGCCTGCCTCTTGGTATTCCTATTCTCGTTTTGTTCCTCTGAATTTTGCTCAGACACGGTTCCACCGAATGTAATCGAACCACGCTCTAGAAGTCGTTCGGTTAGGGATGCTGCAAGATTCTCGTCTTCATCTGGACCTCTTAGGGCATCCCTGACCGATTTGTTGTGATCCTTGATTAGCCTCTCCCTCTCCTGGTGCTGAGACTTGATCTCGTCTCGGATTTCGTTGACCTTAGAGAGCAGTTCTACCCCTCCCTTGTGGGCCTCGTCGGCTTTGCCCCTTTCATCTATGAAAAGTGAGTGTAGCCTATCACTCTCGCCCCTCAAGAAGTCCCTCTCTTCCAGCATTGGCTTGATTTCTTCCCAAATCTTGTCAGCCAGCTTGTTCTGCTCGATCATCAGCGAATGCTCGTTGTCTGCTTCAGCCCTTAGTTTGTTGATTGACTCGTCCATGTCACTAAGATCGAGGGAGATGATATTCTGCTGTTCGACCTCTGGGATGAGCTCGTCCCTTCGAGCAATCAGAGACCTGAGCTTCTTAATGAGGGAGTTCTCCTTGTCCAAAGATAAAGACCCGTCAGTCATAATCCTGTTCTCTATCCTCTCTATCTCCCCTACAGTCTCAGAAAGTTGGATTACAACGGATCTCCCGGGACCATCACCCCTCCTTCCCTTCTTATTGGAGATTAGTTCTCTAATGCTCTTCTGAATCTCATCTCTTCTGGCTTGGTGCAGTTTGGCCTGAGATCTAACCTCTTTCTGTTCCTCCATCCTGGACTTGATAGATTCTCGGAGTTCTGAACCCTGTTCGTTTACTGAATTGCGTGAGTCTGCAGCCCTTTTAGCTGACTCGTTATGAGCATTCCTCTGGCCCCAGATTCTCCTTAGCTTGGACTCCATTGCGTGGAGACGTGTACGAAGGTCGTCACTAGGGCCTTCTTCAGCTTGCATGGGCCGCGGATGAGTGTCCCCTTATTGAAGAGAACTAAAGTCCTAGAATCCTAGCGGCGAATGGGAGGATTGGGGATATTACTGCAAGAGCAGCACCGATCATGAATATGGCACCCGTAGTCATCCTCAGCCGAGTGAAAAGGTCAGACTTGACCTGAGCTGTTAGTACCTTGCCCGAAATCAGGTTTCCCGAAGTATCCTCGAGCCTGACAGTTACAGTAGCTTCACCCATGGATGAGGGGATTAGTGTCTGCCAGATTATTCTAGAGGAGTTCATTGATTTTGACATCTTTTCGTAAAGCGGGCTACCGGAAATAGAAGCTGAGTCGTGAGGATCTGCCCGAAGCCTGTATTCGCACTCGTTGGGTCTGAAGTCAGGCGTCTGGACCCGTAGAATCAAGTCTTGGCTTTCCTCGGAGTTGTTCAGAACGAATGCGAACAAGTTTGCCTGGCCCAAGGTTAGGTTCTCCATGTCAACGTCGAACCATATGCCAGAATTAGATTGGGATGATAGTTGCATCCGCATTCGGTCATTAAGTCTGAAGAATGGGGCGCATCTATCCCTAGCATGCATAAGTAGCCGGTCTAGTGTCTCCTCTCCGAGTTCAGGGTGGTTGATAATCTGGTCAATTGTTTTCGAATCCACCACCGAAGATAGAGCTAGATGGAAATCGTCCTCCGCGATGACTCCTGACCTGAACATGTCTAACATCTGTAGCAGGTATTCCTGTAGGTCTGGTAGAGTGACTCCTCGCTGTAAATCGGCATTGAAAGATGACACGTACTTGGAAAACCTCACTGCTAGCATCGGATCAACATGGGCTCTGATTACATCTGTGAATGGCTTGTTTAGCAATGCAGGGTGGATCGGGGGTGAAAATGACTCTAGAAGGCCCCATGGGTTTACTGTATTGAATCTCGGCCTATCTGAAACCATGTAAACGCTATGACTGGAAAGGAGAGAAGCCGTTGAAAGGGCGATAAGAACTGGGACTCCCTCTGAGCTATTCGAACCACCTGTAGAAGGGAAAATTAGGGCCGAACCAAGAAGAATTGTTGCGATAACCATCAACGTAGTGGTCAGATTTAGCTGGTTTGAGGCGCCCTCTATTACTGCCCTCATTTCGCTGTATCCATGAGCGCTTCGAAATGTGACTCCGGATGAAGTAATCTCATCGGTCTCGATCTGGAAAATCCTCTTAGTGACCCATAGCAGGTAGTGGAGAACGAATAGGAGAAGCAGATCGGCCACCATAATGGCTAGGGATAGGAGGTAAACCGACTTTGAGAACGTGAGCCCGAAGAAAAGCTCCCGAACGCCCCCCTCCCACCACTCTGGGTCGGACATTCGATATGACTGGGCTAGGCCGTACAGGAAAACCACAATTATTGGCAAGAATAGTATCAGTCTAGCACCCCTACTGATGAGCAGGTCATCTAGACCAGAGAGAATCACTTCTCTTCCCTTTAGCTTAGTCTTGTATGACTTCTCATCGACTAATTCCTCGTCTTTAATCAATTTGTGAATCTCGGGAGCGGGGGGTGTTTCAGATTCTAGAGTGGCTACCATTGAGTCGATGTCGGATTCTAAATCAACCAATGATCGTGGATCCCTGATTTCTTCCATTATTCTGCCCCCAAGCCAGTAACTCTGGCTAGTATCCTAATAGACATGTGGGAGGACAATTCAATCTGTTTCTGTTCGCAAGAGAATGAACCTCCTGTGTTAGTTATTATTGATCCCGGCTCGACTCCGGCATCTCTGATTGTTATTCTCTCATCTCCTCTAGAAACAATCATCTCAACTGATGCTGAAGCGCCGTCTGGAAGGCTAGACAAAGGGAGCAAGGTACCAATTCCCAAAGTTTCGAATGATCTGTCTACACTTGGGATTCTTGAACCATCGGAGGTCATCTCAGGGTAACCTAGCAGCCTGTCAAGAGTTGCTTCCAAATCGGCACCCACAGCATGTTCCATCTTACAGGCCACCTCCTTAACATCACCACTAAATCCGATAACATCTCTCAGGAGTATCTCTAGCAAGCCCTCCCTCCTTTTTACCCTAGCAGCTAGCTGGAACCCCTGGGGTGTTAGCCTGCAACCCCTGTAAGGTATGTGGGTGACCATGTCCCTTTCAGATAGTCTTTGAATCATCTCAGTAACTGATGCTGGACTAATTTTCATGACTTCGGCAAGCTGAGTGGTCTTCACTATGGCCTCTGGGGTGTCGCTGTGAATCTCGAAGATTCTCTTAAGGTACATCTCCTCGATTTCGCTGAATTCGCCCATCTCATCGGCCTCCTTTTTCGGCCATGAATTCCGTTTTGCAAACAGGGCACCTAGACATTACTGGCCTTTTTTCGATTGGGACGCGCAAGGCCTGATTGCATTCCGGACATCCTAGGTTATCCTCATTTGACCTTGATACCGGTGGCCTGGGAGGATGTTCCTCTTCACCCACTCTGAACTCCATAGAGCATGATGGGCACCTAACTCCTCCGGAGTGGCCAGCTGGGACCATCAGTCTTTGCTCGCAAAATGTACAGGAAATTTCTGTTTTCTCGATTCTTGAACGAGCCTCTGAAGACTCTTTGGTTTCCCTCAACCCAATCTCTGATGTGGAGGGTGTCCTTGTTGATACTGCCCTCCAGACGAGGGTTCCTATTAGGATAACAAGAATGCCCCCCAATAAGCCGATCGCTGCAGATGTAATATCGAATGGAACGTCAATTCCCTCTTGTCGTACGTCCGATTCAATGGTGAAAAAGCTCGTTGATTTGACCGGACCAGCTGTCCACTCGATCTCTATTTCCACCCTCTCACCATCAGGCCATGATGGAATTGAGACATCGCTAGATATTGCCCCCCCTGGAATTACTGATTGGACAGAGGTCTCCGCAAGGATCTGTCTATCAGAAGAAAGTATTACTCTGACATTGCCTTCTTGTGTCTTGAAACTATCCTCATTTGTGAGCGTGATTGTGGAAATTACCTTGCTTCCTGGTTCTGGTTCTGTTGGATTGAACTGGCACTGGACAGATAGTGATGAGGGGTTTACGGATGGCATTTCGATAGATAGCTGGGAAAAATTCTGAGAATCTGCTGTCAATTCCCAACCTAAGGGGATTGCCTCGATGAAAATTTTGTCAGCGATTGGTTGGCCGAGATGGAATTCAAGTGCCCTCCTGCCCGGATCTGCCTCCAATATAATACTCTGAAGAGTGGTGATTGAGCCCTGGTATTCCACAGCGGCATTCACTTGCAGAGTTCTTGGCGATCCGGGCGATAAATACACAGAAGCTTCTACTTCGAGGCCGTCCACATTGCCCCATTCGTACGAATCCATGATTACATCGACAATCTGTTTAGGCAAGGCTTGAACTGAGAAAACACCCTCCAAAGAGTCAGTATTGGAACCATCAGAAGAAGTGACCGCCCACCTGTAGGAATTAGAACCGTTTGAGTTAGGTGAAAAAATGACGCTCACCTCCCTGGTTGACCCTGGAGAAATCTCGATGGGTGCGCCCTCGAATGTCTCGTTAATCTGGGTATTCTCCATATATAGGGTCGCGGAAGCGGATGAGTTACCAGAATTACTGACTAAGACGGAGGCTCGCAATGAGTCTCCGATATGAGCAGGTTCGCCAGAAATGGCCACCCCGGATTCTCCCGAAGTGCTGAAATTTGCCGAATCATTAGATTCAGAGGAAAACATAGAGATTTTTTCTAACTGGAATTCGTAACTTGTAATGCTGGATTGGCTTACTAGGGGAAGAAGAATCAGCGCTAGCCAGAAGCAGATTGTTTTGCCCAAAGCACTGTTCATAGTGCAATCCTCGTAACGACATCGTATCAATCAAACGCAAAAATTCAGTCCGCATAGGGCTATAATGGATGTATTGCCCCGTGACGAAACGAAATGGACACCGAGGCTCTGCTCAAAGTCAAGCCAGAGGAGCTAGCGAGCGCTCTTCTCAAGAGGAGGCTAATGCTGAAGGAAAGTCTACCCGGGGTGATTAGGAACCTCGAGGCTGAGGAGGAGGCACTCTCTCCCAAGGTAGAACGTCTAGCGAAATCATTTGAGGATGCTAATTCCAAGGTTGCAGAACTAAAGAGGGACAGGGATGGTGGGCAATCTGAAGCAGGAGTTCTAATTTCTGAGGTCAAGGATATCAGAGAGAAGCTGATTGAATCGGGAGGAATGGTAGACCTAGATCCCAAGTGGAAAAGGGAAAAAATGCTTGAAAAAATCGAAGAAATAGAGCACAAGATACAGACTTCGGCTCTTGATCACAGGTCAGAGAGGAAGCTCTTGGATAGTAGAAGAGTGCTAATATCTCAAAATGATAAGTGGCTTAAAGACAGAAAGGACTCGAATCCAGAGATGTCAGAATACATAAAAATGAGAAGGAAAATGTCTAGCCTCTACAAAAAGGCTGACAAGGCACATTCCAAGATGCTGGATGCAGTAGAGAAGGCCCAACCAATCTACGAAAAGACAACGGTGGCCACTGAAGAATTGAGGGAAGTCAGGAGCCAGTTGGACAGAGCTAGAGAGTTGCTTGCCCAAAGCGACCGGGCAATAGGGCATTGGGAAAGGAGACTGAAGGATGGTTTCGGAGACATTGGTCCTGGATTCCCTGATCTCCTTAGAGGGTATGAGAAAGTCAAGGGCGGGGGTTTGTCATCGTTCGCCAAAGCCCCCACTTCCAGTACTAGACCAAAAAAGAAGACGGGGGGGAAATAGAATGAATGCCCCCCCTGAAAACAAATGGGAAGATCTTGATGAGCTCGATAGTGAGGAAATAAAGCAGATCATTCAACAGAAAAAGAGTTTGCTTAGATCTCTCGAAAATGAGGTCAGAGAACTTCGATCAGAGAGGAAAGACCAGGTGCACATTGTCAAGTCCCTGAGGTCTGCCATAGGGGGATTTGAAGCATCAGACTCCGGAAGAAAAAGGCTACTGGGGGAATTTCACAGATCAAGGAAAGAAGCCCAGAAGCAAAGAGGAGTACGTGACTCAATCAACAAGTGCATCCCTCCTCCATCCAATATTCTTGAAGATTGGCTGAGGGAAACGTACTCTATATTGACGAAAATTGACAATGACCTGACTGAAGTTCCGATGCTGAACCCTGAACTATCCGGATTCAGAAGATTCTTCGAAATTCAAGCGTCGATAGTGAGGAAAAGGCAGGCAGAGGAAGCTCACGCGAAATATGTGTCTAAAGTTGCAGAGATGCGTAAAATATCCGGAAAACTAGATGAAAACGACGATGAGTCCCAGAGGGCGGTTTCTGAATTAAAAAATAGCACCGACATTGGTGAAGATAAGATTAGCAGGAAGGAAATTAACAGAATTAGCAAGAGGATTGCACAAATTGATCATCGTCTTGACGAGATTAAGATAGGAATTAGTGAAACCAGAAAGGAGCTAAAGAGGGTCGAGGATTACTCTAGGATTTCTGCAAGAAGACCCGGTAGGGTGAAGATTTCTGATATTCGCGACATTGCCGCAAAGGGAGGAACCCTCAGTACTGAGGAGATGGGTGCTCTTTTGGAATCCGGCGGGCTCTCTTCCATTGAAGGTCCAGGAGAAGTTGACGAAGAGGCCCCTAGAGAGACTAAGGCACGAAAGAAGGGGCGAAAGTTAGGAGTCTCAAGAAGAGGTAGTAGGAGGGGAAGTATTGCCAGTCGAAGAGAGTAGCGGGCTGGAAATTCGGTATTCCTTAAATGGAAACCCAAATTAGCGGTGCCCGAGGGTTACCATTGGGGCTCAATCAATCGAATATTGGAGGACTATTCGAATCCAAGACAGCGGATGTCAGCGAGAAGCTGTCAGACTTCAAGACTAGAAGAGATGAGCTCAACACGAGGGTCAGAAGTCAGCTAGACAAAAGAAATGAGATTAACAGGCAGGTGAAAGAGCTCATCACAGAGGTTCAGAAGCAGAAAGCGCTAAGAAATGAGGCAAATAGCAAAGTTGCCGAATTGAGGAAAGTAAGGCTAGAGAAGACTAACCAACTAAAGGAGCTCAGATCCAAGCTTAGGAGTTCTTCAGAAAAAGATTCTAGGGAACAGGGCAAGAAGAATGGTAAGACTTCTAGGAGGGTCAGAGAACAGATGAATAAGCTTGAATGGCGGCATCAGACGGGTCAGATTAGTCCAAAAAAGGAGAAGGATTTCTTTTCCACGATGAAGAGGTTGCAGAGCGAATACAAATCTCTGAAGGCAGAGGAAGAAGCAAGTAGTTCTAGCATGCTAAGAGAGGTGAAGCATGCTGAGAAGGTACAGCAAAAGGCCCATGATGCAGTAACAAATGCTTCTGATAAATCCGAAGAGGCTCATTCGTTAATGATGGAGCTTTCTAATGAAGTGGATAGGTTGAGGGGGATGGCCAACACCGAACACCTCGAGCTGACAACAACAAAAAATGAGGCAGACGTGATGCACAACAAATACATCATATCTCTCAGGTGCATTCACTCTATGCAAGACATTTTGAAGCTCTCGGACTCTAAGAACAAGCTCCACGATGAAGAAGAGAGGGTCGAAGTGACTGATCTTATGTCTAAACTTATGTCAGGAGACACACTATCTACCGAGGAGCTGATGCTTCTCCAGAGGAACTAGGATTCGTAAAGACGACCGTTTCTACCATGCAGAATCTTGTTTGTCTCGAAGTGAATTATCCATCCGGGTATATTGATCGGGGAGAAATAAATGTCGGCATCGTCTGAGCTGAATGTCCACCTTTGCAATATGATGCTCCTAACCGAACCAGAAATATTGGATTCCTCGTAACTCCCCTTTCTTCTCACTTCTAGAAGTTTTCCGACCTCGTCAGAAAATCGATCTTGAGAAATCCATGTGTCGGATTTTGGCTCCAGTTTACGTAGATCGGGTGCTTGTTGGAGTGTTTCGAGATCTTCCAAAATGCTGAGGCTTGGAGACCACGGGTCCTCGAATAGAGACCAGGTTCCACTATCCAACTCTCCATTTGGCCCCCGGAGGTGACCAGTTACAGTCCAGAGTCTTGCTTCCAAGAGTACAGGGGAGTAGCCAATTCCTTCCATTCCTCGCTGGGACAACCAAGATGACGGGTCTATTAGCGGAGGGAGGGACCTGTGTAGTGGAGAGTTTTCCAAGATACGGACATTGGGTGCTTGTGGGGGGCTCTCTTCTTCTGGGGCTTTTGCTACTAGCTCGCCCATGAGTACTGCTTCTCCTAACCAGTGGGAAACGTCCTCCGGCCCCCAAATGACTACCTCCATGGATTCCATCTTCTCTAATTCGCCCTCTACAGGTCTCTCGCTTAGGATCCAGTGGAAACCCATCGGGGCATCCAATGCCCATCTCGTGAGTTCGCTACCAGTTATAGGAAGAATTCCATGCGATGCATGCCAAATGAAAACCTCCTCATATTGAGAGGTGATATCGGGTACGGAGTCTGCAACTCCGAGGCATGAGAAACCATGAACCTCACTATGGAATTTTGACGGCCTGAGGTTGACGGTACGTATCCCTAGCAAATCCCTTAGAGTTTCGTCCACAGGGATAGGGGCGCATTCATGACTTTGAAGAGAACCCAAGAAAACGACTCTTCCCGCCCGGTTTTCAATCAAAGGTTTGGAGCGAGTTGGAGCAGTTCGCTCTGTCCTGCATCCAGTATGCAAAGTGTGCTTACCGGAAATGGCTTCCCGCATGCTGCCCCTAGTTGCCTGTTTACCATTGTGACTTGGTGAACTGGGATGGAAGGGTGGGAGTTTCTCAATTCGTCGATGAATGGCTCCGGGCAGTTTGCCGCGACTAACACCATCTTTGCATCTCCCTTCGAGCACTCGGAGGATGTCTGACGTTGTCCGAATACTATTCGTCCTGTGCTAATCCCTTGCTTGAGCTGCCTTGCAATGTCCATATTCTCCCCTCAATTGCTTTCCTCTGGGATGTAAAATAGCTCGACGCTGCCGGTTCCCAGTGCTACTGGTTGCCCTACTATGATATTCTCTGTTACCCCTGAAAGCATGTCCCGCTCCCCAATGACCCCGGCCTTCAGCAGATGGGTTACAGTAACTTCGAAAGCTGATCTAGCCAGTATAGAGTGTTTAGTTCCGCTCACCCCGTGCCTACCGATGGCCCGGACCTCACCCCCCGTGGTCATTACATCGGACACCATAATCAGGTGGCGTACGTCGACGTCCAGTCCAGCACCTTCCAACGTGTCCCACATTTCATTGATTATGGCTTGTCTTGCAGCCTCTATTCCGAGATAGTCATGGATTTCGTTGATGTTGTTGGTGTAAGTTCTAGATCTGTCCACACCGTCAAACTCGCTGACCTTGGCCAAGTTCGACCCGATTGTCGAAATGTAGAACTCCCCGGTCCCTGTTGTTGGGCCTTGTACTGTAGCCCTTGATATTCCAGGAAGCCCCTTCAATCGGAGTTTCTTGATTTTGTCCTCTAGTTGGAGAAGTGCCGTATATGTTGGGGGGTCAGAAGCTAGGGTGGCCAGATCATCCTCCTTGGAAACTCCTGGGATAATCCTGAGAGACTTGGGCCTATCGTCGTTGTCTGCCTGCACATAGAGCCTGAGAGCGCGGGAAAGTTTGTCCCTGACCTCTGCACCTGTCATCTTCTTGAGCCTCATGTTGGCATTGTTTAGCTGCAGGCTAATGTTCCTCTGAGCGACGTCAACATCGATGGTGGCGATATCCATTGCAGTTGTTGTCTCTATTGCAGCTGCGATACCTCTAACTAGCTTCTCGTTTGTCCTCAGCGGTTTACCCTTGGAATTCTTCTCCTCCATGTAAATTATCATAGTGGGCGTTTTAGGGACCTTGCGGGCGTCGACTATCTCTATGATCCGCGGAAGGCCCTGGGTTACGTTGACTGTAGCCACACCAGCGTAGTGGAATGTTCGCATCGTCATCTGGGTACCCGGCTCGCCAATCGATTGGGCAGTTGTGATTCCTACTGCCTCGTGAGGAACAGCTTTGGATTCATCGTAGAACTTCAGGGCCGACTTGATGATCTTGTTTGCAGTAGCTTCGGTAATCTTCTTCTCGCCCCTCTTTTGCAAACCTTTGACGAGCTCGTCAATCATCTTTGGAGTCATAGGGGAGTCGCCTGCGGCCTTGGAAAGCTGCAAAAACATCTCATCTTCGTTGTCTATGTCCCTCACTATCTGCTGTTGCTTAGATTCGAAGTCGTATTCCTCCAAAGGAAGGGAGCGTTTCATCCTCCTAGTTCTAGAAACTGTCCTCCTTCGGATTATTGTCTTCTCAGTACTCGCTGAGGAGGCTCTAGAAGACTTGGCAGATGTAGACATGACCTCATGGATTTTCTGGGATGTTCCGGAGTCGATTCCACAAATCTGGGCAATCTGACCTGGTGAGAGGCCCTTGACATCGTCCCACTTCCTGTCGTCTGCTAGCTTGTGAGCATACTCCTCTTCGATTCCGAGATCCATCAGCTTCTTCTTGGTCGCGCTCTTGACTACCATCATTTACCACCCCCCAAAGCCTCACTAAGGACTTGGTTCACATCGAACGGGCTGCCCTTCCTGCTCCGTGCTGGGTCAGTTCCGTCCTCCCCGTACTCGAATTGGATGATTCGGTTTGCTGTGTTCCTGACTGAGGCCATTTCATCGTTGGAGACCTTTAGATCGTCCATCGCATTGATTAGTCTTCGCTGCATATATCCAGACTTACTCGTCCTGACTGCAGTATCCACCAGGGACTCTCTTCCCGAGACGGAGAGCATGAAGAACTCTGTTGGTTCTAGACCCCTCTTGAAGGAAGACGATACGAATCCCTTCTCCTTTGCCCCCTTGACCTTGCGCGGGAAGTGAGAAAGGACCCTTTCCTGATACCCCCTCTCCAGGCGCTTGCCCCTCACCTTTGGCTGGCCTATCGAACCAGCCATCATGGCTAGGTTGTCCATCGAACCCCTTGCCCCTGATGTCGCCATCAGTACAGCAGAGTTTAGGTCGTCGAGTTGGGCTTTGGCTACGTTCCCAGTCTCTGCCTTTGCTGCGTCTAGGATTGTGAGTATGTTCTCCTCTAGAGTCTCTAGCGGAGTTCTACCGGGTCTTGGATCGTATCTCCTACCGTCCTTGCCGAACTTCTCCAGTTCGGCATCCACATCTTTACTAGCTTGGGCGTTAATTCTGTCGATTTCTTCCTTTGCCTCGACAGGCAGGTCCTCGTCGTCGATTCCTGTCGTGAATCCCAACGCAGTACATATTGCAATAGTCATCTTGGTCATTTTGTTGATGAAATCGGCACCGGTGTCTGTACCGTGTGTCTGAACAACAGCGTCGAGTAATCTACCGTCTTCGGCCCCAATCCCTCTCTTGTCGATAGATCCTGAAACGTCGCCTTCAGAGACGTGGACTTCCTCCCCTGCTCTATTCTTGAAGTTCAGACTGAATCCCCCGCTAACTAGTAGGCTGAAAATCTCGTTTCCTAGGTAACCTTGTTTGCCGTCCCTCTCTACTAACCGGGGGAGCTCTCCCTCCCATCCGATGGAGCTGAGCACATCCATCGCAGCCTGCTGTGGCAAGAATGCTTCTCCGTGGGTTAGCAGGTATGCTCCAGTAATGTGGTCGTGAATTCCTCCAATGACGCTTCCTCCGTACCTCGGTGAAATGATGTGCTCTTGGACCCTCATCAGGATCCTAGCCTCAGCGCGAGCTTCCTCGCTCTGGATTACGTGAAGGTTCATCTCATCGCCATCGAAGTCGGCGTTGTAGGGCGTACAGTCAGCAAGGTTGAATCTGAAAGTCTTGCCCTCCATTACTCTAATCTCGTGAACGAGCATAGACATCCTGTGGAGCGATGGCTGTCTGTTGAAAATAGCCACATCTCCGTCAATGAGATGTCGTTCTACTACAACGCCCGGCCGCGGATTCCCATCCCTGTCGAAAGTGCTCAACCTGTCTTCGACTTCGGTCGGGTAGACGTTGCCGTGCTCATCCTCAATCTCGGGGCTTCCGCAATGAGGACATCGCACCTCGAGATGTTCGGGAAGGTACTCTTCCGGGTTATCCACCTCCCACTTCCAGCGATGATGGATCACGGCTTCTGGGTCATCTTCAGCCAATGATTTGCCCTTTTCGTCCTCTCCTCTGAGGTTGGATAGAGTCGATCCTAGGTTAACACTCCATTCTGGAACTAGTTCGTCTGTGATTGGGTCTCTCCTCATCTGTTCCTTGAGAACTAGGCCCGGTAGGAAGTTTGGGGCGGGCAAGACCTCGTTAAGATCGGGCCTGTATCCCATGTATGGTTCCTCTTCTGTGCCAGAGTGGCAGTCTGGGTTCAGGCACCTGAAGCCCGCCCAGATGAACTTGGTTCGATCAGTGATTCTGACTCTGAACCTGTCTCCCCTGATGATATAGTTCACACCTGGGTGAACGTCAGGTCCACGCAATATCATCTGCCTGAGCTGCTCTCTGTTTCTGCTTGTTGCCCTGATGGGAACGGTCAGTTCCTTCGCTGTATGTACTGGAACCCCTACTTCGTTAATCCCAAGATTCGGGTCTGGGCTAATTACGGTCCTGGCGCAGAAGTTTACCCTCTTACCTGATAGATTGCTCCTGAATCTCCCCTCCTTGCCCTTGAGCCTCTGAGAAAGGGTCTTCAGTGGCCTTCCGGATCTGTGTCTTGCTGGGGGAATGCCGCTAGTCTGGTTGTCGAAGTAAGTCGTGCAGTGGTACTGAAGTAGCTCCCAGAGATCCTCAACTATGAGTTGTGGGGCTCCAGAGTCCCTGTTCTCTCTTAGCCTCTGGTTGATTCTGAGAACGTCGACTAGCTTGTGAGTAAGGTCGTCCTCTGACTTATCTCCGCTCTCCAGAGTAATCGATGGTCTGACGGTAATTGGGGGTACTGGGAGGACCTTCATTATGGTCCACTCTGGACGGCTCACGTCCTTCTCCATACCGACGAAAATCAAGTGCTCGTCTGGAATCTTCTCGAGCCATTCGCGTATGTCTCTGGCGTTGAGCTTGTGTTCCCCCTTGTCCGCTTTCTTTTCCTTGAATGTAGTTGGTTTGTCAAGGATAATCTTGCCCTGTTCTGAGCCACAGTGCATGCAAATTGTCCTCTTGGCCCCTGCACAAATGTTCTCTATATCCTTGATAATCTTCTTGAATTCACGACCCCCTACACCATGTTTCAGGATAATGTCATTGACTTTGTCCCTGTAGTAGTCTTGCTCAGACTTTTCGGGATCGGTTGGGTGGGTTTCTGGTGCGTCGAGCAAGAGCACCTTGCTACATGAGTTGCAAGTTGACTTCAGGCATGTCTTGATTAGCATACAGAAACCTATGTGCATTACTGGCAACTCTAGCGCGATGTGCCCGAAATGACTAGGGCACTCTTCGTGCTTATTCCCACATGTCTCGCATCTAATGCCGGGGTCAATAACGCCCATCTTTGGATCCATAAGTCCCTGCTTGAAGGCATGGCCATCGTCCTTGTACGTGTCAGCAGTCTTTACCTCTACTGACGACATCTTCCTAATTTCGTTTGGATCCATCAAGGTGAATCTAATCGAGTCTATCCTCTTGGGGATTTTGGCTGCATCGCGAGTGCTCATCTTCGGTCCTCCAGTTCTAGTCTCATTGCTACACCTAGGCTCTTCATCTCGTCTAGGAGCAATTTGAATGCATAAGAGGTCTGGACTGAGTGAACATCGGCCCGATCTCCGCAAACAGGGCAAACGCTAGTTCTTCTCTTCCAGTCATAGTAAGCAATGTGACCGCAGCGCGGTGTATTGCAGACCATGAGGTTCCAGCCGTCGGATTCGTCGAGTAGTCTGTCTTTGATTACCATAGATGCTCCATGAGAAATTAGGCAGTCCCTCTCCATCTCACCGAATCTGAGGCCGCCTTGTCTTGCCCTTCCCTCGGTTGGTTGCCTGGTAAGAATCTGTACCCTTCCCCTGCTCCTGGCGTGCAGCTTACTGCTAACGAGGTGGTGTAGCCTCTGATAGTAGATAACCCCGACGAATGTGTCCACAGGGAATGATTCCCCGGTCTCACCGTTTACCATGGTCTCTCTTCCGGTGTGCCTAAGGCCTTTCCTTAGAAGGCCGGATCGAAGCGATTCCTCCTTCTCTCCTGTGAATGCAGTACCGTCAATCCTTCGGCCTTCCATTGATCCTACCTTTGCGCCTATCATCTCCAGTACGTGTGCTACGGTCATTCTGGATGGAATGGCGTGTGGATTTATCAATAAGTCAGGAATTACGCCGTCCTCTGTGAAGGGCATGTCCTCCTGTTCTACCAATCGTCCAATGATGCCCTTCTGGCCATGCCTGCTGGCGAACTTGTCGCCAAGCTCTGGAATCTTGTTTGTCCGGAGGGTGAGTCGAACAAGCCTCCCGGAGTCTAGAGATTCTGTAACATACACATTGTCCACCCAACCCTTCTCACCGTGTCGGACTAGCATGGAGGATTCTCTTCTTTCCTGAGCTTGAAGGAATGCCCCATGAGCTTCCTCGAGGAATCTCGGAGGGCTTGTCTTGCCGACCAGGATCGACCTGCCACCCTCCTCACTAGTTAGCTCCGTTTCTGGAACGGGAAGCCCGTCCCTCTCCAAGTGGGCGTAGGAATCCCATGACTTCAGGCCCTTTATTTCATCGAGCCCAGTTCCTGGGATCTCTATTCTTTCTTCCTGGCCGCCTGGGAATCTCTTGTTTTCAGCATTGTAGGTCCTAATGAACGCGGATCTTCCCAGAGCCCTCTCTACTGAGGCCCTGTTCATTATTACTGCATCTTGCATATTGTAACCGTGGTGGCTCAATATAGCAACAACGAAATTCTGACCCCCTGGCCTTTGGTCGAAATTGGTAGACTTCATTGCTCTAGTTCCTACGATGGACCTCTGGGGGTAGTGCATTACGTGAGCTCGTGTGTCTGGCCTAAGTCGGAAGTTAGCGCTAGCTACCCCAAGGCTCTGCTTCACCATTGCAGTACCGCCTGTGACCCTAGGTGTGGAGTTGTGCTCAGGATACGGGACCAAGGAGGCGCAGACTCCTAGGATCAACTGTGGATCAATCTCAACATGAGTGTAAACCAGTACTGTTTTGTTCTTCTTCTCCTTTCTCTTCAGAGCATCGATGTTCTCCTGGAAGTAATTCAGTGGAGCCTTGAACTTCTCAGTCTTGGTCTCACCGTTCGGCATCTTGACATCGGCAACTAATTCTGCATGAGATATTCCGTGCTCCCCCATGTTGGTCCAATTCACCATTGACGGGTTTATCGGCCTCTTGTGTTTGGGAGAAAGGGCCGGAAGATCGAATGGCCTGGGTGCAATCAGGAGGTCTTCCTCTTCCTCTGCGTCAACCCACTCAACCACGCCCCCAGAAACGAGGTCAGAGAACGTTATCTCACCGGATTCTAGCCCCTCAAGGTGCATCTTTGTGATCTGCAGACTTCCATGATCAATAATCAGAAGTGGCCTTAGCATCCTTCCTCTGTCTGTGTTGATGAAGACGTCTCGATTCTCCAGATCATGCCGGATGCTGACCTCTGGCCTAATCCTTCCTGACCTGCGCCTTCTCTTGAACTGGCTAACCAACTTGTGTGGCCTCTTATGCAAGCCGAAAATGTCACCGTTGACGTGAATCCTTGAGCCGTCGGCCCACCCGTCGGGATCGTCATCGACTCCTGCTTCCTTGAGAAGGTCCTTGACGTCATTTTCTGGAACCTCCTCAGAGATATCGATCATTTGTGCACCGTTCTTGACTAGGCCGCAATTCTGTCCTTCTGGAGTTTCGTTCGGACAAAGCCTTCCCCATTGGGTAGGGTGGAGGTCTCTAGCCTCGAAGTGTGGTTGGCTCCTGACCAGCGGGCTCGTTACCCTCCTGAGGTGAGATAGGGCGGAGAGGTATGTTGTCCTGTCCAGAAGTTGGCTTACACCGGACCTTCCTCCGACCCAGTTTCCGGTAGCTAGAGCGTGCATAATCTTGGTTGTCAGTACGTCGGGACGAAGGCAGGATGATATGCGGAGCTCTCTCTTGCGGTTGTGATGTCTCTCCAACTGGTATTTCAGATCCCTGGCTAGCTGTTGGAGACTGACTCTGAATAGGTCTTCAACAAGATCACCCGCAAGCCTGACGCGCTTGTTGGCATAGTGATCCTTGTCATTTGGATCCTTGTCCTTAATCGCCATCTCCAGGACTTGCCTAGCTATCCTACCAAGGAATATGGATTTCTTTTCACGGTTGTCGGTTAGGGACCCGAGATGTGGAAGAAGCTCGTTATCGAGAAGATTCTGGATTCTGGACTCTCTGTATTCCTTCTGCTGACCCGCAGCGAACTTCTTCTCAAGCCACGCGAGTGCCTCTTCAGAAGTGTCTACACCGTACTCTTCATTGTCCCTTAAATCGTTGAGGTTTGCAACTGTGTACTTCATTGCCTCGGGAGGGCCGGCGATCGATGCGAAAATTTCCCTGTCGTTCTCCACACCTAGTGCCCTCATTAGCAGCACCAAGGGAACTGGAGTGGTGCCTGCGCTGGGTATCTTTACCATCAGCATGCCGTCCCTTCTCTTCTCCACGTTCAGGGGCTTCCTTACTCCGTCCTTTTGGGAGAAGATTTTCGCCACTTGAGTCTCGTGCGCGTACTTCTTGTTCTTCTCTACTGTTACTCGATTTGGAGCAAGGTCCTCCATAGAAATCAGGACTCTCTCGGTCCCATTAATGATGAAGTAACCACCGGGGTCTAGGGGGTCTTCTCCGGACTTTCTAAGAAGTTGAGTGTACCTATCATTGTCTTCTCCCGAAGTCTCGGGGGATAGCCTCCTGTTCTCGTCAATGTGGTTGTGGTGTAGATTGCACCGAGCAGATCTGACCATTATCGGTAGGTTGCCAATGTGTACTCCTTTCTCCTCTTGGAACCCCATTTCGGTCCCGGGAGAGGGTGGCAGGTCATCTCTAAAAATCTTGAAATCGAGGTAAACCGGTGAGAAATATGTGAGCTTTCTAAGCCTGCACTCTAGTGGGGTGGCCGCATGCTCGGCACCATTGGCCTCCTTGATAGTTGGTCTGCCAAGTCTGAGGTTTTTCAGACGAACTATGATTTCCTTATCTAGTAGGTCTAGCTTTACTAGCCCACCCTCATCGTCTTCGACCTGCTCATCGCTACCGATTCTGATATTTCTAACGATTCTCTCCATCCTGCTTTCCCTTCCGTCCCCCACAGGGATGCAGTCGTTGTAAGAAGCGAGTTGGTGATTTACCAGGCTTCTTTGCTTGAAGTAACTCTCTACTATCTCTTTCATGATTTCACTTCCTTACCTACGTAGTCTCCACTATCAATCGATAAGCTGTTGAGCTGCCTGCTGAACGGCTGTAACGGACAATCTTGACGACCCTGTTAGCTAGCCATCCCGCAGGGAGCTCATCGTTGTCGATCTCCTCCATTTCCTTAATGGCTTGAATCGCAGGGTCCGTGATCAGAATCTTGGGGAGCAGTTCCTTTGCTAGTCTGTTTGTACCGAACGCATCATCGGTGGTAAGGCCCCACGGCTCAAGCTCGGATGCTTCGGAATCGATTGGTACAAGTTCGTGATGGGGGACAAGCACGTGGTTAAGGACGTTGAATCTGTTGTCTCCCAGGGGTATGTCTTCTTCGAGAAGCGCCTTCCTCGAAATGGTGATCCGGTTACTCTTGCTCCTCTTACGAGTCCCGACATGCTCGCTGATAACGCCCATAATGTGTTCGTGCTCAGATGAGCCTTCTTCGACCCCTACTTTCTTTGCTACCTGCTCCCTGGACATGCGCTTGATTGTATCTAGGTTCGCATCGTCGGCCAGCCTGTGTGCGTGTTCCTCTGGAATGCCTAGCTCGATGAGCCTCTTTTTGGTTGAGCTTTTGACTGCCAATTTTCTTCCCCCCTCGTCCAGAAAAGCGTGGGCCTGAGAAGCTGTCAGGTGGGCCTGAGGGGATTCGAACCCCCGGCCACCGGGTTAAAAGCCCGGCGCTCTACCTGACTAAGCTACAGGCCCATGGC
>MDTE01169119.1_pt1 | contig 60883 bp, 59 predicted proteins | sample 811231 | NCBI WGS metagenome assembly MDTE01 (sample SAMN05326651, study PRJNA326480) | marine metagenome | isolation source: seawater | place: Indian Ocean: Red Sea | collected 2010
TTCATGTTTTTGGGCAAATTCATGTAAAAATATCTCGTGCTGCATAACCTTCGCACGTCTGTCAGGTAATGCTCGCTTTATACACTCTAATGCCTCATCTTTTTCATTCTTATCCAGCAATATGGCAGTCAATCCTAATAATGCATCCACATTATTAGGGGAATCCTCTAACGCAGCGCGAAAAGCAGATTCAGCAGATTCAAAATCACCACTGTCAGCAAGACCCTCTGCCTCCTGTATCGCAGATTCAGCAGCAGTTGGAGCAAGTTCACTAAAAAATTGAACAATATTTTCTTCGGGCAAAACACCAGTAAATTGACCAACCACTTCACCATCCTTGAAAGCTTTCACTTCAGGAATAGCTTCAATTTGAAATTTAGTAGCTGTTTCAGGATTCTCGTCAGTATTCAATTTTGCCAGTCGTACAGCCTGCCCTCTTTGAGCAGCAACATGTTCAATTGTGGGACCAAGAATTTTACACGGCTCACACCACGGAGCCCAAAAGTCGACTACAACAGGACGACGATTTGATTCGTCTATCACTAGTGCATCAAAAGAACCATCTGAAACATCAATGGCTGGCATAACAATACTTCCTATCTAAATTAGGCATTCACCTCGTATGCAGACCTCAAAGCCTCTAGTCTAGCTCCAACAGGAATACGCAGATCTGCATGCGTCATAATGTATGGATCATCATCTCGAATGCCTTCAAAAATCATTTCTGCGACGATATCCGGACTCAAGCCTTGCGCAATACCCTCTGCAGTTTGTTCCGCATCATCGTTCAGACCCTCAGGCCCACCAAATTGAACTGGCCGATTACGACCCGCGTCGACTATATTCGTAGCAACAGCACCAGGGCATAAAACACTAACTCCTATATTGAGTTCCTTGAGATCCCCTCGCAAATGTTCAGACAAACCCACTACCGCAGTTTTTGAAGCACAGTATGAAGCAAGGTTAGGGACACCAAACAAACCTGCCAGCGAAGCCGTATTCACTATATGGCCACCAGATTCAGCTTTGACCATCAACGGAAGGAAAACACTAACTCCATTAATTACACCATCTAAATTCACCCCCATAACCCAAGACCAATCATCACTTGTCATATCAACAATATTTTTAAAAGTAGCAACCCCTGCATTGTTAAAAATCAGACTCGGTATCCCTAAATCTCTAACTACAGCATCTGCTAATGCTTCAACGCTTGTCCTATCAGAAACGTCCGTTCGTACAACAATGGCCTTCCGACCTAAATCGCGTACGCCTCTAGCAGTCTCTTCTCCACCCTCTATATCTACATCCGCAATAGCAATATCCATGCCATTTTCCGCAAACTTTAAACTTGCAGCGCGACCGATACCACTACCGGCACCAGTCACAACTGCGATCTTATCCTTAAAGTCTTTCATCAATATGTTCCCTTCGCGTACACTGTATCACGGTCTTAGGAGGTAAAAAAATGGTAGCACATAAGGTTTCAAAAAATAGTGTCCTTCAATTTGATGCACTAGAACAAACTTTAGAAAATGATTTACGTGTCATAGTTGTACCCACAGGTCTTCCTCACTTAGTTTCACTGCAGATCCCTGTACAAACAGGTTCTCGTAATGAAATTGAAAAAGGGAAGACTGGGTTTGCGCACTTTTTTGAACATATGATGTTTCGCGGAACAGAACAATTCCCGACCCATAAATATCAAGAGATCATGACTAGTGTTGGAGCCCGTCAAAACGCATATACAACAGACGACTACACAAACTACCACGCGACGTTCTCTTCCAAAGACCTCGCCACAGTCTTGGAACTTGAAGCAAATCGCTTTAAGAATCTTAATTATTCAATTGAAGACTTTCAAACAGAATCACGAGCAGTACTTGGCGAATACAATAAGAGCAGTGCAAATCCACTAGCTAAACTTTTTGAAATTCAACGTGATCATGCATTTACGCGCCACACATACAAACATACAACCATGGGTTTTTTAACTGACATTGAAGATATGCCGAACCAGTTTGAATATTCTCGCGAATTTTTTAATCGTTGGTACCGACCTGAATACACCAGTATTTTGATCACGGGTGACGTCGAACCGAAACAGACAATTGAGCTTGTCAATGAATATTGGGGAGATTGGAAAAAAGGAAGTTACACCAACATAATTCCTCAAGAGGTTCTTGCCAACAAACCAATCATAACCCACTTGGATTGGGAAACACCCACGCTCCCTTGGGTTACGATTGGTTTTCATGGTCCTGCTTTCTCTGAAACAGAAAAGGACTTTGCAGCCCTTGATATCCTTATGGATCTTGAATTCGGAGAGACATCTGAAATTTACCGACAATTAGTTGAAGACGATCAGATAGTCGATCAACTATTCACAATGCATAGCCCACACGTAGATCCATCCCTGACAACTGTTCTTGCTCGCGTTCGAGACATTAAAAACTTAACTTTTGTCCGTGATAGTCTCCTCAAAACAATTTCGCAATTACACGAACAAGTGCCTAATCAGGAACGTATCGATGATGCCAAATCACACACGAAGTATGGTTTTGTAAGAACACTCGACAATTCAGAGTCAATAGCCTCAACTCTCGCTCAATTTGTTCACTTCAAACGATCATATTCAACACTCAATAACTACTACGAACTTTACCCAAAACTTACTAGGGGAGATTTAGTAGACGTCGCAAGAAAATATTTGACCGAAGAAAGAATGGTTATTGCTACTGTTTCTCATGATTCATTACCTCAAACATTCAAAGCGCCTCCAAAAATTTTGAAACCAAAGAAAATTGAAAACCGTGAACTTCCTTATATCCTACAAAAAACCCCATCCCCACTTCTAAGATTCAAGCTCTTATTCAACATTGGTTCATCCAACGACTTCACATCCAAAGAAGGCATCGCTGCTTTAACCGCTTCAATGATTACAGATGCAAGTAGTTCTCTTATGTCTACCGAGGAAATTAATCGTGCACTGTTACCACTTGCAGGTTCTTTTGATGCACAAGTGGACAAAGAAATGACTGTTTTCACAGGTGTCGTTCATAAAGAACAAATCACTAAATTCTTAGACATAGTTTTACCACAATTAGTTTCTCCAGGATTTAAAGAAACTGACTTTGAGCGTTTAAAAAGTCAACAAGAAAATAGGCTGCTTCAAGATCTACGCGCGAACAATGAAGAAGAATTAGCAAAAGAAGAATTACAAAACAATATTTTTTCTGGTACCCACTATGGACACACCGTTCTTGGAACAGTTAGTGGTATTCAAAAGATAACAATTGACGACATTAAAATGTTTGTTTCGCAAAATTACAGCCTAGAAAATCTACAATTAGGATTCGCAGGCGATTTTTCACAAGAGCTCATAAATCAGATAACTACTCAGTTAAACAAATTACCCGTGGGGGAAAAAACACAGCGTGCCAAAATCAGTGGAAGAAAAATTGAAGGACTCGAAGTCGAAATCATTCAAAAAGACACACGTGCTACATCAATTTCACTAGGGCACCCCATCGATGTAACGCGTTCTCACCCAGACTTCTTTGCACTATGGCTAGCAAGAGCTTGGCTTGGTGAACATAGATCATCTACGGGGCGTCTTTTTCAACAAATTCGTGAACTTCGCGGACTTAATTATGGAGACTACGCATATATCGAAGCGTTCCCACAGGGAATGTATCAATTTTTCCCAAATCCCAATTTAGGACGACGGAATCAAATATTTGAGATCTGGATCCGGCCAGTTTTACATCAAAATGCCCACTTCACCCTAAAGTTAGCTCTGCATGAACTTCGTGAATTTATTAACGAAGGTCTTTCGGAAGAAGCTTTTGAAAGAACCAGAGACTATTTGGAAAAAAACGTGTTAATCATGACGAAAACTCAAGATCAAATGCTCGGTTATGCACTAGATAGCGAATGGTATGACGTTGGAGATTTCATTACGGAAAGCCAAAATCAATTAAAAAAATTAACAAGGGATTCAGTCAATCTAGCAATCAAAAAACATCTTTCAGGGAAAAACTTAGTAGCGACAATAATTACTGATAATGCTCAAGAATTTAAACAAACTTTGACCGAAAACAAACCCGCAACTCTCACATACGAGTCTACAAAACCAGATGACCTAATTAAGGATGACACCGTCATTGGTGAATTAGATATGGAAGTAAATATTGAAAAACTACGTATTACACCAGTCGAAACGCTATTTAACTAGTTACCTTAATTTCGACAACTGACTTTCAAAATCTTTTTCTGTATAAACAGGTAGTTGACATACCATGTCTTCGCAAAGCCAAACAGCTGCACCCTCTTTCGGAGGTTGGCGATCCTTAAAAAGTTCCAATTCAGGATCAGGAAAATCACTGATAGCTATTACGAGCCAAGGAAAATAACTCTTCGCCAACAAACGTTCAAATAAATGTCTCTCGCTTAGTTCACCAACAATTACAACTTCACGATTTTGTTCAAGTAACATCTCATTTAACAACAACGTGGAACCAAAACCGCTAGGCGATTCAGTAATTCGGGAAGCTAGCATTTCGCAAAAGTTATGTGCGAGCGTCGCACCTTCAGAAAAATTAAAATAGCGATCAATCCAAATACCTAATTGGACTGCCGAAGCATTTGCATTTGGGTACGCAGCATCATAGTAAGAACGTTGCCGGAAAAGAAGTTCTTCACCGTCATCAGGCGTATCATAAAAACCAAGCTCATTCTCATCTTTAAAATGATCACTTAACACAATATTTAATTCTTTTGCCCAAAGTAACTGCTCCACATCACCAGTAGCTTTATACAACTCAATTAAGCCTAATCCTAGGTAAGCATAATCTTCTAACATTCCAAAAATACGAGGCTTATCAGCACTCCAAACATGCATTAAGCGCCCATTTTTCCACAAATTTCTTTTTATGAAATCTGAAATATTCATGGCGATTGTTATATAGTGCTTTTCCCCTAAAACTCTCCCAGCTTCAGCGAACGCTGCCATTGCTAACCCATTCCAAGAGGTTAGTACTTTGACATCAGTCCCAGGAGGAATCCTTTTACATCTAGCCTCAAAAAGTTTTTGTGAGCTGCTCTCAAGACTTTTTTTCAAATTTTCCGTGCTCATTTCAAATTTAAGAGCAATGTCATCGAGGTTAGCTCTATTGGAGATGACACTTCTATTTAATAAATCCGGATGATGCGGATCAACAAAATTCCCAGTCTCTGTTATATCCATTGCTTCACAGAAAATTTCGCTATCTGCTCCTAAGACATTAAAGACCTCTTGTTTTGTCCAAACAAAATACTTTCCTTCTATACCTTCACTATCTGCATCTTGCGCACTATAAAAACCCCCTTGAGGATCTAACATTTCGCGCTCAAGATATGACAGCGTTTCTTGCACTACCCGAAGATAAATAGGCTCATTAAAAAGTTGGAATGCATGCAAATATATACGGACCAGTTGTGAATTGTCGTACAACATTTTTTCAAAATGTGGAACTAACCAGCTCTCGTCAACACTATATCGAGCGAAACCTCCCCCCAGCTGATCATACATACCTCCATTTGCCATAAAGTGAAGTGTCTTCTTTAACATCTCTTCTATAACCATTCTCTCTCGCTCCGGTAGTGAATCCGCTTTAGAAAAATGGGCAAGTAAGAATTCAAGGTTAGAAGGACTGGGAAATTTAGGAGCCCCACCAAAGCCACCCCATTCCGAATCAAATAAAACCTCGAACTTACTAATAGCATCCGCCGACAAGTCTGTAGCAATAGCATTTATGGCATCAGAATTTGCAAACAATTTGTCAGCCATTGATGCCAATTGGCTAGTAATTTCTTCTGCCGAGGTTTGAACATCATCACTATTTTCAATCCAAGCATCGTGAATAGTCTGTAACAATCTAGGGAATCCAGGCCTCCCATATCCGTCTTGCGGAGGAAAATAAGTTCCAGCATAAAAAGGCTTCCTGTCAGGAGTAAGAAAAACTGTCATAGGCCAACCGCCTTGACCAGTCAACGCCTGAACAGAAGACATATATAGACTGTCAACATCCGGACGCTCTTCACGATCAACTTTGATATTCACAAAGTAATTATTCATAAGATCGGCTATTTCTTTGTTTTCAAAAGATTCATGTGCCATTACATGACACCAATGGCACGTGCTATAACCAACTGAAAGTAAAATTGGTTTTTTTTCTAAGACTGCTTTTTCAAAAGCTTCTTCCCCCCAAGGAAACCAATCAACCGGATTTTCTGCATGCTGTAGTAAATACGGACTAGTTTCCATTGCAAGTTTGTTAGCCATAGTTCAATTCCATTTTTTAATTACTGCTAGGTTAACGAACACGCCTTATCCAGTCATTAACTCACTTGCGCAGTCGCTATATGAGCAGACAATAAAGAGAATGTACGAAAGTGAATTGCAAATAACTATCGAATCTGTACACAAGGCAGGCATTGAAATTCTGAAGATGCGTAATGAAGGTATTCGCTATGGACACAAATCAGGTCGAGAGTTGGTAAGTGAGGCAGATCTAAAAGTGAGTGAAATCCTTAGAGATTCACTCACTACTCCTTTCCCTGACACAGGCTGGCTTAGTGAAGAGGATGCAGATACAGCAGACCGTTTGCAGAAAGAACGTGTATGGATTGTCGACCCGATTGATGGAACTAGAGAGTTTCTACAAGGCTTTCCTGAGTATGCAATTTCAGTTGCTTTAGCTGTTCAAGGAAATCCTGTACTCGGTGTCGTGTTTAATCCTGCCACTAAAGAAACTTTCTCTTCTATCTCTCCCACTAAAAACGCTTTTTCAAATAAACAAACAAATTCAATAGTTTCCGAAGGACTGAACGAATATACGGTGCTCATCTCAAGGGGTGAACATCAATTCCGGGAAGTTCCACCACTTCCTGGAACACCTACTATTATTCCTCTTGGTAGCGTTGCTTACCGATTAGCACTTCTCTCAACTGGAAAAGCCGACCTAACACTAAGTTGGCATGCAAGAAAAGAGTGGGACGTCGCCGCAGGAACAGCACTCTGCTTAGGAAATGGGATTCAAGTTACAGACTTCTTAGGTGAACCACTCAAATTCAATCAACCATTCCCTTCAATTCGTGGCTTTTTAGCGGCAAATCCTGAAATGCATAAAAAGATTCATGAATTTCAAGACTTGAGCTACAGGTAAGACATTACTTTTCATACGTCTTCACACTGATGTAAAAAGATTCCGCAACAGCAGGATTCTCTGTTATGCAATAGTCAGGACCTAATATAGCGTGCACAACTTTTAAATCCGCTAACACAATCATTTCTTGACGATCCCAAATTGGAACACGCGCCTGCGAAAATATTTCCTTCATTTTTCTGTACTTTCCTTGAAAAAGCATCTGATCATCTTTTGCAATTCTGCGAAGCCTTAGCGCACCTTCAAATGGTCCTGATGCCATCTTGGATTGAAGTGGGGAATTTACCTTTTCTGCAGCAGAAATATTAACTTCAAGATTTCTAAATCTTGTAGTACCTGGTAAGTCAATAATTTTTTCACTGTCATCTAACAATTGCTCTTCTAAAGGCTTCCCTATGCGAATAACTCCGGTAGAAACCTGTATCTCTATATCACCAAATACAACTTTGCCATTCCCGCTATTTAGCACATCAGTTAGATTTTCAAGCTTTGTACGATTGGTTTCGCTAGCAATCTTTAAAATTGAAGCTTCACGTTCAATTATTAAAAATCTTGCTTCGGTTGGTAAATCTAAGAATTCTTTTCCATCATAAAAAGCAGCTTGTCCAAGAATACGACGAAGTGGCTGCACTCTATCAGACATTTGGGTTACTAAAGAAAATAAGTCACGCGCATTTAAGGATAATGAAACTAACGCATCCTCAATAGAAGGATTTTCATTTTTTAGAGCAGGTAAAAGGACATTACGTAATCTAGTTCGTTGAATATCAGTAGACTGATTACTGGGATCACGCCTAGGGACCAGGCCGGCTAGCGTACAAATTACTTCCGTATCTTGATGAGTAATATTTAGCAATGGACGAATCAGACGAATTGAAGGAGCACTTGGCAAAGGACTCTCCGGTAGGATCCCTTGCACTCCACGAATACCCGTACCCCTTAAAATACGTTGGAGCACAGTTTCAGCAAGGTCCTCATATGTATGCCCTGTTGCTACTGCCTCGGCTAAATGACGTTCAGCTGCAAATGCCAAAAAATCGTATCTCATTTTTCGTGCAATTTCTTCTAAACTTCCCCCGGACGATTCAATCGCGTCTTGTACATCTCCCTCACCACTAATAAATTTAATGTTCGCAGTACCACAAATTTCCCTGACGAAATCAAGATCCCCTTTAGAATTATCACGTAATTTATGATCGAAATGTGCAACACTAAGTTCTACACCAAACTCGGCTCGAATTTCCTTTAATAATTCCAATAATGCCAGTGAGTCTGGCCCCCCAGAAACTGCAATAAGTAAATTTGAAACGCCTTTTAACAACCTTTCCTTCTCAACGAAATCAAATACAAGCCGATAAATCCGACTGGAATTATTGTTTTCTCTTAGAACCATACTCATTGAATTTTTCTAGTTGCTCTTACCTGTGACAACAAAGGCAGTCTCATTCCCACGAACAAACCCCAACAAAAGCCGAGCCTGCTGCTCAACAAAAATATCGGTTAGTGCAAAATCACGCACAGTTTCCAACTCAGCCTTTTCTTTACGTAAGCCATCCACTTCATGAACTAACTCATGATAGTCATCTCCTATGCGTTGCTGATCCACAAATCTATTTGAAGCTGTATATACAAACGTTCCAGCCAAAAAGAGAACGACAAGTACAAGTATTCGAAACTTACTAAATTTAGCTAAGTACACACAATTATGTTAAGGGAAGCTTACGAGACGAACAACAATTGATAACCCGCTTATCCAGTTATTTTTTACTTAAGTGACAGGTTTCATTCATTCGTAGAATATGAGGATATGGAATCATCTCCATAATAGTAATTGAGGCTAGATCTAACACGAAAGAATTAAAGGCTGCAGCTGATAAGCCAAGTAACTTACATATTAAAATTCGAAGAACAAAATTATGCGCAATGACAGCTATATTTCCTTCTTTATAAGATTTTAAATCATCCAAGACACTTTCAACCCTACCCTCGATATCAGCCAAACTTTCCCCTCCCGGCATAGCTACATGTATTTTATTAGGACCTGCCCACTCCTTAATAAAAACTGGAAACACATCCCTAACATCACTCAGTTTCATCCCTTCGGTTTTTCCTACATCCATTTCCATAAGGGCATCCATCTTTTTTATAGTACGATCCCCTTCTCTAGCAACTAGATTTGCTAAATAAGCTGCTCGACGTAACGGGCTAGAATAAATCATCTCAAAGACAACTCCTTCCAATGAATCCGCAGTTAATTCACTTTGCTTCTTCCCCACCTCAGTTAATTCAATATCTGCGCGTCCCAATCCTAAATTTTCTCGGTTATATCGAGTTTCACCATGTCTAAGTAAATATAGCCTGACCACTACAAATACCTTCCTTTGTGCCGCCAGATACGACTAGCCTCAGAAGTAGTATCTAAAACAAAACCTGTCCTACTGTACGTCACACTCTGTTCTCCTGAGAACAATGCTTTTACTAATTGTTCAGGTCTAACTGTTAAGTCTTGTGACGCTTCTAATGAAACTGTCAATTCTGACTGAACTAGGTTCTTTGGTTCGGGTTGAAAGGCCAAATCACTTACCACTTGTTTTAAATCATATTCTTTTGGTTTCCTGTTTTCTCTAATTTCCTTCCATGGAACAGATTGTTGTTCGTTAAATAAATCTAATGCTTTTTTTAGCTCATCTTTTGTTATATCTGAAAAGGAAACACGGTAGTTCGCACGTTTTATCAACGTTGGCAAAGGGGGTAAGCTCATACCGACTTCAGTAGAAGAAATATATTCAAGATCTAAAATACTCTGGCTTTTCATTCTTAACTTAAAATCGTCAGAGCTTATACTTTCTTTTAAGAAAACTTCCAATAACTCATTTTCACCAATGAAACCGAGAGGCAAAGGAGCCCCAAATATCAACTTCGGATGGGGTGTAAAACCCTCAGAATATTTGACAGGAATTTCGACACGTTTTAAGGAGCGTTCCCAGTACCTCAACACATCGAGGTGAGATATAAATCGCATCCTTTCACCTTTACGAAATAAAACTCTTAACCGTTGGACAGCTTGTTCACTCGACACTATCTGCAACCATTTTTGCAGCAGCTGTGTGGGGATCAATTACTCGCTTAGCAACTTCTTCAACTAACGATTCGATTTGGGCTTCAGAGGACCCTGAACGAATATTTTCTAAAATCATACGCTGTGCAATTGAAAGTATCTGATGCCTCGCATCATCTTTTCGACGTATTTCTAACATACCTGACGTTTCTAAATATTTTCGATGTTCATCAACAGCAGTGGCTAATTCAGACATCCCTTCGCCCTGTGTAGCTATGGTTGATATCAAGGGGACTTCATACTCACTGGAGGGAGCCAACGACAGGAGAGCTTTTAATTGACTAACCAGCATATCAGCACCTGGCAAATCACTTTTGTTTACCACCAAAATATCAGCCACTTCGATGATGCCAGCTTTCATAGCTTGGATATCATCACCTGTTCCAGGATTATTGACGAGAATTGTGGTTAACGCTGATCCTGCAATTTCAACCTCATCTTGCCCCGCACCAACAGTCTCAATCAGAATATATTCAAATCCAAAAGCATCCATAGCTGCGATTACATCATCAATTGTAGGTGCTAGCCCACCAAGTGCACCACGGCTCGCCATACTTCTAACAAATACTCCCGGATCAAGTATGAGGCTTTGCATCCGAATTCGGTCCCCTAGTATTGCACCTTGAGAAAAAGGACTGGAGGGATCAACAGCAATTATTCCCACTTTATAGTTTCTTTTCCTGTACTCTGCAGCTAAAGCACCCGTTAAGGTACTTTTTCCAGAACCAGCCCCACCGGTAACTCCGATTGTATGAGCATTCCCAGAGCGCGGATATAGGTTCCGCATATACTCCCTACCAACAGAACTACCGCTCTCAATACGTGACAAAACACGAGCTAAAGCCCGACGGTCTCCTTCAAAAAAACGTTCCGTAAGATCCTTCACTTGGAGTCGTTTTCGCTATTTATCAACTGAAGCTGATTTATGGACAAAATCTACAATATCTTGAGTGTTCGTTCCGGGCCTGAATATCCCAGAGAACCCCATCGCCGTCAGCGCTTCCGTATCTTCTTCAGGAATAATACCTCCACAAAACAGCGTTACATCATCAAGGCCACGCTCAGTGATCTGTTCAACAATACGAGGGAACAGTTCAAGGTGAGCACCTGAAAGGATACTTAGGCCAACAACATCTACATCCTCTTGCAATGCTGCTTCTGCAATCATTTCAGGAGTTTGTCTAATTCCTGTGTATATAACTTCACAGCCTCCATCCCGTAATGCACGTGCAACTATCTTTGCACCACGGTCATGCCCGTCCAAACCGGGTTTAGCAATAAGTACACGTACTTTTGGTTGAGTAGATTCTTCTGCTGACATTTAGGATTCCTTTCTCATCATTAATTGCATATTAATCCCATTGGTTGATTTAGGGTGAACAAAAGCAACCCCACCCATAGGATCACTTATTCGAACATCTTGCAAACGCAATTGTTCAATAGCTTGCTCTAAGTTATTGACTGAGTAAGACAAAAGGAAAACCCCCTCACCACGTTCATTAGCAAACTTAGCCACTGGTCCCCCATCAGATAACGGTTCTATAAATTCAAGAGCACCATCTTCAACTTTTAAAAATGCGTTCTTTATGCCAAGAGCCTGGTTAGCCCCACCACGTGCATCATCTTGACCAAAACCAAAATGCTCTGTGTACGTTTGTACAGCCGTTTCAATTTTTTCAACTACTATGCCAACATGATCCACAGCCTTAACTAACGCATCTTCATTAGGCAAGGTATGAGTTACTTCTTGTGGTTGTGCATATTCAATTAGTACACCGTGATTTGATTTAGGGTGCAGGAATCCAATCAAACCTGCCAAACCATTCCTCGGAGTCTCATCAATCATTTGAATACCCTTTTGGGCTGCATTGGTTAAATCAGAAGAAACATCGGTGGAATTAAAACAAATATGGTGAAAACCTTCACCACGTGTCTCTAAGAACCGAGCGATCCCTGTCCCTTCAGACACAGGCTCAAGTAGTTCAATTTCAGAATTTCCCCCAATTGGAAGCAAAACCCCTCGAACACCTTGTTCTTCAATTACTCTATCAACACTGACAGGTAACCCTAAAATGTCACGATAAAAACCTAGAGACTCATCGATATTACGTACAACAAAACCATAATGGTGAATATGCGTTAGCATTCACGACCTCTTTTCAAAACACGAAAATTGAGAATAGCGGATTAATCTCATTCAAGCGATCCCTGCAAGTAAAAAGATTGCTTTAAGTATTACCACTACCCGCCAAGACCAGCTAAATAGGCCGCTATCAGGCGCCAATGTTCACGATCGTGCATAAAGACCGCACTCACCAAATCGCGCTCTTTTGTACCATCCTCACCAAGATCATTATCGGTTAACAAAGACACTTCACTCATCAATGTACCGCGACCTTCATTCAATTCATCCAATAGCTGCCAAAACAAATCAGGCCTCCGTCTTGAAACATTTTCTTCATTCAAAAGCTGTAGCTCTGATTCGGAAATCGTAAAAATTTGTGAAGAAGTATCCCTACCTTCACGCAAGTTAATTAAATTAACGGTTATTCTCGTTTCCCAATAGGTAATATGTCCCACGATATCCTTTAAAGACCACTCACCAACAATAGGACTCTCAATATCTCTGATCCTACAGGTTTCAATGTTCCTTAATAACTGCGCACGATCCTTTTCCAATTGACCAATAAGCCGCCGCCTCTCATCTGCATGTGTTCTAGTATCATTTTCAGCCATAACAAACTATACAACTACAATTTCTTGGTATTCACCCCAGACGCGCCTTAGTGCATGGCTAATTTCCCCCAACGTCGCACGTGCCTCCACACATTGAACAATCAAGGGAATCAAATTTGTTGTACCTGACGCACCTTCTTCAAGCTTTTTAATAGATGCATCAACTGCTTCATTATTTCGAGCAGCCCTCAGTGCTTTTAATTTTTCAGACTGGTCATGTCCAATAGAAGGATCTACGCGTAAAAGCTCTGGTGCAGGCTCATTTTCAACTTTAAAATCATTTACTCCAACTATCACTCGATCGTTTGCCTCAATCTCGCGTTGATAACGATATGATGCCTCTTGAATTTCACGCTGTTGAAATCCTTGCTGGATAGCAGCAGGTGCACCACCCATTGCTTCAATCGTCTTAAGATACTCGAGAACCTCAGCTTCAAGTCGATCTGTATGGGACTCAACAACATACGAGCCACCGAGAGGATCAATTACATCACCCACTCCACTTTCATGAGCAATGACCTGCTGTGTTCGCAATGCGATCTGCACAGCCCTTTCGGTAGGCAAACTTAACGCTTCATCCATCGAATTCGTATGCAAGGACTGTGTACCACCTAAAACGGCAGCCAATGCCTGCAAGGTTGTTCTTACAATATTATTTTCTGGTTGCTGTGCTGTTAGCGTAGCCCCACCAGTTTGTGTATGAAAGCGCATCATCATTGAACGCTCACTTTTTGCTTCGAAACGTTCCTTCATAATTTTTGCCCAAAGCTTACGGGCTGCCCTAAATTTTGCAACTTCCTCGAGCAAGTTGCTATGGCAAGCATAGAAAAACGACAGTCGCCCAGCAAAAACATCCACATCTAAGCCAGCCTTTACTGCAGCATCTACATACGCAATACCATTGGCCAAAGTGAATGCAACTTCTTGAGCTGCAGTGCTCCCTGCTTCACGCATATGGTAGCCAGAAATAGAAATCGTATTCCAACGAGGAACCGAATCAGAACAATACCTAAAGGTATCAGTTATTAATCGCATACTCGGTTCCGGAGGAAATATCCACGTACCTCGTGTGATATATTCCTTCAAAATGTCATTTTGAACAGTCCCGCCTACTTTATCGGATGTAACACCTTGCTCTTTACCAACAGCTATATAAAAGGCCAACAAAATTGAAGCAGTCGCATTTATTGTCATCGATGTCGTAACACGATCTAAGGGGATTCCTTCAAAGAGAGTCCGCATATCTTCTATAGAATCGATCGCGACACCAACCTTACCAACCTCCCCCGCTGCCATAGAATCATCAGAATCGTAACCTATTTGAGTAGGCAAATCGAAGGCCACAGAAAGACCAGTTTGACCTTGATCTAAAAGGTATCTGTAACGGCGATTAGACTCTTCTGCCGTCCCAAACCCTGCGTACTGTCGCATAGTCCAAAAACGTCCACGATACATAGTTGGCTGGACCCCACGCGTAAAGGGATACTCACCTGGAAAAGTATCTGCATTCTCACTCTTACTGATATCTTCAGGTGCATAGACAGGATCTAAAACGGTATCTCCTGTCGCGCGAAAGTTCTCTGCACGTTCAGGATTTCGTTCTATTGCTTTTTTGTAGGTTTTACCGAGCCAATCACTCTTTGAATTACTTGTCATATATTTCAACTAACCGAGGTAGTATATGACCCTATTCTTACCCCAGCAAACCATTTTCTCCAACTACAGCGGTGCCCACCAAGATCCTTCCTCAGCAGTACCTTCACTTTTACCAATAAGCAAAGTCGTAACAAAACCACAAGCTGTAACAACTGCTGCAACCAAAAAAATTAACTGGAACGAAGCAACACCAAAGTTCGGTATTGACTGGACTGCAATTTTTAGACTTGAATCAGCAGCTTCTGTTAATAACTGATTTAAAAAATTATCGATAAATAATGAACCCACAACGGCCGCCCCAATGACCATTCCAATAACCCGACTTAAATTTAACCACCCCGCTGATGTAGCACGTTCATTACTAGAAACGGCCTGAAGAACAGCTGATCCTAATGGAGCAATTATGAGACCAAATCCAAACCCTCCAAGAACCAAAGGAATAGTTCGGGTCATCTCATTTATTTCCAGATCCCAACCTGCAAGACCAAGAAAACCTACACAACCTAACAACATACCTGCGGCAGCTGTAATCCGAAGGCCTATGCGCTGGGCAATCCAACCCCCTAGTAGTGCCCCAACAGGAGTAGCAGCAACAAAACGCATCAATACAAGTCCCCCATCTAAAGCAGTTGAACTATTCTGATCTGAAAAGTCACCACTTATTAAAAAAATAAAAAATGGAATAGCATAAAGGGCTACTATCAAACCAAATCCAGAAAAGAAAGTAGCTAAAAAGGATGTCCAAACCGCTCTTAATCGGAACATTGAAAGACGCACAAGCGGTTCTTTTATGCGATTCTCCCACCAAATAAATACGATAACTAACACTGTAGAAATTCCGTAGAAAATACCAGTTAACCAGTGCGGACGACGGTCTAGACTATTATCAGAAATAGTAAAAACTAACAGTGTCAGTATTGAAACCAAAAATACAGCACCCAGCCAATCCACGTGTCCCTTTACCTGCGTAGAACGTCCACGAATCAAGAAAAACACTGCAGCCAATATGGGAAGAGACATTGGGATATTAAGCCAAAATACCCATCTCCATGAAAGCAATTCTGCAATACCACCACCCCAAACAGGACCTAACAATGCTCCTATTTCAGATGCAGCAGCGATCAAACCTAAACCTAAGGTACGTTGTTTTGATGGCAAAATCCCTACAACTATCGCCATAGCTGCGGGCACCACCGCACCACCCCCAATAGCTTGTATAACTCGTGCTAATAATGCTGTCTCAAGACTAGAAGAAACTGCAACAAAAGCACTGGCAGCCATAAAAATAACTAGGGCGAAAGCATAAACTCGCTCATATCCATAAATATCTGCAAGTCTGCCTGCGATAGGCATTGTTACGACAAAACCTATTAAATACGCATTGATAATCCATAAGGCTTCATGGACTTCTCGAATTTCGATTCCTAAATCAGGAACCATTGCGGGCAAAATAGTCACGACTGATGTCTGATCATCAGCAGCAACAAAAACCCCTAAAGCTATTACTATTAAAGTGAGCAGATCTCTCCTGCTCAGCTCCCTCATAAGATACTTTTCTTCGTTAGCATCTTTTTAAAAATCACTGCTAGGGTGCCTCGACTTCAAAAGGTACATCAAAATCCCAGAATGTAATTCGCCTAACGATATTGTCAGCATCTACAGCAACAAGAGGACCGTCTATCTGAAGCTGAACTATGCGATCATCTGAATTTCGCAACCAAACAGAAACTTCAACATCTCCACCAACTAGATCCGATTCAGCAGGTATCCCCCATATTTTTACAGCGAGATCAGATGAAATTGTTCCTGTGATCCTTTGAGCTTCTTCATCACGAATTTGCTCAATATCAGCTAAAACAGGATCAATTATTTGCCGAATGATTTGTGGGGTTGCTTGGGAACCAGCAAAAAGAGCATCAATTGCTAAATCTTCCTCCTCCCATTGATTAGTCAAAGGATTCGTTAACCATGCAGTCCCTTCCAAGACTCTCACTTGCAGATTGACACGAAAACCAAAGGATTCTGCCACTATTCTTAAAGAGAGTGCTTCAGTTCCCCTAACTGCACCTTCACTTGAAATCATAACTGTATCAGGAATAACCTCGGTACCACCGTTTTCATGTTCGATACGAAAATGGACAGAAGTGTTTTCTTCATGCATTGAAGCAGCAGCATCCAAACGAGTTGGTAGATCAACTTCTTTGACAACTGTTGTTGCTGTTGCTGTTGCTGTTTCAGTTGCAGTGGTATTAGTTGTTGCTGATTTTTCATCATTACCACACGCCAAACTAACGCAAACTAACAAAAGCCCTATAACTGCAAAAAAACTAAACCTCAAAGAATTCATAAGCTACCCCTAATAAACAGGCGAAGGATAACTGAAACCCGAAGAAAGGCTGTTACAAACATGTTAAGAAGAACCCGAACAATCAATCTATAGCGATTAATCTGTAGACTTCACCAGTTGCAAAGCTTCAAAATGATGCCTCATCTCTGGGGGAGTCTTAATTCCGTCAAATGAATAGGTTTCACCTTCCGAAACAATTGATTCCATATCAAATACATTTTGCAGCTTGTGTGATGTCTCAAGTGTGCCTACAAAAATACAAATTTCAAGTATTTGTGGCTCTGTGTAATGCAACTTCAAATCTTCAATCAGTTGATCAGAAACATGCCCGTACTCAGTCAGCCACCCTTCAGCTAGGTCCAATGCAAGCTTATACATATCTGGCAAATCACTTGAAGCATGATCAACAACCTTAGAAACCATATCTTCGTCCATACCTTCACGCTGCGCCGCAGCGTCGCGGGCAGGTACTCAGACAGGGCAGCCCATAGTAAAAGCTGACTTTAACCGACATAGTTCTCTCGTCAACGGATCGAGTGTACCGAACTCCCACAGTGCACCATATGTGAACTCCATAGCTTTATGCAGCTCTGGTCGCTGCATATAAACACCTGTAAAACCTTTATAGGGTGCGATTTCTGAAATACGCGGCATAACACTACCTCCACCGTCAGTTTAACTGATTTAAACGTAATTAATCACCTAGATTGATTTACCCCTCTTTACGCTTTCGCGAACGGACAAGTTGACTTAAATCAACCTTTCTCATTCGGACACATTTAGGGGTTACTTCCAAACACTCATCTTCTTGTATTAATTCCATTGTTTGCTCTAAAGAAAGACTGCGGAATGGGGTAAGCTTTTCAGTTTCATCTTTCGTAGATGAACGAATGTTTGACTGTTTTTTTAATCTTGTCGGGTTCACATTCATATCCTCTGAACGAGGATTTTCACCAATTATCATTCCTTCATAAACTTGCTCTCCAGGTCCTATAAACAAAACGCCACGCTCTTGCAAACTAATCAACGCATAGCTGGTACTAACACCACTGCGATCAGCTACCAAGCTGCTCGTCTGATTAACCCTTAAATCACCTTGCCAAGCTTGAAAATTTTCAAAACTATGATTTGCTACACCTTCACCTCTTGTCTCAGTAAGGAAAACAGTCTGAAAACCTATTAAGCCACGTGCAGGAACAATAAATTCCATGCGGACACGACCACCACTGAGATTATTCATCTGCTGTAATTTTCCTTTTCTTGTGGCTAGTAATTGAGTAACTGAACCTACAACATCTTCTGGAATATCTACAATTAAACGCTCCATAGGTTCATGCAAAACACCATCAATCTCCCTGGTCAAAACTTCTGGTTTCCCCACAGTTAATTCAAACCCTTCCCTCCTCATCGTTTCTATGAGAACTGCCAATTGCAACTCGCCACGTCCTTCCACAATCCAGGTATCTGGTCTTTCAGCTGAAATGATGCGAAGCGAAACATTCCCTAGCGCCTCCGCTTCTAATCTGGCTTCTAACAACCTCCCTGTTAATTGCGTCCCCTCCAGTCCTGCCAACGGCGAAGTATTTATTCCAAGTGTTAGTGAAATACTCGGCTCATCAACTGAGAGCACTGGTAAAGGCTTTGGATTTTCCAAACTTGTGATTGTCTCCCCAATAGTAATATCGGGAATACCAGCAATAGCTATAATTTCTCCCGGACCCGCCTCTGAAGCAGTCACTCGCTCTAATGCTTCGGTAACATACAATTCCGTCAATTTTACTGGCTCTTGTGCACCATCCTCTTTACAACGCATAACTGTTTGACCATTAATGATCTTGCCTTGAAAGATCCTACATAGAGCTAATCGCCCCACATATGGCGATGCATCCAAATTCAGCACCTGTGCCTGTAAAGGATGATCTTCGCTATATCTTGGTGCAGGTATTTCTTTTATCAAAGTTTCGAAAAGTGGGATTAAATCACTGCTCAAAAGCTCTGAGTCGTGTGAAGCATACCCAGACCGTGCATCACAAAATAAAATGGGGAAATTTATCTGTTCTTCTGTAGCTTCGAGGTCAAAGAACAATTCATAGACCTCATCTACAACTTCCTGGATACGCGCATCCTGACGATCAACTTTGTTCACAACTAAAATTATTGCCAAATCAGCATCGAGTGCTTTCTTTAAAACAAATCGCGTTTGTGGCAACGGACCTTCACTTGCATCTACAAGTAATAAAACCCCATCTACCATTTTAAGAGCTCGCTCAACCTCACCACCAAAATCTGCATGCCCAGGAGTATCTAAAATATTGATTTTTACGTCGCCATAGTAAATAGCAGTATTTTTTGCCAAAATTGTGATTCCCTTTTCGCGCTCGAGCTCCATAGAATCTAATACTCGATCTGCAATCACTTGATGTTCCCTAAATGAACCTGACTGATGAAGCATGGCATCAACTAAAGTCGTTTTTCCATGATCAACATGCGCAATTATCGCGATATTCCTAATATCAGTTCGCTCTGACACTCATAGATCCTTATTTCTTAATTTAAAAACGTATAAAAAATTGTTTTTATAAAATCATTCTTCTGGATTTTTATGAAATCCGTTACTTCTTGGACAAACATGTCCTTCTGGATCGATCGGCCCTCCACACAACGGGCATGGCTGACGACCAGCTGCAACCACAGTTTCAATCTGTACGCATAATGCTCTTGCACGGGCATAATCAAATTCCACAGATAGAGAAACCGCTTCCTCTTGAGAAACACCTGCTGCAATTAGTACAATCAAATCTTCTGCATCTTTCAATCCCAAAGATAAATTACCTGCTCTAATATCAAGCTCCACATCAACATCAAGAGGAAATACAGACTCCTCCTGCTGTGTGGGTATTGGACTATGATCATATTCGTCAAGAATTGTGACTATCGCATCTTTTAAACCTACTAATTGCTCTTTTTCCAACCAGACATAGGCATACTGAGGGGACTGTGTAATTAAACGCAAACGAAAACGCCTTTGACCTGGTTGGCCAACAGCGTCTGCAGAAATATGTTGCAATATTCCAAGGTTTTGTGTTTCTGGCATCAAATAACCCCTTATAAAGTAAACTGTCTTTGCATTGCATTAAAATTTTAACCTACAAACACACAAATAGTATGCCTATGGAAACTCATTCAACACGAATCCGCCAGCGAAGAGAAAAAGTTCTACAAGATTGGTCCGACAGTCAGAATATCATTCTTGTGCCCTCTGGCTTACCAGTTCCTATAGCAGGTACCGACCAGTTTCATGAATTCCATGCACATAGCGAACACGTATACCTTGCTGGAGCACATTTCCCGCGAAGCGTCCTCACATATTCAAAGGATTCAGATTGGACACTATTTGTTCATGTAGCAGATCTTGAGGAAAGTATCTGGACCGGTGAAAGTGAGCCACTTTCAGCAATAACTAAGAGGGTCGGCATGGAAGTGCAACCACTTACAAATTTAAAAAGTTGGCTTGAGAAATCCAGAGGCACACCAGTATGTCTTATAGGAAACAAGGATTTTGAGGATTCCCCTGAACAATATGACCTCTCTGACTGGCGCTCACTTGAAGCAACTATTGACTACGAACTTAGTGAATCATTAAGCCAGCTTGTTAGTGAAAAAAGACGTGCCAAAGATGCAAGTGAGCTTGCACGCATGGAAAAAGCAGCACAAATAACTTATGCGGGACATATGGCTGGTCTAACTAAGGCCCATGCGGGAATGACTGAAAGAGAACTACAAATAGAGATAGAATCAACGTTCTACAGGTCCGGTGCCTCGAGGACTGCTTATGGAAGCATAGTCGGCAGTGGAAGTAATGCATCCATACTCCACTTTGCCCCTACTAAAAAGAAGTTTAGAAGCAACGAAATAATTTTAGTTGATGCAGGTGCGGAATTTGAAGGCTATGCAAGTGATGTGACACGGACATATCCAGTCGGAGAAAAATTTACCGGAATTCAAAAAAACATCTATGAACTTGTGCTTTCTGTTCAAGAGAGCGCAATTCAAAAAATTGAACCAGGAGTTGAATATAAAGAGCTTCACTTAAATGCTTCTCTCGAGATTGCCTCTGGCTTAAAAGATTTGGGGATATTAAAGGGCACACCTGAAGGACTAGTCGAACAAGATGCTCAAGCAATCTTTTTCCCACATGGACTTGGTCACTTATTGGGCCTAGCAACACATGATGCAGGTGGTTGTCTAGAAGGACGTCTTCCAAGTGAGCGCGCGAGCCTTCGAAATTTAAGAGCTGATTTACCACTGGAAGAAAACTATGTCGTTACGATTGAGCCAGGGATTTATTTTATAAAAACACTTCTTGAAGATTCGCAGACTCGTGCAATACATAAGGAAACCGTCGCGTGGACTGTAGTTGACCAGCTTAAAGATTTTGGAGGTGTTCGTATCGAAGATGACATTGTAGTTACCGCGGACGGAGGTAAAATTATCGGGCCAATGGTGCCAAAAACCATTGACGAAATTGAAAGCATACGAGCAGCAGCACTACAATCCTAAAATGCAAGATTCCGTACAAAAACTTACTTTCAAGGAAGTCTCAACTTACCCCCGCCCAGGCACCTCTACTCCCACGAACTTTAAATTCTTACCGGATGGAAAAACGCTCACCTTCCTTCAATCAGAACAAAACGGCCTTATTCAAAGTCTTTGGTCATATGACCTTGCAAGTGGAACCAAAAAAGTAATTGCCGGACCCAAAAAAATAGATAATCCGGCTAACCTCGAAGAAGAGTTACAGCGTGAACGCACACGCGAACGCAATCTTGGTGTTACTTCTTATCAAGTTGCCGGCGAAAACACCCAAGTAGTTCTGTTTATTCCAGGGCAGCCAGCAAGATTATTAAAAAATGATAAGGAAACTGTAGAAATCCCTTCCCTTGGAACAGCAATAGCCCCACGTATAAATCAGTCCGGAACTCAAATAGCCTACGTACAAGAAAACAATTTATGGGTAATGAGCCTGTCAGATCAACAATCAACCCGTTTGACTCATGATGGCGAACCTGCATTTACAAATGGCTTGGCAGATTTCATTTCACAAGAAGAATTCTCACAACCAAATGGTTTTTGGTGGAGCCCAGATGGATCGAAGATAGCCTTCATTCAAGCAGATTCGCGACATATTGAAAATTTTCCGATAGTACATCTAGGTAATGAAACGATTTCCACAGAGCATCATAGATATCCATTTGCAGGAGAAGAAAACCCAAAGCTTAGATTAGGAATCATCAACTTAGTAAATAATCAAACGCAGTGGCTAGATTTGGGTCAAGAAACTGATTTCTACATTCCTCGAATTGCGTGGCGTAAGGATGAAATGTTAGGTGTCCTAGTTCTCTCTCGTGACCAAACCTCGCTCAAATTTCACCTCTTTGATCCTGAAACCGGAACTGCAACATATACATTAAACGAGGAAGGTACTCCTTGGTTAAATATTGGACAATTTGATTTTTTGGACGACGGAAATTTGTTGTGGTCCAGTGAAAGATCTGGATTTAGACACCTCTATTTGTACGACAAAGAATTTTCTTTACTCAATCGAGTAACCGGCACAGAAAAAGACAATTGGTTAGTAACACGCATTGTGCATTCCGATATGCAATCACGTTCAATATATTTCGAGAGCACTCGTTCGAGTGCACTTGAACGCCATCTTGAAAAAGTCTCTTTTGATGGTGGTGTTATCACAAAAATTACTCAAGATGAAGGATGGCATTCCACATTAATTTCAGATAATGGTGAATACTTATTGGATTCATTTAGTTCTACCAAACATGCTCCAAAAGTCAATTTAGGTAACCTAAATGATACGAATCAGGTCAAGCAAATCACACCTAGCCCTACTTTAATTGGTAGCGATTTAGGATTAGATCCACCCATATTCCTACAACTACCAGGTGCAGATGGGACCCTCCTTGATGCTGCGCTTTATCTTCCAGATAAAGCTGAAGCATCTCCACTTATTATTTCAGGATATGGAGGTCCACACGCTCAACGCGTAATGAATGAATGGTCATTAACTGTCGATTTACGAGCACAATTTCTTGTTCAACAGGGATTTGCAGTTCTTAAAGTTGATAACCGCGGCAGTGCAAATCGTGGTCTTGCTTTTGAATCTCATATTTTTCGCAACATGGGAACAATAGAAATCGATGATCAAGTAACGGCTCTTCAAGCACTTTCAAAAAATAAAAGAATTGATATCACAAAAGTGGGGATCTATGGGTGGAGTTACGGAGGATATCTAACTTGCATGGCGTTAATGAGATATCCAGATATTTTTCAAGTTGGGGTGGCTGGAGCTCCTGTAATTGATTGGGCGGGATACGATACGGCATATACCGAAAGATATATGCAAAAGCCATCTGAAAATCAAGATGGTTACTCCAATGGTTCGGTTCTCCCACATGTTAAAAACCTTTTAGGAAAACTACTCATAGTTCACGGACTCATAGATGAAAACGTCCACTTCAGACATACAGCACGTCTCTTAAATTCACTCAGTGAGCAACAAAAACACTATGACCTTGTTCTTTTCCCTCAAGAACGTCACATGCCAAGAAAACAAGTGGACTTAGAATATCTCGAGGCTCGATGCATTAATTACCTGATGGAGCACTTACAATAGAACGGAGAAAAAATCGAGAATATTATGGAATATAAAAAACCTGAACTCCTAGCAGAGCCAGAATGGCTATTAAACAATCTAAATGACCCAAGTAGCAGTGTACGTGTAATTGATTGTTCACCACTGGAAGCATATCGACGTGCACATATACCTGGAGCCATCCATCTACCAGTTCATAACTACATCAAGGAAAAGGGTGAACGTGAGGGCGGGGCAGGCATGTATGTAATGCCACCTGAAGATTTCACAACACTAATGAGTGAAATAGGAATTAGCAATAGTACAGAAGTTGTCTGTTATGACGATAACAATGGGCTCGTAGCAACAAGATTATGGTGGGTTTTAAATTACTACGGGCATGAAAAGGTTCGTGTTTTAAATGGTGGGTGGCATAGGTGGTTAACAGAAGGTCATGAATTATCCTTTCATCGTACACAAACGGACCCTCAAGAATTTTCCGTTTCTATAGATCCATCTCGAATAGCTAAAATAGACGATTTACTCCCCCTAAAAGAAATACAGCATTGTACAGTCATGGATGTTCGTAGTAAGGGCGAATGGGAAGGGAGTAATAGTCGTGGAAACTTACGAACAGGGCATATTCCTGACGCACTTCATTTGGAATGGACGGATATGATTGAACAAAACGACAAACGTAAATTTTTAAGCGCTAGCGATATGCATACCCTGCTTAAAGAAGCAGGGTTTCGTGAAGGAGAGCCGATAATAACATATTGTCAAGGTGGTATCCGAGCAGCACATATGGCTTTTGTTTTGGAATTACTTGGCTACCCCGATATTCGTGTATATGACGGCTCTATGTATGAATGGGCTAATCGAGACGACACACCTCTGGTTTAAATTTTATCATCAATAAGCCGGTGTACTGGACGTGATGCCCACCCACCAAAAGCAGCAGAAAATTTTCCCGCTTCGCTCCCAGCAACAGCAACATGAATATGTTCAACACTGGAAAATTTTGATAAAGGTTTATCCATCTGCTCGTCAGTTGGACCATCCGGTCCAAACATTGAAAGTTCTAGCCCTCCATAATCACTCGTCGACAGCCAATCTTTAGTTGGCTTAGTCGTTACTTCGATCATATATTCCCGTAAATCACGCTTGCTCCAACCGTCACGAGCAAGAGTATCCGCATGCTCAGGGCACACAACCAACAAGACATGTCCAGTAGGCATATTTAGATTTCCAATACCACAAAGCGTTAGCCCAAACGAACCCGCAAGTTGACGTGCTGAGCGAGAAGTTTGATCAACAACCACATAAGGACCACTTGTAAGGGGGAAAATAGAAAGTACTGAATCGTCTTCATCATAACCGTATTCGACATGTAATGGTTCCCAAGGACTGCGCTCTTCCCACTCAGCAAAACCATGTGTGTATTTCATAGCATTCCCAAGTGTGGAACGTTCTGTTCCACTAGGTTTTGCACCGCCTAGATTTCGCATTACCAAACGAACTGCACGGCCTATAGTTGCATTCGCTCTGTGCCCTTGCCCTAATGCTCCCAATTTCATATTCATCTTTACTTCATGTCTTATAGGACCATTTAAAACCAACCCTGGCGAAGCGCCCATTGTAGTTGCCCATACACCGTGAGCATTAAATTCATCAGAGACGCATGCCTCCAGCATTGATATCACAACGGGCATATATTCGGGACGACAACCAGCCATCACCGCATTGATCGCAACCTTCTCTACTGTCACAGGGGAGAGGTTGGGTGGTGCTGTAATTACAATTTCTTGAGCATTTCGAGAAATTCCTGACAGCATCTTCAGAACTCTTTCTGCCGTTGGGGGAATCACAGGGAGTCCATCTGTTAATCCTTGGTCATAAAAGAACTCATGAATATCATCCCCTGAAGCAATCTCCATAGGACGAGCACGAAGTGGGCTTCCACTAGATTCAGCCTCTAATTTTTCTGCAATACCTGGTTCCACTGATAAAGAACCACATCCCGGGCGACTTTCCGGATAGTCATCCCAATTGATTTCTGGCGGCAGTATAGTACTCAACTCAGCAAGATGCGCATACAAAGCACGCCAATCATCACGTCCAAACCCAACAAAACGGCGCATCTCCTCCCCAGATTTATCAGCTAATATGACGGTTGGAACTGTATCTAAATCGTAAGAAAATGAAGTACTTAAAGCTGAATCATCGAGTACAGGGACGGAAAGATCGTATTGTTTTATAAGTGCTTTATTCCCCTTTTCTTCTTGTCCAATCGCTAAAACGTTAATTTTGGAACCAAATATTTGAAAAGCATTTTCAACTAAGGGCATGCTTAAATGACACGTAGGACAATCCTCTTTCATGAAAACAAGAAGCGTATAGTTGTCGGAAGGAAAACTATGTTCTTTTGAATATGCATCAACTAACCTAAACCCCGGTAAAGTCATAACTACTCCTTCGCTGAAAACATTGTAAAGAAAAGAAAGGCATAAAGGAGAACGATCCTGTACATTCAAACAATGAGGTGAAAAAATGATTGGAACACCAGAGTTTGACGAATTTATCTCAAAGCACCGTTGGGCAATTGTGACAACGGTAAGAGCTAGCGGTCAACCAAGTAGCTCCGTAGTCGCTTACGCACGCGAGGACGATACTTTGATTATCAGCACTACAGCTCCTACTTTAAAAGTTAGGACTCTCGAACGTGATAATCGAATAACGCTTTGTATTATTAATAACCAAGAGCTCTTTAATTTTGTGACTGTAGAAGGAACCGCATCAATTGAGAGAACAAACCTTACTGAGTCTACTAAAAACCTTTTTGAAAATATTGAAGAAGTTGGTTATACCTTGCCACCTCAACTTGAACAGTGGCTGGAGGAAAATAAACGAGTAATCCTCCGTGTTACTCCTGAACGAGTTTCCGGTGTAATACGTTAAGTACACATACATAGGAGAGTAAATGCCAGTATCTTTTGAAAAGGGAGACATCGCTCCGGATTTCACTTTGAACGACCAAGATGGTGAAAAACACACCTTGTCAGAGTACAAAGGCAAGAGCGTTGTACTCTATTTTTACCCGCATGACGATACACCTGGATGTACGAAACAAGCATGTGGCTTCCGCGATAACTATGCAGATTTATTAGCTACGGGTGCACAGTTGTTTGGCATTTCAACGGATTCGGAAGAGTCTCATATAAAATTTAGGGAAAAATACTCCCTTCCGTTTCCCCTTTTAGTTGATAACGATGCAAAAATTGCAACGGAATATGGCGCTTGGGGAGAAAAAGTTTTATATGGTCGTAAAAGTATAGGTATGACCCGATGCACATTTATCATAGGACCTGATGGAAAATTCCAAAAAGTGTGGAAACGTGCCCAAGCAGCAAAAAACCCTGAAGCAGTCCTCAAAGAACTGCTTAGTAGTTAAGTGACAAACGATCCTTTCGCGGCAACAAAATCAGGGGAGTCATCAGGATCGAGCATACCTCAAAGAGGAAGCTTTAGAGGAAACAGAAGTGCCGTCGCAGCAGACCATCCTCTAGCTGCATCTAGCGGAGAACATATTTTGATGGAGGGAGGTAGCGCAGCAGATGCAGCAATTGCAATGAGTGCTGTTCTTACGGTTGTTCAACCACAAATGAGCCACCTGGGTGGCGATTTATTTGCTATGACTTACTCACCTCAAGAAGGAAGCCTCGCACTTAATAGCTCTGGTGCCGCCCCTTCAAAAACTAAGGTTCATGAACTAACAGAAAAGGATAAAATCCCAGAAACTGGCAGGAAATCAATCACTGTACCTGGATGTGTTGCTGGATGGGAAGCACTGCATACTCGTTTTGGAAAGCTACCTTGGGCAAGATTATTTGAAGACGCAGAACGTTTGGCTCGCGAAGGATTTCCCCCTTCAGAAAACCTTCTCCGGGCACTAAACGGTGCTACACAAAAAGTCGATTCCATTGATTATTTTTTCTCATTATTCGGAGAAGTTCTAAAAAGTAACGACAAGAAAATAGTACAAACAGAGTTAGCCAAAACATTTAAGGTCATCAGGTCAGAAGGATCTAATGGTTTCTATACGGGTGAGATTGCCAGCAAATGCCTTAACTTCTTGAATTCAGACGGTGAACTGTTTACTGAAAATGACTGGCATGGAGATCCACGTTGGGAAAAACCGCTAAGCACCACATTCTGTGGTTACGATATCCTGACTCAACCTCCTCCTTCTCGAGGGGTAGTACTTCTACTTGCACTGAAAAAATATGCTGAACTTCTAAAAGAACAATCCTCCTCAAGTACAGAACAATTAGCAATGCAAGCCTTTATTGATGCCTCGCAAACAGTAGATCTGTTAGCCGGAGATCCAGACTGGACAAACTTCGACGCATATAAACTAATTGAACAAAATAAAGCCACAGGAGGAGCATTCGATTCAGGTAGTGATGGGGGAACAACTTATTTACTTGCGGTCGACAGTAGTGGCTACGCAATTTCTCTAATTCAATCGATATTCTCATCATGGGGAAGTGGTATTTTTAGTCCAGAAACTGGAATCATATTTAACAATCGCATGGGAGGATTTGTGTTAACTGAGGACCACCCCAACCGGGTACTGCCTGGTAAGAGACCCATGCACACCCTACATAGCTATCTAGTTACGAATACTGTAGGTGATCTTTATGCACTGGGTGGAACACCTGGTGCCTTCAGGCAACCTCAAACAAATTTGCAAATTTTAGACGCTGTCTTGAGATTAAATAAACACCCACAAGCAGCTCTTGATGAGCCTCGTTGGGGAATAGATCCAGAAAAGGGACTCTTTGTAGAATTAAGAACCCCTGACATATTAGGCCAAAGACTCCAGCAAGAAGATTCATCACCTCAATATCTAAAGGCGTGGGACGGCTGGACCGGCCGAGCATCTTTTGCTCGACTAAATCAAGGAGTGATCGAGGTGGGATGTGATTTACGCGGTGAAGGTCAAGCAATAATCAACTAAAAAAACTTTTCAAGCTGCTCACACACTGTTAACATGCCGCTCTATGGAAGAGTTGTTACAACAGATCGAAAAAAATGTACTAGAAAGCATGGATGATGTTGTTTCTTTAAGAATTCTTAACTTTGCAAATATAGCAGGTGGATATTCTGAAGAAACATTCCGCTGCGACCTTGAAATTAAACATTCTGACAAAAGTGAGAAAATTCTTCCCGTCATCATTCGCAGAGATCCGGTGACTGAAGCTGACATCCTACCAACTAGTAGGAAGCAAGAATTTACACTCATCCAAAACGTACAAGAAAAAACTAATATTCCAGTACCAGCCCCTTATCTGCTTGACACAGATGGCAGCAAATTTGGCAGACCCACCATGATGATGGAACGATGCGTTGGTGATTCAGACATAACGCTGCTAACCGCGCCAGGCAAAGAAAATGAATTAGAAACAATAGCAACAGAGTTATGTGAACATCTAGCGAAATTGCACACAACCGATCGCGCAATTCTAGACCCAGACGAAACCCTATCAGATCCCCGTTCTGTTGGCATAGATATCACGTCCTGGGAAAACTACATGGAAACATCAATTAATTATTTTTTGGCCAACTATCAAAAAATTGCCTTTGATCCAATGCCTGTTTGGTTTGATATGTTTAACAGTCTAAAATACCAACTACCTAAGCCAACATCTCTAGTTGTTTGTCACGGAGATTTCCAACCTTCAAATTTCTTATTTGAAAATGGAAAAATTACAGGAATTATCGATTGGGAAAATGCACATATTGGAGACCCCAGGGAAGAAATTGGTTGGGTTGTACATCTTTCTGCTTTATCAGGCATTGATATTTTATCAGCAGTAAAAAAAGATGGCGGCTTCCTGCAATATTACTCAAATCTAACTGGCATAGAAGTTACTGAAGAAGACGTAGGTTTTTTCCGAATGTTTTCTTGCAGTTCGTTGGCAACACCCATTCTTGATGCAGTTCGTAGAAGACTTTCTGGTGAAAGCTCCCTTTTCACACATCTCTACCTTCTCCAGCCGTTAGTAATGTCGAATCCAGTATATGCAGCGGTGCTTGGATACCCTGCTTCATCAGAGTCCCCATAGGAGAAAAACATGTATACCAATCCTAGTTCACAAAGAGTTATTGAATGTGTTAGAGAAGCTATTGAAAAGGATCTCGTACCTGAACTACAAAGTGAAACAGCCAAAGTCACAGCGCAAATGATTGGACAGATGCTGTTGTCGGTAGAACGCAGAATTCCTGTAGAACAACAATGGATGGCAGATGAATGCCAACGTATGAGCACAGCACTAAATTCTGCTGCAAATAAACTCCAAGGCCATGGAACACACTCAGAATCACTATTAGATTTAGCAGCAAAAGTTCAAAGTGCTCCAGCACTACCAGAATTACCAGACTACGAAACAATTACTAATACGTACTTAGATTTAAGCCTAGCTTTTACGCAAAGCTTTGAGCACCTGCATGCACTGGCCGGTGAAGGCATTCAAGGAGCAGCTGAAGAACTGCAAACGTTAAGAGCTTACGTACAACTAAGATTAGAACGTGATATAGCAGGACTCGGTGCCATGGAAGGTGGCCTCTTAGGACGTGGCTAAAAAATAGGCGCTTAAGTAATAAAAGGCTATCTTTTAATAAGGGAAAAACTATGGCCGTTACTCGACGAGTAAGTGTTGAAAAAAATCGCTTACGATTTGCTGCAGCACATTTTGCTACTTTTTTCGGAGAATGTGAACCGCTACACGGGCACAACTATGTTATTTCGGTAGAGCTCGAAGGAGACTTAACTGAAGATTCGTGGGTTTGGGATTTTGGAGACTTAAAACAATTGACAAAGGAAATTGCTGACACACTAGACCACAAATTTATCTTGCAACTAGAAAGCCGTATCCTACAAATTAACGAGTCAACAACAAGCTGGGAAATCAACTACTTGGATAAACAGTACATTTTCCCAAAATCTGATGTTGTTGCACTACCTATTGATAATTCAACCGCTGAAAGAATAGCTGAATGGTTTGCAGAACAATTAGCTGACTCGTTATCGTCACGTAAAGGAAAATTTACAAAGCTAACAGTAGGGATAGAAGAAATGCCAGGACAAGCCGGCTGGTATACGTTAGACATGCAACCTTCCCCTACAACCTAATTTTTTTTATTTCTATTAGTGGTAAAGCTTGGAGTGGTATACTCCTCCGGCGAGCGGAAGTAGCTCAGTGGTAGAGCGTCTCCTTGCCAAGGAGAAGGTCGCGAGTTCGACCCTCGTCTTCCGCTCCAATTTATTCACAAGCGGAGTAGTTTAAAATGGGCCGAAGTGGCGGAATTGGCAGACGCGGCGGTCTCAAAAACCGTTGGGGTTAAACCCGTGCCGGTTCGAGTCCGGCCTTCGGTACCAAAACACCCTGCCGAGTAGTGTAACGGTAGCACACGGGCCTTTGAAGCCTTCAGTCGGGGTTCGAATCCCTGCTCGGCAGCCAAACCCATTCTTAATAAAAGATCCCGTTACCTGCCCCACCACCTGCCGCAATTGTTTCTCCTGTAATTGCAATTGAAAGAGGCGACGCTAAAAAAAGAACAAAAGCTGCAATATCAGCAGCATCAATAACCTTATGGACACTATTTTGCAATGCATAAGATTCTTCGACTTTCTCAACCGAACTACCGTCGAGGTTTGCTTGCTGCTCAAACATTTCGTTCGTTGCTTCAGTCCGAGTAAAGCCAGGATGTATACAATTTACATTAATACCATCTGAACCCAATTCATCCGCTAAATTTTTTGTAATCGCAGAAACAGCCACGTTTCGGACACTGCCAACTATGCTACCGCTTCGACGAGCCTGTAATCCGGAAATATTTATTATTCGACCCCATCCGGCTTGTCGCATGTGTGGCACAGCATAATTAGCACATCTTAAATAACCCATTACTTTCGTATCGATTTGAGGCAATAGGTGCTCCTCAAAACTTAATTCGTGAAGCTTAGGACGGGGACCACCAGGCTGTGCAGCATTATTTACTAAAATATCAAGGCCACCTAGTTCTAATACAACTTTTTCCATTAAAGTAGATACAGACGCTTCATTAGTTGTTTCGCACTGTATACCTATGACCTTCGATCCTGTTGCTTTGCTAATCTCTGTAACTGAATCATCCAGCCGTTTCTGATTTCTAGCTGCAATTGCAACATTAACGCCTTCACTAGCAAGATTAAGAGCTATAGCCTTACCAATTCCACGGCTCCCGCCAGTTACAACCGCACACTTTCCAGCCAATTTAAGATCCATGACTTTCGTCCTCCGTAAAGATCCCCTGTTCAGCAAGATCAGCAATCTCAGATTCTGAGAAACCTAATTCTTGCAAGACATCAAAATTATTTTCTCCTACCAGTGGAGCACGTTTCCTCGCGCGTATGTCCACGCCGTCAATCATAAATGGAGTTGACACAACCTCATAGGGTGACCCTTCACTATCCAAAAGAGTTTGAAAGGCACCTTGGTCACGTAAAACTGGGTCAGCTGCAACTTCATCAAGACTTGCAGCTGGGGCCCATATGCATTCATTATCATCTAATTTCTTGGCCCAGTAGCTTAGATCTTGAGAACGGAAAATTTTTTCGATTTCTGTAACTATAATCGAACCGTTCTTAAGTAACGAAGCAATAGTTGTGAATCGTGAATCTGCTTCCCAATCTGGACGATTCAAAGCCTTGCTAAGGCGAGGCCAATACCTAGGAACATTATGCATAGTTAACATTAGCCAGCGTTTGTCGGCAGTTTCATACGTACCACGCATAGGCTGAATAGGATTTGAACGATCAAATCGAAATGGCTGATGCTCTGGCAAATTGAGTGCCTGTTGCATATCGGTTGCAATCGTCCAAAGACCAGTCCTTTGTAGAGAAACTTCCACTCGTTGTGCCTCACCAGTAATATCTCGTAAACGTAATGCTGCAAGTAATGCTGCCAATAAATTAAGCCCTGTCGGATGATCTCCCTGGCCAGAACGACTTTGAATTGCAGGAGTACCCTTATCACCCATAAGACCCATAACACCAGAACGTCCCCAAAAAGCCGTTGCATCAAAACCTGGTCGCTCTGCATCAATCCCAGTACTGCTATAACCAACTAAGTGACCATAAATTAATTTTGGTTGAATAACTTTTAAGGATTCAAAGTCCAACCCATACTTCTTTGTTCTTCGTGCAGTTAAATTCGTTACAAAAATATCAGCCGATGCTACAAGTTTTTTTAAAACCTGTCTTCCAGACAAATTAGCAAGATTTAGAGCAATCGAACGCTTTCCACGATTATCAACTTCAAACCTATAGTTGATAGGCAACCCCTCATGCATATGTGCAGAGTTACCTCGAAACGTATCTCCTCTAGGGGGCTCGACTTTTATTACATCGGCACCTAAGTCTGCCATCAAAGCTGCAGCAGAGGGGGCCGCTAAAAAGCTTGCTACTTCTACAACTCGTATGCCTTCTAAAGGTAACATTATGCTTACTTTCTCAGCCTGGCACTGTTCAAAGCCATAGATTTTCCCATCCGTTCTCTGGCTGCTTTGATGCAAAATCCCAAGTTTTCCCAAATTCATCTACATAAACAACTTCATGAACAGGTTTTCGCTTAAGTGGTCCATGCCTATCAGTGGGGTAACCTAACGGCACAATACAAACTATTTCATAATTAGTCGGAATTTCTAGTAAGTCACTCAAATCTTCCTTATTACGAATCATTGGCATATTAAAAATCGAACCCCCTAAGCCCAGTGCACGCGCCGCCAACAGGATGTTTTGAATTGCAGGAAAAGTACTCCCACCTGAAGCTCGGTGTCGATCCTTCTCTCCAGTAACTACAATAATTACCGGAGCTTCTGCCAAGTGTTCAACAAGATGTGCCGCTGCAAGAAAAGGAAGCCTTTGAGCACGAGGTAAATTACGGGCTTCATCATTATTTTTAGCAAACTTGGACTGATATGAGCTCCAACCTTCCTCTGCCCACTCCTGCATCTTTTTCTTTTTTGTTTGCTCTTTGACAACAACAAAACGCCAATCTTGTGCATTTCCTCCTGATGGCGCGCGAATTGCAGCATCTAGCACCTGAAATACCACATCCTCTTCAACTACTCTGTCACTAAACCTTCGCAGTGCCCTAGCAGAATAAATTGTTTCAAAAAAACCAGGGTCTTTAGAACGAGCCATCATAACTCCTTTACTGGTTCCCCATTCTACTTCTATACATCACTTCCAAACACTGTACTCAATGATCAATCTCTAGGTTTTGGGAACGAAATAACATACAGAAACATAGACAGTGTACGCTTCCTACTACCATATCTATACGTACTAATAGGATGCTTTCAATGGAGCGCTACCCCTTTGTTAAGACTAATTTAGTGGGAATAGCAGTTAATACTGGACAAGCTTCTAGCAATATATTCACCTATAAAGTCCCTTCAGGAATGAAGCTTCAGCTAGGTCAAGCAGTCTATGTACCTTTCGGACACCGCATACTTCAAGGCATAGTTTTATCAGAAAGTTCAACGAGCAAACTGAAGCAAATACGGGAAATTTCAGCGATTGCAGATCCAAATCCTGTTTTAGACACAACTCACCGCTACATCACACAATGGATGAACAGGCACTATATGGCACCAATATGGGAATGTGTCGCCACCTGTCTACCAGCAGGATATGGGCAAAAATCAATGACTACAATTTCGCCAATTAAAATACCTGCCTTACTACCATCCGAACCTAAAGATGCAGCAATTTTGGACTACCTCGCAAAACACGGAAAAGTATCCCTGGAACATCTTCGTAAAACAATAGGTTCAGTCCCAATTAAGAAATTAGAGGAACTTCAAAAAAAAGGTGCTCTAACTGTAACCCAAGGTCTTACCAGACCTGGTGGTCAACCACTCCTACAAAAACGTGTGAAGCGACTTAGAACAGAATCTGAAATGCTAAAGGAAGCAAACACACGTACAAAAACACATCAAAGATCACCAGCTGCACGTCTCTTAAAGGTTCTTGCCACAACGAATGAACTTACCCTGAAAGAAACACGCGAACTAGGAGTTCACTCAAATCATATTAGGCAGCTTGAGGAAGAAGAATGGATCTCGGTCGAACAAGTAAAAATTAACCGCGATCCTGTTTCAACCTACCGATCAAAAACACCTGTACCTCCTCCAACTCTTACAGAAGAACAACAAAAAGCTGTGTCTGAAATATTGGCGTCAGATGGTAAACAATTCTTATTACATGGTGTTACTGGAAGTGGAAAAACTGAAGTATATCAAGCTATCATTCGTAAAGTCCTAGATTCAGGAAAAAGTGCGATCGTTCTAGTACCTGAAATCTCATTAACTCCTCAAGCTATTAAGCGCTACGGGGAAAAATTCCCCAATGAAATTACTGTACTGCATAGCAACTTAAGCACTGGCGAGCTATACGACCAATGGCACCGTATAAATGAGAATAAATCTAGGCTAATAATTGGTTCACGAAGCGCAATTTTCGCTCCTGTACCCTCCTTGGGGCTTGTTGTGATAGACGAAGAACATGAATGGACCTATAAGCAAAAAGACCAGCATCCGAGATATCACACACGTGACATCGCCTCAGAAGTCTGTCACTACACAGGTGCAACGCTGGTATTAGGTAGTGCAACCCCTGACATTACGAGTTATCACCGTTCTGAAATTGGTGAACTCAAACGCCTAAACCTAATGACTCGAATTAGTCCAAGTTTGAACAAGGAAACTGCAAACTCTGGGGAAATGCCAAAAATAAAAATTATAGATATGCGAGAAGAGATGAAGGCTGGTAATCGAAGTATTTTTAGCTATGACTTAGTAAACGCTGTTAACAATGCACTTACAGCCAAAGAGCAATCTATTTTATTTGTAAATCGGCGAGGCTTAGCTCGCTTCATGCTCTGTAGAGCTTGTGGTCATGTCGCAAAATGTTCCAATTGTCTGCTATCAATGGGGATAGACGCCGCAACCCCTTTACAGGAAAAGTTACACTGTTATCACTGCAATCGAACAGAAGCCATTACGGGGAACTGTCCCCGATGCAGTAGCAATCGCTATAGACCTTTCGGAATAGGAACTAGCAAAGTAGAACAACAAGCCAAGGATTATTTTCCACATGCCCGAATTGCACGATGGGACAGCACGACTGTAAAAGCAAAAACTAGTCATGAAAAAATTGTTGAACAACTTGAACAGGGCAAAATCGATATCCTCGTTGGTACGCAAATGCTAGCAAAAGGCTTAGATCTACCGACAATGAGAGTAGTCGGTGTCGTTGATGCAGACGTTGGGTTAAACCTTCCTGACTACATGGTTTATGAACGTAATTTTCAGGTTCTAGCACAAGTCGCCGGGAGAGCTGGACGAAGAGAACAGCAAGGAGAGGTTTATATACAAACATATAATCCAGAAGCTCGTTCATTGACTGCTGTGGCATTGCAAAATTATGAATTGTTTTACACTCAGGAATGTGCCTACCGAAGACTTGCAGGCTACCCTCCTTTTCAAAGAATCGCTAAATTAACTCATAGGAATCGTAATAGGGAAAGGGGGCTGTCCGAAGCAACCAGGGTTGCAAACACGCTAAGAACAATAAGAGATACCAAAGGGAAAAGTGAACCGGAAATTGTCGGTCCCACAATTGCTCATATAGTAAGGCAGCGAGGAGAATATCAGTGGCAAATACTTTTAAAAGGTCGCGAACCTTCCACGTTGCTAAACGAAATTACGCTCGGTACGAATTGGGGCATAGATATTGATCCAGGAACTTTACTTTAGGACTAAATCCCCCCATATAAGGAAAAGCTCTGTTATGCTGGGTGAGGCCAATATACCCAGCAGAAGTAGGTATTTGTACTATGGCATTATTAGATTCTTCGTGGACAAAGCTCGCTCTCATCTTTCCTGGCCAAGGCTCTCAGTCTGTAGGTATGGGAAATAAGTTGAGTAGGGTCTCAACACGAGCACGTAATGTCTTTAAGCGTGCAGATGAAGTACTTGAGAGACATATTTCCCGATTGTGCTATACAGGTAGCGAAGAAGAATTACAACGAACAATTAATCAACAACCCGCGACATTTGTAACCTCAATCGCATGGCTCGAGGCAGTACGAGAACGCTGGAGTACGCTGGATAAAAAACTAACATCCGTAGCTATCGCTGGGCATTCTATGGGAGAATTCACTGCTGCAGTGGCAACTGGTGCCATTACATTTGAAGAAGGCCTGGTCTTAGTGCAGGAACGCGCACGCTTAATGGACGAGGCTGGGCGTGAAAACCCCGGAGGAATGGCATCGATTATAGGACTCCAAGAGGAGCAGATTTTAGAAATTTGTTCACATTCAAGCGATGCAGGATATGTTGGGATCGCAACACAGAATTGTGAAGGACATACTGTAATATCTGGCGATCTCCCCTCCCTACATAAAGCTATCGACCTAGCCCAAGAAGCTGGAGCACGTACTGTTATAACCCTTCCCATAAGTATCGCTTCTCATTCACCACTTATGGAAAAAGCTAGTGTAAGCATGAAAAAATTACTCGAACAAACACCCTTGCAGAATCCTAGGACTCCAATTATAGGGAATGTAAATGCCGATATTCTGCGCTCAAAGGAAGATGTTTTTATAGAACTTAGAGACCAATTAACCGAGAGTGTGCGGTGGGAACGCTGTGTCCAACAAATCCAGAACATGGATGCAGAAATGGTGTTTGAGGTTGGACCCGGTAGTGTTTTAACAAAATTAGTAAGAAGGATAGATAAAACGCAAAAAGTGGTTAGCTTGAGTGACCCCCAGAACGGTCTGCTCAGTGAAAACTTTTCATCAGTGGAAACAACTGCGCGGTGAAACATCGAGTCGTTGTGACCGGTGTGGGAGCTATATCTGCTGTCGGAGAAAACTCTGAGCAGACTTGGCAAGCAATGCTCTCAGGAACAAGTGGTATCGCACCGATAACTCTGTTTGATGCTTCAAATTTCAAGGTGCAAATTCAAGCGGAAGTGAAGAAAGATCCTAAAGAACTCTTACAACTTGATAGCAGAGTAACAGCAAAGCAACTAAAACATATGAACCGCAGTGTAAAGTTTGCATTGTTATCTACACTGGAAGCTTTAGACGACAGCCAGCTTGAAATTTGTGAGCAAAATGCTGATGAGATTGGAATAATTTTCGGGTCTGGAGCTGGAGGTTCTGAAACATTCTTAAAAGGGCAGGAAACTTTACAGACAAAAGGTGCCAAGAGAATCTCTCCATTCCTAGTAGCTAACTTTATAGTTGATGCAGCAAGTGGGCACATTGCAATTGCCACTGGGGCAAGAGGACCTAATATGGCCATATCAAGCGCATGCGCAACCGGAACATCTGCAATTGGTGAAGCATTTTCCACTGTAGCCCGCGGTGATGCTTCTGCGATAATTACAGGCAGCTCGGATGCTGTCTTATTACCCCTTTTTCATGCAACTTGGACCTCTATGCGTGCACTTTCCAAAGGCACAGCCGAACCATCTCAAGCAATGCGCCCGTTTGATCTTGAACGAGATGGATTTATAGCAGGAGAAGGTGGAGCATCCTTCATCGTAGAAAATTACGAACATGCACTAGCACGTAAAGCCAAGATTTATGCAGAAATAATTGGATATGGAAGTGCAAATGATGCACATGACATGATTGCACTTGATGTTACTGGAAAAGGCTTGAGTCGTGCGATACGAGCATCTTTTCAAACTGCATGCATATCACCAAGTATGGTGGACTATATTAATCCTCATGGAAGTGCGACAAAAATGAATGATTTAGTCGAAACGAATGTGTTTAAGGAATTTTTTGGCCAAGAAAAAGCGTCTCAAATTCCAATTAGTTCGGTTAAGCCAATTATAGGTCATTGCATGGGTGGCACAGGATCATTGGAAGCACTGGCGTGCATATTAGCTATCAGAGACCAAAAAGTAGCGCCGACGATAAATTATCGAATTCCAGATCCGGAATGTGATTTAGACTATGTACCAAACGAGGCAAGATCTTGCGATATTGATGTTGCCTTGAGCACCTCAGCCGGCTTAGGAGGACATAACGCCTCCTTACTTTTCAAAAGGATTTGAAATTGACAACTAAAGCAGTAATCACCGGAATTGGAGCAATCACCCCGTTAGCCCTGACTGCAAGCGAAAGTTGGGAAAAGTTGCGACTTGGCCATTCTGGGGTAAGTCGTATTACAAGTTTCGATGCTTCCGATTTAGATGTTCAAATAGCTGCAGAAGTTAAGGGTTTTTTACCAGATAACTATATGGACCTAAAAGCTTCTCGAAGAATGTCTCGGTTCGCTCAATTTTGTGTAGCTGCTGCCAAGGAAGCAGCTCAAGATGCAAAATTAGAATTAACGACAGAAGAAAAGCCACGAGCTGCTTCAGCCATCGCAACCGGTGCCGGCGGTATTCTTAACACCTTTGAAGAAATGGGTAACTATGTCGCAAAGGGACCTTCCCGTGTTAGTCCTTTTTTCATTCCGCTTATGGCTCCCAACATGGGAGCATGCCAGGTGGCTATGACCCTTGGGTTACGTGGCCCTGCACTAGCTAGCACTGCCGCTTGTGCTAGTGGGCTTTATTCGTTTATTGAAGCCCAACAGCTAATATCTAGCGGTATGTGCGATGTTGTTTTAGCTGGAGGGGGAGAAGCTGCTCTTCACCCAGTAGCTATAGCAGCACTTTCCAACATGCGTGCACTAAGCCGAAACAACAATGATCCTGAAGGAGCCTCCAGACCATTTGATCAAGAAAGAGACGGTTTTGTGTTTGGCGAAGGAGCTGTCATCTTCGTTATAGAATCAGAAGAACGTGCACTACGCCGCAATACAAAGATTTACGCTGAATTATTAGGTGGTGGACTTAGTTGTGATGCAAATCACATTACTGCACCTCTAGACGATGGTAGCGGGGCAGCTCAAGCAATTGAAACAGCCTTACAGATTGGAGGGGTGGAGGCAACTGATATAAGTTACATTTCCGCACACGGAACAGGGACAGCCCTCAATGACGTATCAGAAACGAAAGCAATTAAACTTGCATTAGGAGAGCATGCCAATAAGGTAGCTGTTAGCGCGACAAAATCTATGGTCGGCCACCTGCTAGGTGGAGCTGGTGCCTTGGGTGTCTTTTCCTGTGTTAAAGCTATCGAAGAGGGGATTATCCCCCCGACAATAAACTTACACTCACCTGCTGAAGACTGCGATCTCGATTACGTTCCGTTAAAAGCAAGAGACAAAGAAGTTAACTATGCGATAACCAATGGATTTGGGTTCGGTGGACAAAATGGCTGTGTTCTTCTTGGCAAATACCACTGAAATTAATTAAAAATCCACGATCTACTTTTTAAAGCAAATGATATTTACGAAGGATCAGGTGCTAGCGCACGTAAACGTTCGATAATTGAAGGTAACTTCTCAAGAATATATTCAATCTCATCATTTGTTGTTTCAGTACCTAAAGTAAGCCTCAATGAAGAATGTACTAAATCATTATCTACGCCCATTGCTGTCAGAACATGAGATGGCTCCAATGCACCAGTTGTACATGCACTGCCTGAACTAGCAGCAACCTCAATCATGTCCAAAGACAGTAAAACACTCTCTCCTTCAACATTACGGAAACAACAAGAAAAATTATTTGGTAAACGTAAAGCAGGATCGACTGGACCTGTAATCACAGTATCAGGAACGAGTTCAGGTATTTCATAAAGTAGCCTGTTTCTCAATTTCTGGATTTCCGTGTTTTTCTTCTCCACTTCACGTAAGGCTAAGTCAAAAGCAACTGCAAAACCGACTATACCAGCAACATTCTCTGTTCCACCTCTTCTCTCTTTCTCTTGCCCCCCACCAAGAACAAAAGGTTCCCACGGAGTACCTTGACGGATGTATAGCAATCCAATCCCCTTTGGACCATAAAATTTATGTCCGGCAAGCGTTAAAAGATCGACATTCAACACGCTGGGCCTGATATCAACTGCACCCACACCTTGGACGGCATCGGAATGTATTACAATATGCGGGTTCTTTTCACGAGCTACTTCTGCAGCGTTTTGAACAGGCTGTAAACTCCCGACCTCATTATTTGCAAGCATGAGACTTAGCAGAATTGTATCTTCACGAATTGAATCCGCTAACGTATCCATTTGGATGATTCCTTGTTCATCAACAGGTAGGTATGTCGCCTCAAAACCTTCTTTTTCAAGTTGTTCTACTGCATGAAGCACGGCATGGTGTTCAATTTGAGATGTAACAATATGAGTGCCAAGCCCTAGTTCTCTCTGTGCAAAAGCAACACCACGAATTGCTGCATTATCAGATTCAGTACCCCCACTTGTAAAAAGAAGTTCATCACTCTCTACCTCAAGTAAACTAGCGCACCGATCTCGAGATTGGTCAATCCAACGTCTAGCTTGTTGCCCCTCTAAATAAATTGAAGAAGGATTACCCCAATCTTCCTTATAAACCGCTAACATGGCTTCAATCACTCTTTGATCTGGCTTTGTTGTTGCTGCATGATCAAGATAAACGCGATTCATAGCTCTATACTCCTAAAACCTCAATCTTCAAGTCTGTTTGTGTTATACTACACTCGCTAAACGAACAAGTTTTAGTTTCTTGTAGGAGTTTTATATGGCCGTAGAATCCGGCACTGACACACAATTAGTAACCATCACAGAACTGGCTGCTGAGAAGGCACATGAACTGATGACCTCTCGAGAGCTTCCAGACGGCGCGCTTCGAGTCTTTGTAGCTGGAGGGGGATGCTCAGGGTACCAATATGGTATGGCACTGGCTCGTTCCACTGAAGAAGACGATGTTGTTCTTGAAGAACATGGCGTTCGCATAGTTATTGATCCTGAAAGCGCTCAATACCTTGAAGGTGCTGAAATAGACTACGTAGACGACATTATGAAAAGCGGGTTTAGCATCCATAATCCTAATGCGGTTAAAAGCTGCGCCTGTGGATCAAGCTTCCAGACAGAAGATGGTAGTGGTGAAGCGCGTCCTTGTGGCTGCTAAAAAAGATTAAAAAAAGCGAGAGAAATCTCGCTTTTTTAACGTCCTTTAAAGTCTGGCCTTCTCCGTTCCAAAAATGCATTAACCCCTTCTTTAAAGTCATCACTTTGAAACATAGGTAATAAACTCAAATACGCAGTGTTAACAGCTGATTCAAAGTTTTGATCCATGCCTAAGCGCATTGCTCTTTTAGTAGACTGCACAGAGTAAGGCGCATTTTGAGCTATTTTGTTCGCAAGCTCCATTACTTCCCCTTGTAAATCATCATGAGCAACAACCTTATTAACTAAGCCCATTGCCAAAGATGTTTCCGCATCCAGAACGTCACCTGAAAAAGCAACTTCACTCGCCCGTGCCCAACCTATAAGCCTAGGTAGGTACCAAGTCCCCCCAGACTCTGGCAAAACACCTCTTTTCGTAAAAACAGCACCTAATTTTCCATTTTCGCTAGCAATACGAATATCACAACCTAATGCAAGATCCATCCCATATCCAGCAGCAGGACCGTTAAGTGCACAAATTACAGGCTTATCCATCCGATGCAAAATCATTGGGGGGGAATTTACCAGATCAAATTGCTGTAAATCTCCACGTTCACGTTCAGTACTCGATTCATTTTGTAAATCTAATCCTGAGCAAAAACCACGTCCTGACCCCGTCAGAACAACAACACGTATCTCATGATCCTGGTTAGCTATATCAAGTTCATGTGCAAGCGCATGAAGCATAGTCCCTGAGATCGCATTCAAGCGCTCGGGTCGATTTAAGGTAAGCGTAAGAATATGTTCGGAACGCTCTACAAGTAATTCTGTAAAATCTGACATTCGAGTCTCCCTTAATGGGAGTTTGCAATCTCGCCAAGACGCACGCAAGTCACAAAGCTCTTACTGTCCTAATTGGGCGAATAACCAAGCCTGTCGATAAGGTATTCCTCAAGAGTTAAGTCTGTTTCTAAAATTGTTTTGGCTAACGAAACTCCAACCCATCTGATATGCCAAGGTTCATATAAATAACCCGTCCTTGATTCAAGACCTTTAGGAAAGCTAAGCACAAACCCAAAATTCGAGGCATGTTTGTCAAGCCATTGACCTTCAGGGGTATCTCCAAAGTCTTGAGTTAATTGGAAGTTGACCTTTGCTGAGGAAATATCAACAGTCGTTCCCAATTGGTGTTCACTGTATCCCGGTAGCGCAACCTCTAAAGAAGCTTTTTCCTCACCAAGTTCACGAACATTACGATCGTAAATCTCTTTTTGATATTGATAGCTTCTGTAACAACTCACTGCTACAAGTTCAATACCCTTACTTTTCGCCTCTTTAATGAGACCCGTTACAGCTTGTGCAGCCTCGGGAACGAGATAACAATCATCAAAAGCCACCGAAACAGGTAAAAGCACAAGTTCAGTAGGGATACATGAATCTGCTATCCAGCCTGAATTCTTTCCCACCGGAACTAAATAATCACCACATGGCATTTCATGCGACTCGAATGTAGGTTTTGTCTCGGTAGCAGTAGGCTCGGCAGTAGTAGGAGCCTGTGTGGAAACTGGTTTAGCTTCTTCCTCACTCTCCAGCTCTTCAACCCGACGTTCAAGTTCAGAGTTTTTTTTGTCGTGATCATCAGATACTGCACAGCTACTCGAAAATGTAATTAGAACGGCAAAAAAAACAACAGAAAAACTCAGTGACCACATAATCTTTAACCTAATTTTGTATCTTTCCCCTAAGTTCATTAATTCGTGGATCACGATCTACATCATCTACAAAAGCCCTTAAGAGCGAAGTAACTATCTCCGGTTTTTCAAGCTGCAAAAAATGTCCTGTATCAGCTATAGGCTCTTGTCTCAAGAAATAAGTGATCTCTCTGAGCCTTTCTGGATTCCCACTAGGAATTTCCGGCCAAACAATCATAAATGGTTTTTTATCAGCTTCAGCTATTAAATTGCCCATCTCTTTTTGTAAAAAATCAGACTTAGAAAACTGTTCAGCAGCATCAGCAGGAGAAATACTTTTCAACATAAGTCGAACCTTTTCTCGAATTTCCTGAGAAGTTAGATCAACAAACCACCGATCGAATAATGATTCAACTACTGCTAAAGAATTTGAATTGCTAATTTCGGTAGACAGTGTACCCATTGCACCATTTGTTGCACCATCTAGAGGAGGATCAATTAGGACCAAACCTAAAACATTATCTGAACAATAATCATTCACCAAAAGAGCAAAAAGTGCACCAAGGTCATGACCGACCAAAATAACAGGACCAATTTTTAACTCTTCTATAAAATTTGCCACCAATTGGGCAGAAGACTTAGGATCCATATCCATTTTTTCGTCAATCTTTGGGAAAAGATCCAAGTTAATGCAACGATGTTGATTCGCAAGTAAATCAACTACAGGTGACCAAAAAGTTCGATCTTGAAGCCAGCCGTGTAAAAATAAAAAAACAGGAGCAACATCTCCTACATCATCATAAAAACTCATCTTTTTTGACGAATTATTTTTCATGCGTCAGATTTTCCAAAAATCCACGGACCGCATCAGTGAATCCATCTGGAGAATCCCCCGGCACGCTATGGCCAGCACCAGCAACAACTTCCAATTGTGCATTTTGCATTTCATCTACTGTGCGATGTGCAACAGCTTCAGACAAAACATCACTCTCAGCCCCTCTGATTAATAAAGTCGGCACAACAACTTGTTTAAATTTCTCTCGTAATTGTTCTTGGGTAGCTTCGCTACCAATTTTGAGATTAGCATTAGGATCTCGAAATCGTTTATCGAATTTCCAAGTCCATTTCCCATTATCCAGTTGCCTTAACCGGTGATTCATGCGCTCGCGAATATTTTCTTCAGTTCTTCTTGGATTAAAACGCATAGCCATCTGCACAAACTCATCAAAATCTAACTCATCGGGCCCCTGTGTAAAGCGAACAATATTATCAACCCCTTCTTTTGCGGCTTCAGGACCAGCATCAACAACAATAAGGCCGGTAACATGCTGCGGAAAAGAAGCAGCATATTCAATCGCATTTAAACCTCCCATACTGTGTCCAATTAAAATAAAATTTTGTAAGCCGAGATGTATTCTCAACCCCTCCACATCACTAACAAACGCACTGCGTTGATAATTCCCAACTTCTGAAATTTCACTATCACCATGGCCACGCTGATCAAGATTAATTATTCGAGCAGTGTCTTGATAACGCCTACTAAACTCGTCATACATATGACCAGAAACACCAAATCCGTGTAACGTGATAATAGTAGGCTTATCATCTTGACTCATATCCCATTCTTGGTAAGTAAGCACTAAATCATTTGTTTTAAATTTTTTCTCTTCATAGTCCATCGGGCATACAACCTTTTAACATCTTATTCAAGGACTGAACGATTAGTAAAACCACTGCCTGGCAAACATCAATCTAATCCAAAAAACGTGCTACTAACCATCTCATAGCATTTCGGGCGGTTAGCACACCAGTAATATCATCTAGCTTTACTTCTTCCGCCGAGTCCACATTATGTCTTATAACAGGTACATGATGAAAACCACCGAATGACATTTTGCTTAATGCCACAGCAACCGAATCCGTTTCACGCAACACCACCGGATCCATCGTCATAAAATCAGAAATTGGCCTATTTATGAGATCCTGATGACTAGCAGCTTTTCGCACGATGTCTATTTCCGTAAAAATACCCATCAAACGCTCTTCCTCAAAAACTAGTACTGCCCCACTTATATTATCTCGCAAAAGCACAACCGCTTCTGAAACGGGAGCATCAACTGGCAATGCAGAAATCTGTATAGGCTTCAAGCTAGCAAGTGATTCCGAAAATGGACTCACACTAAATAAAGTCTCATGTTCGGGCAAATCCGATTGACCAAAAGGTCGAAGGCATCCACTACACCGATCGGACCCTTGAGAGTTATGTTGACCACACGACGGGCAATTAAGCAAATCTGAAGAAACCATTAGTAAATTACCCTACTACCCAAGTCTCCTGACCAGCAATCAGATCTTGTAAATCTGCTGATTGATTTGCACGTGCTTGAACTACTTGCATATCAAGTTGGTCCTCATAGGTCTCGCGCTCAACCTGACGGAAGATACCCACAGGGACGGGATATTCCGGATAATCCATCGTCGAGAGAATTGATGCCAAAGCAGTACTTTCCTGATAGATATCATGAACAAGCAATTCTGAATCGTCAGAAACATTTTCCAGGACTTCAGGTTTAAAACCACTTAATCGAAGTCCATGTTCCTTTTGCTTTCCAAATCGGACAGGCTTGCCATGTTCTAAATAAACCATTTTCTCAGGGCGAACATCTTTCTCTGCAAATGCAGCAAAGGCTCCATCATTAAAAATATTACAGTTTTGATAGACTTCGACAAAAGAAGTACCTTTATGTTTTGCTGCTTCATATAAAATTGATTCTAAATGGGTAGTATCACGATCAACCGATCGTGCCACAAAACTTGCTCCCGCAGCTAAGGCAAGTTTCACCGGATCCAAAGGATTCTCAATTGTTCCTAACGGCGCAGATTTTGTAGTTTTTCCAATATCTGAGGTAGGAGAATACTGACCTTTTGTAAGACCATATATACGGTTATTAAACAAAATTATTGCAACGTCTAGGTTACGACGTAGTATGTGCAGAAGATGATTACCACCAATACTAAGGCCGTCACCATCACCAGTAACAACGAAAACTGATAGGTCCGGTCGAGCAGCTTTTACTCCAGTTGCAATAGCAGGGGCTCTTCCATGAATGCTATGGAAACCATAACTCTCTACGTAATAAGGAAAACGGCTTGAACAACCTATACCACTCACAAAAACTATATTTTCACGAGGGATACGAAGTGCGGGTAGCATTTTTTGCATCTGTGCAAGAATTGAGTAATCACCACAACCTGGACACCAACGCACTTCTTGATCAGACACAAAGTCCTTTCGTGTTAAAAGTGGTATATCTTCACTAGGAAGTACATCAGCTGTATTGTTCTTAATTATATTGTTAGCCATCTATTCTTCCTCAAAGTCAAACTTGAATGATTTACTATGACCTAACACGTGATTAATCTTTCCAAGGATTTCCTTAATCTTAAAGGGTTGGCCTGATATCTTCCCAAACGGGATAGCATCAACGTTATATTGCGCACGTATTAATACTGACAACTGGCCATTATTGAGCTCAGGAATCAGAACTTGTTTGTATCTACTAAAAATCTGTTCAAGATTTCCTGGAAAAGGATTTAGATAACGGATATGGGCAGATGCAACACTTAATCCATCCGATTGTGCCTGGGCCACTGCACTAGTGATAGCACCGTAGGTCCCTCCCCAACCAAGAACTAACAAATCACCTTGCTCAGGACCATTAACTTCTTGTGCAGGAACGTCTCTTACAGCACCAGCAACACGCTGTGCTCTTGCCAGCGTCATTTTATGATGGTTACCTGGCTCATAGTTGATATTTCCTGTCTCAAAAGACTTTTCAATACCACCGACTCGATGTTCTAAATCTTTTTGCCCAGGGAGAGCCCATCTACGAGCTAACGTATCAGGATCACGATCATAGGCACTATCTCCATCATTCACTTCTTCTTGATAGTGATTAGCAATAGGAGGGAAATTTGCTATCGATGGTACTAGCCAAGGAGAAGATCCATTTGCAAGATATCCATCACTCAAATAGATCACTGGTGTCATATACGCCAATGCAAGACGTACTGCCTCAATTGCCATTTCAAAGCATTCACCTGGCGTAGCTGGCGCAATAATAATGACGGGAGAATCACCATTACGACCATACATCGCCTGCAGTAAGTCAGACTGCTCGGTTTTAGTTGGCATTCCAGTGCTTGGTCCTGCACGTTGTATATCGAGCACAACCAAAGGAAGCTCAGTCATTAGCGCAAGATTTATTGCCTCACTTTTTAGAGCGAGACCCGGACCACTTGTTCCAGTGATACCCAGAGATCCTGCATAAGACGATCCTATAGCAGCACAGACAGCTGCCATCTCATCCTCTGCTTGCATTGTTTTAACACCAAAATTACGGTGCTTAGCTAATTCATGTAAAACATCTGATGCGGGTGTAATAGGATAGGAAGCATAAAAAATAGGTATGTCAGCCAGATGAGAAGCAGCTACTAAACCAAGTGCTGTAGCTTCGTTCCCATTAATATGACGATAAGTTCCAGGCGCGACTTCAGCTGGTGCAACCTCATACCTCTGATGAATTAATTCAGTTGTCTCAGCAAAAGCATTACCCGCACGTAACGCTCGTAAATTAGCCTCCAGGACAATTGGATTACGTGAAAATTTTTCAGTTGCCCAACGTTCTACAGTTTCCAAAGGTCGATTAAAAAGCCAAAGAATTACGCCTAATGCATAAAAATTACGAGAAAGAAAACGCTCTTTTGCATTGAGCTCTAGACCTTCCAAGGCTCTTTCGTTGTTCTGCGTTATGTTAACGCTCACTAACTGGTAGGCTGCTAAAGAAGCATCCTCTAAAGGATTCTCGGCATAACCAGCTTTACGCAAATTTATCGGTTTAAATTCATCAGCATCTACAATCAGCAAACCACCATCAACTAAATCCGTTAGGTTTGTTTTTAGGGCAGCCGGATTCATTGCAACTAATACATCGGGATTATCACCAGGTGTATGTATATCGTTACTCGAAAATGATATTTGAAAACCAGAAACGCCAGGAAGTGAACCAGTAGGGGCACGAATCTCAGCAGGAAAATCAGGTAGAGTCGCGAGGTCATTACCATATACAGCATTCGTCTTCGTGAATTGATTACCCGTCAACTGCATCCCATCACCAGAATCACCTGCAAACCGAACTGTTGCCTGCACACGCGATTCCAAATCTTGTTTACTTTTTGAATCTATAGTCATAGCTAACCCCCTTCACGCCTTGTCACGATTTGATGAGGTCTCGGCGGGATATTTAAAATTTCCTCAGGGAAAAATTCTGCAAATTGGCGAAGAACGTCGTTTAATCTAATTAGCCCAATAATATTACCCGATTCATCCACTGGTAATCGGGCACTACTGTGTTTAAGCATAAGTGCTACAGCATCGCCTAATGAAGTTTGTTTATCGACAGCTGGTAATGGGTCACCCAAAACATTTTCAACTGGCTGTTCCCAGTCGAAATCATTTTCCATACATCTCTCAAGAACATCACGATCACAGAAAACAATTTGCTCATCTTTCTTCGTACGCACCATTAAACTTGTACGTGAATTCTCTCGCATCACTTCTAAAGCTCGAGAAACTGGCTCTGAAGATGCTAAAGTCAACGGTGCAGCGATCGGAAGTTCACCGATTCGCTGAGAGAAAAACGCCATCAGGCGGGAACGATCCATCCCCAGACTCTCTCTAATTCCTACAAAATACTTCAGCAGTACAATACACCATCGGTGTATGATCAACTATGGTAAGAGTAACGGAAATTATGGTAGCAACAACAGTAGCAGTAGCCAGACAAATTGGTAGTGATGCCGAGAGCATTGCAGGTCTTTTAAGTACGGAACTAAATTTCAGCTACTATGACTATCAAATTGTTCAAGAAGCTGCCAAAAACGCAGGGGCTTCAGTAGATGCAATCCAAGAATCAGAACGGATCCCATCCTTGTTAACCCGAATAGTTGAGGCATTAGGAAGGTCTACTAGTAGTCCATCAATGGAATGGACAGATCCGGTAGTGTTAGCGAATAGCCCCATGCAAACCTCTTCTGAATATCGTATGTTCATACAAAGTGTTATCCGAAACTTAGCGACACAAGGCTCCTGTGTCCTGATGGGACATGGAGCACCGTTCATATTACGTACTCACCCAAATACTCTAAAAATTTTCATTACTAGTTCCATAGAGAAACGCTGCCAAAATATTATGAAGATAGGGAACTTGAGCGAAAAAGAAGCGGAGAAAATTGTTTTAGACACTGACAAGGAACGCGGTCAATATTTTAAGGAATTCCTAGGCATTGACTGGCTAGATCCAGCGAATTATGACATTTGCTTAAGTACAGACACACTGTCAATTGAAAAAGCTGTTAGCTTAATTAAGGAATCAATTTCATTACCCTAATAGAATGTCCACCTTAGTTGTCTCAAATCAAGCAATTATGAAGAGGGTAGAAAATCTAGCTTCCTTTTACCTAGAACTTAAGGAGCCCAGACCTGCATTAGTAACTCTCGCAAGTGGAGGCACCACACTAGCAGTAGACTTAGTAAGGATTTTGGCAAATAAAAATATTACTGATTTTCCTTTTGAAGTACTCGCACCTGGAACCAGCTTTACCCAACAGGCTACAAAAAAACTTAAGAACTACAACCGAATCCTAGTCATTGACGATATTTTTGATACCGGCCAACAATTGTTGGAATCGAAGAAAATACTTGGCAAACAACATGATGTATTTTTAGCAGCACTTTTACTAAAAAACCAAAATCAACCCGAACAGTTAGATTGGCATGGATTCACTATTCCAGATGTCTGGGTATATGGATATGGCATGGATGATGTCCACGGGTTGAATCGAGCACTTTCTGATATTGTAACCGAAGATAAACTCCCTAAAGGCTACCGTGCGCCTTAAGGTTAGCCGTTTTCAAATGCAATGATTAAGGCAGCCAAAAGAAGACTATTAAAAATTCCTCCTCCAAAAAGTAACCAAATACTTAAGCTTCGAGCACGAAAATGAACCACTAGGGCAAGCATAATATTGCAAAAGAATATTGCTAAGGCTACATAAACAATTTTTAATAATTCTTCTCGAGGAAAAATCTCTACTATGCTTTTTGCTTCAGGAAAAAAAATGCGTACGGCTGAAGGCAATCGTTCATAGAAAATATATGTGTAAACCAAAATCGCTAAAAACGGAACCGTCGCAAACCCTAAAAGTGCCTGAAATGATTTGTCATCCCAAATTGGAAAATCCATCCCAAAAACTGATTCCGTTTTCCCTTGATAACTGACCGCCTTAGCACCAGCACGATACCTCGAAAGATAATCTTGATAAAAGGCATTAATGTCCCCGATGGTCAGCGAATACGCCCGGCGTTCCGTAACAATAACAACATTTTCTTCAACAGAATTGTGCGTTGAATAAAACTGAATCTCTCCAAAACGTTCAGAAAAACCAGTTCCTACATGGCACCCCCACCAATTCAATCCACCAATTTCCACCTTGCCAACTTCAAAGCCAGAGACCACTTCTCGTATCTCACTAATCGGGATTACGATTCGACGCAAACCCCATTTCACTATTAAGTTTCCTGCCTTAAAAGAGTAACTCAGACGCCAAATATTAATTCCCCACCAAAAAAAAACTACCCCTAACAATACAAATAAAATAACCAACACAAATGAAGCTAACTCTCTTGGATCCGCAAAATTTGAGACACCTATATTGATACAAATAAATACAAGAAAAGCAGACCATATTGACACGCCAAAGCTCAAAAATGCGCCCAGTACGCGCGGTGGGAGGTACACGGTAGCTTCTATACTGACTTCACTTGCACTGGTAAACACCAGTCTTCATATTTCTTATTTTTTCCACGAATTACGTCCGAATACGACTCAACCAATTGCTTAGTAATAGGTCCAGGTACACCACCACTTATGGAACGACGATCGACTTCTACCACTGGCGTAACATGCGCTGCTGTTCCAGTCATGAAAACCTCATCAGCAATATATAATTCAGTCCGATCTATTGTTCTCTCAATGGTTTCAATGCCAAGTTCATTGGCAGCTAAAATTTTAACAGTTTCAGCAGTAATACCTTCAAGAACATTATCCGAAGGTGGTGGCGTTATTAAAACTCCGTCACGAATTATGAAAATATTTTCCCCACTTCCCTCAGATACATGGCCATCTGCATTGAGAACAATTGCCTCATCAAATCCATTCAGCTGTGCTTCAGTTTTGGCAAGCGCACTATTCACATAAATCCCAGTAACCTTCGCTCGAGGAGGTATTCCCGTATCATCAACACGACGCCAAGTACTTGTATGACACCGTGCACCTTGCTCAATATCAAGATAAGGCCCAAAGGGCGCAACAAAAACTACAACATCAGTTTCCAGTCCATGCAAACGAACCCCTAATACCTCGGATGAGGCGTATACAAGAGGACGAATATAGATATCTTCTCGAAATTCACTCTTCGAAGCTATTTCAATTGTTATATCAATTAAGTTATCTATATCTTCCTCAAATGGAAGATTCAAAATCCGACATGACTGTTCAAGCCTTACGTAATGTTCTCTGACACGAAATAGAAAAGTCGTTTCTTCTTCTTCATTCCAATTTCCGCGAATACCTTCAAAAACAGCTGTTCCGTAATTGAAGGCATGCGTCATAACTCCAATTTGTGCATCGGCTAGCGGAATTATTTCTCCACGAAAATAAGCGTACGGGTTAGGCATAGAAGACACTCCCTTGGATTCGCTCAGTATAACAGTGGATAAAAATAGAAGAATCTTTATCCGAAATCAATAGTGCGGGCTATGGAATAGAATCAGAAAAATACGTGACTTCGTTGCAAGTCTGGATTTTTCGTTCCAAAGAAGCAAAGTGTTCCCTCTCTTGTCTTGTCAACTTTCGAGGCTTCCATTCCACATGAAATTCAGGGTCATCAATAACTCTCCTCAAAAACACAATGTAATCATCATGCCACTCATCTAAGACTGAGGGAGGAGTTAAAGATTCTAAGAAAATAACAAATCTATTAATTTCCTCTGTTATATTTTCACTTTCTTCAGATGCCTCTAGACTAGATGAAAAAGCTGACAATCCTTCGCACAGAGAGCTTATATACTTTTCCGCAACCAAGTTATCTTCATGGTTTGGAACTGTAGAATCTTCGCATGCATAAAAACTTAATGAGAAAACCAGAGATGCAAAAAAAAGGGAGCTTTTTGATAACCTCATTGGTCTATCATCCACTTTGAAGTCGTAAGATGACTCGTTTTGCACGAGCAGTAGGAGAACGTCTCCAATTTTCAAGAACGTAGTTCTGTCCGTCATAATGTATGAAAGATTTCTTTTTATCTCCCAAGAGACTCTCTGACTCACCAATCCACTTTTTTACTATATCCGCATGTGGATGACGATATTTTTCATCTGCACTTTCAATCAAGAAAAAAGATGAAATTCCAATTTTAAGCAGCCACCCGATAATAATTTCAGAAAAAGCTAAATGAAAATCACGATCAGCAAAAGTTGGTGCTACACGTCCTGCACTAGGTTCACCTCCGGCAACAAGCAAAGTAGTCCCGAAATGAGGTACCGTAAAATCACTGACTACCCGATAAATAAGGCCCAAATCGTGTTCGGAAGCAAGAAATTCACCAGATCGGAAACGTCCAAGTCCGATCGATAAAGCATGTGCTTCGTTATCATTATGGATCCCTTCAGCTTCAAGCCAATTAGTCCAATCCCCTGCACCATTCTTCATCAGAGCGCTTTGTGTAGCTACATGATCAATAGATGCCCTAACGAGAGGAAATGCCGCAGAATAATTTCCGTTCTCTAAAGAATGTAACGCTTGTAAACGAGCCAACCACGAGCGAGACCAATTAACAAGTAATGATGCAATATCTTGGTTCCTATACTTAGAACCGGAAAAAACCACAGCAATCGATGATTCTAAATTCAAACCACGCAGAAAAAGATCTATCTCTTCACTTAACAGGAAATTTGATTGCCTATAAGCATCTGCAGAACCTGATCCTAATGGCGGTTTAGGGCTTCTAGTAGCATCTCCAAAAATACGTGGCGGGGAAACTCGATATCCAGTATCAGAATTCTTATCCATCTAATTATTTATGCCCTTATACGAAGCGCATCCCAACCAGCATACTGCCCCCGCGTACCTAAAATATCTTCTATTGCTAAAAGTCTATTGTACTTTGCGGTTCTTTCACTACGTGCAGGAGCACCCGTCTTAATCTGTCCCGCACCCGTAGCTACTGCAAGGTCTGCTATAAAAGTATCTTCTGTTTCACCAGAGCGATGACTAATAACAACGGTCCAACCAGCAGTTTGAGCTATTTCAATCGCTTCCAGAGTCTCCGTTAATGTACCAATTTGATTTAACTTAATAAGCACGCTGTTAGCTGAATGACTCTCTATTGCCCGTTCAATGCGTTGTGGATTGGTTACTAACAAATCATCACCAACCAATTGGCAGCGATCTCCTAATCGATCCAATAAATTCGCCCAACCATCCCAGTCGTCTTCAGCTAATCCATCCTCAATTGAAACAATCGGGTATCGCGAAACCCACTCATCCCAATGCTTCACCATATCAATGGATGTTAAAACGCGATCTTCTTTCTCAAGATGATACGCATCACTCTTATACAATTCTGTCATTGCAGGATCTAATGCCAAGACTATATCGACTCCAGGAACATAACCTGCCTTTTGCACTGCCTCCAAAATAAGTTCAATAGCAGCCTCATTACTTTCAAGGGAAGGTGCAAAACCTCCTTCATCACCAATCGAAGTGCTTTTATTTTGCTTACTTAAGATATCTCTCAAAACGTAATAGATCTCGGCAACAGTTCTTATACCTTCTGAAAATGTCGACATGCCAATGGGCATAATCATAAATTCCTGGAAATCTGTGGAATCCTCAGCATGCCGTCCACCATTCAAAATATTACACATCGGAACAGGCAATAAGTGCGCCTCATTACCTCCGATATATTGAAACAAAGGAATATTTAATGAGTTTGCTGCCGCTCTTGCTACGGCAAGCGAAACGCCTAAGATAGCATTAGCACCTAAAACATTTTTATTCGCAGTCCCATCTAAATCGATCATGGCACTATCAACTAAATTCTGATCTTCTGCATTCAAACCACAAACAACACTAGCAATCTCTTTGTTCACATTTGTGACTGCTTTTTGAACACCTTTCCCACCAAATCTTTTCCGATCGTTATCCCGTAATTCAACTGCCTCATGCTGACCAGTTGATGCACCGGAAGGCACAGCAGCTTCACCAATAACTCCATTTTCCAAACAAACCGTAACTTGAACTGTTGGATTACCACGCGAGTCTAATATCTCACGTGCAGCCACTGTTTCTATCAACATATCAACATATTCTCACATTCTTTTTTTAACTGAACAAAAACAGATCATTCCTGCCCTTCAGGTGCATCTTCCAAAGGCACTAAAGCGTCTGGGCCATCCAAATAATCGATATACAAGATCCCGTTTATATGATCTATTTCATGTTCTAGACATTCAGCCAATAAATCATTTTCCGCTCTTATTCTGACCTCTTTACCAGTGGCTGGGTCAATGCCTTTTGCAAGTACTTTCAATGACCGTTGAATTTCTCCCCTAAAACCAGGAACCGAGAGACAACCTTCATCAACACGACGTTCGCCTGAACGCTTCACTATCTCTGGGTTAAGCAAAGCAAACGGTTCATGGTCTGGAACATGAATTACAACAATCTTTAAAGGAATCCCCACTTGTGGTGCAGCTAGCCCTACACCAGGGGCGTCATACATCGTCACCCACATGTCTTCAATAATTTTTGCTATGGAATCGTCAGGCCGACGAACACGTCGGGCTTTTTCTCTCAATACAGGGTCACCAGCACGACGAATCGGTAGGATATTTGCCACACCGATATTCTAGCGGGACAAATGGCAACATGTCGAAAAATGTGCACGTCTACACATACGACGCATACACTACACTATGTCTATTCACAGCCAGACATATCAAACAATCGTAATTGGAAGTGGTCTTGCAGGGTTAATAACAGCCCTTGAATGCCACGATACAGGTCCAGTCTTACTTGTTAGCAAAGCAAACTTAGGCGAGGGCAGTACTCGGTATGCACAGGGGGGGATAGCAGTAGCTAAGAAAATAGGGGATTCTATCGAGGAACATTTGGTTGACACAATTGCTGCAGGAGCAGGAATTGTTAACGAAGAAAATGCCCGTATTCTAGTAACCGAAGCTGATGCAAGTATCAATGTATTGCAAAAATACGGTGTTACATTCGATAGTAGCTCCGAAGGAAGAGAAGCCGCACATAGCCAAGCAAGAATTAGGCACGCAGGAGGTGATCAAACAGGTTTAGCCATAACTACAGCACTTATCAACTCCTGCAAAAGCCTTGGCATTACTATCCTTGAAAACACTCTTGTTACTGGATTAAAACAAAACAATTTTGGGGAGGAAGTTTATGGAATTGAAACAATCAACAACGAAAACAACTTAGAACACTACACAGCACAATCAATAGTATTAGCAACCGGTGGCTTGGGCTCACTATATTCACGTACAACAAACCCAGAAACAATCACAGGTGATGGAATCTCTTTAGCATTTGAAGTAGGAGCACAACTCGCAGATCTTGAATTTGTTCAATTCCATCCAACTGCATTCAAGAAGACAGGCTCTCCTCCGTTTTTACTTTCTGAAACATTACGAGGAGAAGGTGCGATTCTCAGAAACAGCTTAGGTGAAGCATTCATGCAAAAAACACATCCACAAGCAGATCTAGCTCCTCGCGATATCGTAGCCCGAGAAATCACAAAAGAGATGCAGCGAGAAAATTCGTCGCAAGTTTGGTTAGATTGCACTCAGATTGAAAGTCAAAACAATATTGATCTAACAGAACGTTTTCCCAACATATTTAAATTCTGTAAATCACAGAACATCGACATCCGTACACAACCAATACCAGTAACACCCGCAGCACATTACCACATGGGGGGAATTTTCACCGATGAGTGGGGACAAACTACAATTCCAAATCTTTATGCAGTAGGGGAAACGGCTATGACCGGCGTTCATGGAGCCAACAGACTTGCAAGTAATTCCTTGCTGGAAGCAGCTGTTTTTGGCATAAGAACAGCGGAACATATAAATACACAAAAAAATAAACCTTTAGCGCCATCGGCTGAGACATTAGAGATCAGATCCTTTGAAAAAAACGCAACAGATTTAAAAGCTTTACAACGATTATTATGGTCAGCAGCAGGTATTGAACGAGATGCCATTTCCATGACTAAGGGACTACAAACAATAGAGTCTGGACAAACAATTGCAAAGTTATCCTCAAAAAAAGCAGTTAACATGTATCGGGCAACGTTAACAAGTCATTTGATTCTAAAGTCAGCACTCTCCCGAGAAGAAAGTAGAGGAGCGCATCAGCGAAGTGATTTTCCTGAGCGCGATGATTTAAACTGGAAAAGACACCAGGTTGTTAGTTATGTTAGATAGCCATCCAGCTCTTCCGCAATCATTAATACAGACCGCCGTCCTAGAGGCATTAGTAGAGGACAGAGCTAAAGATGATATAACTACTAATATTTTGCAAAACGAAAATTTAAGTGCTACAGGCCAGTTTATTGCTAAAGAAGAAGGTCTAATCTGTGGACTTGAGTTCGTAATAGTCGCATTCGAAACACTAGACAAAACGATAACTTGTGATTTCTTAAAAGCAGATGGTGCCACTGTTAAAAAAAATGAACTTATTGGAACCGTAAAAGGTAATGCTTCAGCTATCCTTCAAGGAGAACGTGTTGCTCTAAATTTTCTGCAACATCTATCTGGCATCGCAACATTAACTAATCAATTCGTCAAGCTTTCAAAGAATGACTTCATTATTTTGGATACTCGAAAGACAACTCCAGGATTAAGGGATTTTGAAAAATATGCTGTTCGGTGTGGTGGAGGGGTAAATCATCGTCGTGACCTTAGCTCAATGGCAATGTTAAAAGATAACCATCTATCTGCTTTAAACAAGACAGCTATCACACTTAAGCAAGCAATCCAAAGTATCAAGATGAAGAATCCAGATGCTTTAGTAGAAATTGAAGTTGACGCAATTACAGAAATTGAAGAAGCCGTGAACGCTCAACCAGAATGGATTCTCTTGGACAACATGACACCTTCTCAAATCCGAGAGTGCGTAGCCTTGATAAATGGTCGTACAAAAATTGAAGCGAGTGGAGGTATTAACCTCGAAAATTTACCTGGACTTCTAAACACAGGAATCGATGCAGTAAGTATAGGAGCTTTAACTCACAGTTTTAACGCTCTTGATATTTCACTTGAGTGCACATTCGAGAGTTAATTATTTATTTTTAATTTCTGTAAAAACATTGGGCTAAGTAACGCAATTGAAGAAACTAAGACTGCCCCTAAAAAACTCCAACCTAAACCACTCGTGGTACTAATTAGTAGTAAAACCACTACACCAGCCAAAACTCCGAAAAGCAAGCAAAAAAACAACGAACGGTAACCCGCATGTCCTACACGAAAAAGCGATTTAACTAACCAAGGTAGAAAAGATAAAACCAGCCATGCAAATATTAGTAGAAGAATAAAGATAGACGTAAAAAGATTTTCCATACGGAATTACTAGGTAAACAAACGAGTTACATCAAAGTATGTAATCGCAATAACGCCGGCTATTAGCAAGGAAAAGCCCATCAAATGAACAAGGGCCTCGCGTTCAGGTGAAATACGACGTCCACCTCGTACAATTTCAACCAAAACAAACAGCACCCTCCCGCCATCTAACATCGGAATCGGCAAAATGTTAAAGATCCCCAAATTGAGACTTAGCAATGCTGTAAGTTCAATTAATGAACGCCATCCAACTTTTGAAATCACATCTCCCGTTGCTTCTGCAATCCCGACAGGACCCGTAAAGAGAGGCTCACCTGCACTTAACGCTGCTTCACTACCAGAAAGACGAAGTTGGATTTCATTTTTTGTTAGTACTATTGTATCCACCATAGCCCCCCAACCTTTCGGAAAAGCATCCCAGGGGTAATACCAAACTGTCTCAATGTACGGATACCGAGAACCAACCATTAGGCCCGTTGGACCCTGACCAACAGGGGGGTTCCATCTTGCCAAAACAGATGCTTGCAAAGAACTACCTTCACGAACAATCTCCCAATTTTGAACTTCTCCTAAATATCTACGGATCGCAAAGCTAAGCTCCTGAACATTAAGTACTTCGCGGCCATTCACTGTAGCAATTATGTCACCTGACTGAAGACCCTGATCAGGAGCACTGCCATCCTGCATATAACCATCCACTTGAGCAATCGCCGCAGGCGTATCAGGAAAAACTTCGGCGATTGAAACAACCCCCATAGAACGTTCACGAGGCACCATAAACCCAACACTAAACAAAATTATTGCAAGCACAATATTCATCACTACACCTGCACACAAGACTGTTAGTCTTTTCCAACGCGGCGCAGCAGCTAATGAACGTGGATCAGTCGGATCTTCCTCACCCAATAATCGAACAAATCCTCCGAGAGGCAACCAATTTAGTGTGTACTCTGTTTCACCTCGCCTAAAGCCTATCCCCTTAATTCTTGGCGGCAGACCAATACCAAATTCTAGAACTTTGATACCAAACGCTTTGGCAGCAAAAAAATGACCCATTTCATGAATAATTACTAATAAGAACAAAATCCCTAAAAACGGTAGTGCTGCCCGAACAATAGCAATACCGTCAACAGCAAGCACTAAATTCATGATGAACCAGCTATAGAGACAGATTTAGCTTTTTTACGTGCCCAAGCATCAACTTCAAGAACTTCAGCAAGTGCAGGCTCACTAGAGTGAATAGATTTACTGTGTTCATCAAGAACACGCTCAATTACTGTTGGAATATCAAAAAAACGTATCTCACCGGCAAGAAAACGATCAACCGCAATCTCATCAGCTGCAGCCATCACAGCAGGATTCGTACCACCTTCACTGCCTGCATGCATGGCAAGATTTAAACAAGGAAATCTTTCGAGATCAGGTCGGCCAAAATTGAGTGTACCGACAGAGGCTAAGTCTAACTCCGGGGCTGGGGGCATAGGCATCCTTTCAGGATATGCAAGCGCACACTGTATGGGTAGCCGCATATCAGGGACACCTAACTGAGCCTTCACACTACCGTCACTAAACTCAACTAAGGAATGCACAATTGATTCACGATGAAGAACAACTTCAACGCGTTCCATAGGAACATCAAATAGCCAGGTCGCTTCAATTGTCTCCATCCCCTTATTCATGAGGGTCGCACAATCGACGGTAATCTTATCTCCCATATTCCATGTTGGATGTTTCAAAGCTTGCGCTGGGGTAACCGCAGCTAATTCTGGATCAGCTAAATCTCGAAACGCACCACCTGATGCAGTTAATAAAATTCTACGTATATCATGATCTTCTTCTCCCCATAAACATTGCCAAATAGCTGAATGTTCGCTATCCACGGGATAAAGAGCACCGTTTCCTTCCTGAAGAGCTTTTTGAATCAAGTGTCCTGCCATTACAAGGGCTTCTTTATTAGCAATAGCAACAGGTTTCCCAACCTTTAATGCTTCGATAGTAGGTACAAGCCCTGCTCCACCACCAGTACCCGCAAGAACAATGTCCACGTCTGGTGCCAAAACGAGCTCTTCCATAGGAATTATTTCAGCAGAAACAGATTCGATCGAAGATTCGAGGGTACTATCCATCAGGGCGGAAGCAACATATCTAGGCTTAAAATTATGTACTTGTTCTGCAAGGAGCGTGGTGCGCCTACCTGCCGCCAATGCGATTACCTCAAAACGATCAGGAAATTGCTTAATGACATCAAGTGTTTGGCGTCCTATGGAACCAGTTGAACCCAGAATAGCTATGCGCTTTCTATCAGATACCATGTACCAATTGTAGCTCCCCTGTGCTTCTCCGTCTGCTCTATAGAGCTATTTCCAATGCTTTAAATCATAATTCTGAATATCAAGATTAAACATAAACAGGAAGGACACTGTTTCAATACTAAAAATAGATTAAGATCTCGATAGGAAAGGGCGATTAGCTCAGATGGCTAGAGCGCCTCGTTTACACCGAGGAAGTCGGGGGTTCGAGTCCCTCATCGCCCACCAGTTCCCCCCTATTTACGCCCGAATTTAGTACTTTTAACAGTTAACACCAGCACGCTCATTTACGAA